>Ga0164321_10000031_pt1 | contig 19287 bp, 29 predicted proteins | sample GuaBasSediGuay12_FD_121799 | JGI IMG/M metagenome (GOLD analysis project Ga0164321, IMG submission 121799) | Subseafloor sediment microbial communities from Guaymas Basin, Gulf of California, Mexico - Guay12, Core 4567-28, 21-24 cm | ecosystem: Environmental > Aquatic > Marine > Hydrothermal... | reverse complement strand
GCTGAAAGGGTGGTTGCTATTGAAGGCAATCCGATAAATTTTGATTATTTAGAAAGGAATATCAAGTTAAATTTTTGTGATATTGAAGCACATAATGTTCTTGCTTCAAATACTGATGGGGAAGTAAAAGATATGTATTCCGAAGATGGAAATACGGGAAATACATCAATTTTTAATGGAAAAATTACAGGCTCAAAGGTTAAAATAACGGAAGGTATAACGACACAAATGGATGATATTTTGAAAAACGAAAGGAAAGTTTCACTTATCAAATTGGACATTCAAGATTCGGAATGGTTTGCGTTAGATGGATGCCGAAAAATTATTGAAAAACACCGACCCGTTATTATTTTGGAATGGAATGAAAGCAACAAAGAAAAAGATAATTTGATTGATTTCTTTAATGAATATGGATATGAATTTTCCGAAAAAATGCGTGTTCCCTCAATGATTCATATTTACAAATGGGAGAGGTAGGTTTAAGGCCATTGAAGGTTCAAGTCCTTCACTCTCCACCTATTTTCGTCTTTTCAAGAGTAGTGCAAGCAAAAGAACTCCACCACCGATGGCATACATTGTAGTATCATCCATTGTAGCACTACTACCGCCACCTACACCATCACCGCTTCCCGATGAATCGGCTTGACATTCACCATCCACTTCGGTATATCCGCTAAGACATTCACCACATTCTCCGACATTTGCACCTTCTTCCCGACCTTTGAAATAACAATCTTCAAGTGGTTCTTTGGCTGTGAATGAACCAATGGTTGTCCAATCTTCAAATACTTCATCTCCACAATCTCCTGTTTGTTTTGCTTTTGCTTCAAGTGTCCACTTACCCGCTTTGGTAATCAAGTAAGGTGCTGATGAAACCCATCCCGAACCGTCATTCACACCATTCATTTCAAATTCATAAACAGGATTGTTTTTATCGCTTTCGTGGTAAATGCGAAGTTTAGTCCCATGTTGGTTTGAATAAAGCGTATTATATCCGCAATCATAACCTTCTGTAATACCCCTCCAAATACAATCGTTGGTATCACGACCTCTAAAATCAACAATAATTTGGTCGGTTAAAGCGTGAGATTTTTTACCTGCTTTATCAGCAATTGTTCGGAATCCTTGAACTTCGTGTTTGGTATTACAATCGGTATATGGCTTATCACTTTCCGACTTATCACCAAACTTGACAGCATCGCTTGGCCCTGTTGTAACTGCCCGAAAGACCCTTTTAGATTCAGCATTCATCAATTTTGTAATTTCCCATGTATTCATTATAGTAGCCTCCGTAGTAAAAGCAAGGTTAGAACCGCACCGCCGACTAAAAAGTAAGGATTCCCAACATCAAGGTTAGTTATGGAAGCAGGTTGTTGCTCAACGAGAATTTCATCTGTTCCAAAACCATAAGCATGATTAAATCCATAATCGGGGAATGATACACCGTGTTTATTCTCGGTTGAAGGCCCATATCCTGTCAGCCATTTTGCACTTGCATAAGCCCAAGCAATTTCAGCAACGAAAACTGCCGCCCCAAGTGGAGTGAATGGTGGAATAAGGGTAATGAATGTCGCCGCACTAATGGCATTTGAGAGCATCCTGTCGCCCCATGTAATGCTTTCTCCCGCACCATCATACCCGTAATGAATCATCATGTTATACACAGCATTTGGCCACGAAGCCTCAATAGGGATAGTCCCTACCGCCTTTCCATTTTTGTCAGTCGTAATGGTTTTAGAATAAATAGTAACTGTATATGGAATACTTTTGTCAATGATGGCTTGTTCCGCCAATTTATTGACCCTATCTTGCATAAGGGAACTTCCATTATCAAAAGCCTCTTTATCTTCATCACTTAGGCTATTGTATGCCGCCTCGTATTCACGATTGATTGCACCTTGATTGCCATAATCAATATCCACTTGAACCCTATCGGATTTTCCGACACCATCGCTTTGAGTTAGGATTTCATACTTAATAACTGAACCTTTAGGAAGATAATCCCAATTTGGCATAGGACTTAATTCGCTTGCGGAGATTTCATTTCCATCAGCATCTTCAATGGTAATCGTGCTTTTCAAGTTAGTTTTACCACTACCCGAATTTGACCATGAACGATATTCGGAAGATTGAATTTCAGCAAATCCGTTTATGGAAGGCATCACTCATCATCTCCGCCATCACTTCCCGACTTTTTAGGCCGAAGGAGGATGACAGCGATAAGACCAACCACACCTAAAACAGCGACACCCGCCATCATCAATTTGTTAGCGGCATCGGATTGACAATCTTCCACATATTGTGAAAATTCATCTGTGCCTTCTTCATAACCTGCGGCGGTTGCTTTTTCACCACAGTTTTCACCTGTTAAATTCTCCACAATCGGTTCACCGAGAACATTGATACCGTATAATGCGACTACAATTGCACCACCCGTTCTTATCAAACTCTTTTTGACAGGGTTTTTGGCTGTTGCTACGAGTGCTTTGTTTTGTGCTTTAATGCTCGCTTGAATGGCATCTTTAGCACCTTCTTCCAATACTTCGCCACCACCTTCTTTAGCCGCACCCTTTCTTCCAAACTTGAATGCACCACCCATTCTTCGTAAAAATGACTTTTTAACACTCCCACCTACTGCCTTTCCACCCACTTTTCCACCGATTCCGTGAAACACCTTTGTTGGGCGATAATTAGATTCATCGGACATGAAGGCGTTAGAAATTGGGGGCATCGCCCTATGGCGACTTTCGGCGTTGAAACCAAGTGAATCAATAGGGTTTGTGAATCCCTGTCCCGTAAAGCGAGGGCGAGCCATGTAATAATTTGGTTGCTCTCGTTATCTAAAGAGTTTGGAAATAAGTTTTGGGTATGCCAATTACCGATACATTGGGAATGGCTTTCATTTTTGTCAAAAAGTTATTCCATGAAATGACATATCGGACTCCTTCTATTTCAGCCGTAGGGAGGATGTTTCCACCTGCCTTTGTTCCTTCGGAACGGACTCTTTCGTATTCAGTAAATGGGAAAATGAAGAACCCTTGTTCGTAATGAGGGTCTTGGATTTGAAGAAGTGGTAAAGGTGGGCCATCTCCATCTTCACGCACGATAATTGAAACATAAGAATCATTTTCGGGAGTGTGCGCTCTTACATCGTGTCCACACTTGGAACATTTGGCGAAAATTCCCGATTCATCTTCTTCATATTGTAAAGTAAAGGAATAATCCTCCTTATTGATACTCCATTTGTCTTTGAATCCACCGTTTCGGGTATCTTTTTCACGAACAGGAGAACAACGAGGGCAGTAAAGGGCTGATGCTTTCCATGTGGATTTGCCACTACGGTAAGTGTGTTCATGCACAATTTCTTCCTTTGGCGTTTCCCATGTTTCATGGGCTGATGAATTATATCCAAAAGGAACGGTTGTAATCTTCACCATGAGAAGTAATTGTCCGAAGGAGTAGTTAAGCGTTGAGTTTAGATAGCGGGAATGTTAAGTATAAATTATGGTAACTACTTGTGCTACGCCCGAATGCTTGCGACCCCCCGCAAGCGGTAGTAAGATTTGTCAGCCATGTAGTAAGGGATTGCCACCTATGACGAATCCAAAAAGCCCCCACGCCGCCAAGAACAAGGGAGGTTTCGTTCCACGAATTGAAAAAAGCGGAAAACCGATTCAAGATGGAAAGGAAGAAATGGGTGTGGCCAAAGTCGTTTCAGGCCCAACAGCAACACCAAAAGCCACTAATAAGGATTCAAACTCTCCAAAAATCAACATTGATAGAGCAGTAGCCAAGAAAGCCGTGCAAATGTTGTTTGATATGGGTTGGCATAATTGGAATGATGGCTACCCCGAAATGTTTGAAGAATTGTTTATCAAATATGGTAATTTTATTGCGGCGACTGTGGTGGCATCATCCATGAGTGGCACACCCGATAATCATAGAGGAACAATTAACATGAAGGGCGATTCTCAAGGTGTTCTCCTTGTGGATATTATCTATGCTACGGAAGGAGAAAGGGAAACGATGAGAAGCCTTGACAGAAACCCATTATTCGTGCAATTAAGACAAGGAAAAGATGTTAATGGAAATGACATCAAAGTTAGCCCACAAGATATGATGAAAAGCATACAAAATAATGAAACCATGCAAGATTTCGTTAAGGTATCAAGCGATGGAAGCATTTACAAGTATGAATTGAATGGAAAAGATGTATTGATTCCTCGTTGGGCTATCGGTTGATAAAAGGTAGGGATAACATGGATTGGAAGGAAGTCCTTGACTCTCCGATGAATCATGGTGCATATTCTTTATCTTGGGAAGAATACATTAGAATTACAGCAAGTGTGGAAGGATATTTGGCTGATGGTGATGTCTTGCCGACTTTTGCTTACGATGAACGGTATGTTCTTGAGCCTGTTTTAGTGGGTTTTGTCTTCATTCCACACCCATTAGTGGCTTTAGGTGAAGGGGATATGGACATCACGGAAATTCAACCAATGTTTTTTGACTACGACAATGTGTTACTATTTGAGGATTTTATCACTTATGTTTATCAATTTGAAGAACCCGACACTTGGGAAACCGATACAGAATTACTGTTATACCATAATAGAGCCGCCATTTTTGATGAAAAACTTCAAGAAGATGCACAAGAATTCGGAGTCATGGAAGTCATTATCGCCGCCCGAAGGGGTCAATATGATGGGCATACTTCTTGGGTAGTCCACCCCGATGAATGTTGAGGTATAAATACCTGTTAGAACAAACCCTTAGATAGAGGTTTGGAAATGAACCGCCAAAGTAAAGCACTTGATATTGTTAAGAACATGGAAGTGGAACAAAAATCCCCTTTCGCCTTCGTAGTAAAAGGTAAGTCCAAGACGGCGTATCGTGTTCATACACATGGCCCCGATATGCTTTTGTCCGATGGGCGAGAGTATTGGGCTTGTGAGTGTATGGATTACAAGACACGATGCCGAAAACAAAAGATTGATTGTAAGCACATCATGGCGGCGAAGGTTTTCCAAACCTTGAACAAGCGGTGATGAGTTATGTCAAGGAAAAATCTATGGAAAGAACCTCTCCATGAGGCTATGAAAGAGCGAGCAATTTTGTCAAGTGAAATGCCATCCATTCTCAATGGATTGTATCGTAATGTTCCTTCGGCAGTAAAAATTTCAGCCGTTTTGTGTCGTGATAAGCGATTCGTGAAATTGGAAAAGCCTTATTGCTACGGTCTAAGTGGTGCAAAAAGCCATCGTGTTATTCTTTTCGGTCTTGCTGACAGGGAATATGATGATGCCCCGCCATTTGGCTTCAAGCGAATGAAAAATTGAATCCTTTATTAAGGGTCATGCACTCGGAATAGTGCATAGGCTTAGATAGGGATATGTGAAAGTATAAATAAGTGTAGGAACAGGAGATTGATTGTATGACTGACGATTTTGAAGTGAAAGATGAGAAGTGCGCCGACTGTGGAAGTCAAGAATTTGAAACAGGACAAGACGGTTATACTTACTGCGTGATGTGCGGATTAGTCCAACAAAGCCAAGTGATTGATTACGGGCAAGATTGGCGTTCCTATGAAGACGGTTCGGGCAAAGAGAATGAGCGCACAGGTGCGGCAAAAGACATTCTTCAACACGACTTCGGTATTACTACCGAGATTTCACCGAACATGAGTGGTCTAACTTCTAAGCAAAAAGGTAAGTGGGGTCGCTTGGGTCATATTGACCGAAGGGGAAGAATCCGAAATTCCACCGAAAGAAACCTTGCTACTGCTTTGACGGAATTGAAGCGTATTTCCTCTCGTATGTCCTTACCGAAGGCTACTCAAAAGGAAGCGGCGTGGATTTACCGAAAAGCGGTGGAAAAGAAATTGATTCGTGGTCGTTCCATTGAAGGTGTTGTGGCGGCTTCAATTTATGCGGCGTGTCGCTTGCATCAAAATCCAAGAACCCTTGACGATGTGGGAAGGCATTCCCGCACAGGAAGAAAGGAAATCGGGAGAACCTTCCGCTTCTTGAAGCGTCAATTGGAAATCAAGATTGGTTTGTCGCATCCAAGCGATTACATTCCAAGATTTTGTTCGGAATTGAAAGTGCCGAAAGAAATTGAATTGGAAGCCTCTCGCATTCTCGCATCCGTTGGTTCGGAGGCTATGATTAGTCGTGGCCCGACAGGTATTGCCGCCGCCGCTATTTATCTTGCCGCTAAGAAGCAAAAGAAAGACAGGACTCAAAGTGAAGTGGCTCATGTGGCGGGTGTTACAGAAGTAACTATTCGCAATCGCTACAAGGAATTGTGCGAGCATTTGAATCTCAATTCCCAAGACCCGACTCAACCTGCAACAAAGGTTTGAATAGGTAATTGGTGAATGGTTGTTTATGCTTGAAGTGATGTTAGGCGTAGCGTTTGCTTCGTCTTTAGGTTTATCTTTGTGGTTATACCGCAAAATGACGGCTCTCAAGAATCTCCAATACCGAGAATCTTTAGAACGGGTGGAATCTCAAGAAGCGTATGAGAATCTTTTGTTCTCGGTTGAGCGTGAGAAAGAAACGATTGCTAATACGATTGAAAATTTACAAACTCATGTGGTTTATCTCCAAGAGGAAAACCGTTTGAAAGTGAGAGAAGCGGAGGCCCTGATTAACCAAATTGAGCAAATAACGAGCCAAAGTGAGGAAAAATCCCAAGAAATCAAGAAACAAAAGAGTCGTGCCGCATCAGCCCACACTACGAAAGGTCAAATCCTTGAGAAGTGGTGTCCGTTCCTTGAGCATCCCGATATTGACCCCGATTGGGAAGCGAAGAATTGGTCTTTCATGGGAAATCCTATTGACTACATTGTGTTTGATTGGAGAAACGATAAGACGATTAACATGGCTGATGGAAAAGTGATTATGCTTGATGTGAAATCGGGTAAAAGCCAATTGACTACCAAACAAAGAAGGATTCGGGACTTGATTCAAGCAGGTAAAGTGGAATGGAGAACGATTCGTTTGGAGTGAAACATCAAGGTATAAATACCCGTTGAGATAATGGAGATTTAACAGGAAGTGAACCCAATGGTATCAGTAAAAGTTATCCCCGAAAAAGGCGTTGAATACAGCGTATATGAGAAGAATGGAAAGCACCGTGTATATTTCAAGGTGAATAATGGCGGAGGTCGCCCTCTTGAGGTCGGCAATTACGACATTATTGAAGGCAAGTTTTTCCCCGCAAGAGGCGCAACCCTTGTGTGGAATGTTGTTGAGAAAGACGACAACCCTCAAGCCCTCATTGTGATTGGTGATTCCAAGCAAATTTTTGTTGGCAAGTCCTCCACTCCTTCAAAACCTGCTTCTTCATGGGGTGGAAACAAGTCATACTCCAACAATAACAACAACCGTGATAGGGATATTAAGCGTGGTATGTGTTTCAATAACGCTACTGCACTTGTGGCTAACAACCCTGCCTATCATGCGGTTGATGATGATGAAGTCGTTGAGGCTATCATGGAATTGACCGACAAATTGTTCACCCAATACATGAAGCGATTCGGCAATTGAGCGTGGCTTCAATGAAATATCTCATTGAGTGTATGGATGGGAATGGTAATTGGGTCAAATTCAATTACTACGAAGGCACTCTTTTTGATGTGAAGGCGAAGATGGCGACCATCATTGAGAAAACAAACTATCTTGGGATAAAATGTTCCCAAGTGTAATTTTCCAATTGGATAATCAATTTTTCAATTGAGAAATTGCGGTCAATAATTTTAGTTTTTTCGGATATTCTTCATGCGAACATTTAAGTCGTGATTCTTCATAGATTCAATTATGAGGCGGAAGAAAGCACCCACATTCAATCCGTTCAATCCCAAAGACAGGGAGAGAATGGAGGGTAAAATCTTCGCTGATGAATGGGTCAAGCACAATGCTTGGATGGGCGATGAAAACGACAAAGCCAAGATAAAAGAAGAAGTCCAAAAACGCCGAAAGGAATATGACCTTCTTGTGGAGGGTTGTCCGACTAAAATTCGGATGCCAACCTTTGAACAATGGTTGGAAAACCCACAAGTAATGGATGATTTTTACTACGATATGATTCCTCGCTTTGATACATTTCACCCACCCGTCTTTTTCAATTTCCAAGAGCCGATACCTGTTCCAAAAATTAGAGAAGAAATTGACCGTTATGAAAAATGGGAGAGGGAACAGGAAGAAAAATTGGCGATTTTCAATGAAATGTTAGGTGAAAAGGGGATTCGTGCAGGGAGAGCAGGTGTTGGAGAGGCTCACAAGGGTTGGGGTCGTTCTAAGAGGAAATACTGAATCTAACACAAAGTATAAATACCACCGACCACCACATACTCTTAGGGGAAGTCCTATGATTAGTGAAGATGAATTGATTTTGAAAGGCCGAAGAAAGAAGATGTATGGGCTACTGCCTCGTCAAGCAAGGTTGGTCTTGGAATTCATGTCGGGTCGTGATGGCGAATGGAAGGAAGCGGAAATTATGTCGCATCTCCGTGATTCGTGGGAACGCTTCGGTATGGACAGGGGCAAGATTACTTTCTTTTGCCGTGCGGTGAAGGACATTAACGGGAAGCACATTTTCAATGTGTCGGGAAAACGCCCTCGTTCTATTCGTTGGCTTCCTCTTGAAATGCGTGAATGATTGCCATTTCTTCCGCAAGGTCAATGCCCATAAGGGTCGCTAAATCGTTCCAATAGCGAAATGCACCACGCTTTACTTCAAGTGGATGGGGTTTCACATCAAGTGCTAACATTTCAATGAGTTTTACATCAAAAGAGGTCATTGTCCTCGCCCTCCGTGTCCACTTCAAGTGGGGCTTCATTAGTCAAAAATGATACTCTTGCTTGAGGATAATGACGGAGAACCTTGTCTTCCACCATCTTATCAAATTGCTCTTTGAGAAGGGTATCAATTGCTTCTAAGGTTGGTTGAATGCCGTCAAAGCCTCCGAGCCAAGCAAATTCGTAAGAAATGATTTGACTTTTTGGCATTTGAAAAACCTGTCTTTTGATGGTGTCAGCAAAGTCATAAGAATACCCGACTTTACGAAGTAATTGATTCATAGGACAATCTTCACTATTAAGGAAATCTTCGGAAAAGAACATCATGTGAAAGCCTGTGGGTGGCATCCCATCTTCTTTCATTTGTTTCAAAGCGACTTCTAAATCAACCGCCGCTTGTGGTGTGCTATCGTTTTCATTGTCTTTGCTAATACTCATGCTAATTCCTCAAGTAGTGTCGGGTCATCCCATCTTTTACAAATGTCCAACATGGCTTTGAAAGCAGGTTTCAATTGGGCAATATCCACCTTTTGCTCTTGCTTTTGAACAGGTTTGTTGGGAAAATGATAACGGGTTTTTTGGAGGTAAAATCCATTCTTTAACATGGAGGCTAAAATTGCCGATGCTTGTTCCGCACTCTTGACAGAATCCAAAACGACTTTGTTTTGTTCCTCTCCGAAAGTAAGCAATTGTTCGGTGCTTTGTTGAATCATCGCCCCATACATTTCTTCATTTTCTTCCATCAAGCGGTTAATGGAGGAAACATCTTGACTGTAAATTTCGGCAAGGCGGTCATTGAGGCATCCTGTGGTAATCACCGAAAGTCGCAACGGCGGGTGTAAGATTGTGAAAAAACACAGAAATAACGAATCTAAATCGGAATCTTCCTTCATTTCTATGTCAGCCACAACGGTCACTTCGGCGTTTTTGTTAAATCCTAATTTCACTTGCTTAATTTCTTTCATGTTATACACCTTCCACATCGGTAAAATCTTCCTTCATGGCTAATGTCAAAAGATTCGGAACAGGTTTGGCAAACTCGGTGTCGCCATCGGAGAATCACAAGAGGTTTTTCAAGTGCTTGACTGAATTCCATTGGGTCATCATTTTGTAATAGCCCAAATGCAATAGGGAGGCGAAGATTTGACATTACTTCGCTTACGGCTTGTTCCATATTTGTGACCTCAAAACGATTTCCCCAATCTTCGGATTTCACCGACAGGAATAGTCCCTACAACGAAAATATCTTTCCCTTCTATGATGGAAACCTTGACGAGTTTGGAATCGGATTCGCCATAATCTTCAATGACCATCTTTCTTCCACCCCCGCAATCAAGAATGACTTTCATAACCTACGGTTATGGGTTTGAAGTATCTAATTGTAATGGCGAGGTATAAATAGCGGGAAGGAGAATTAACTCTTTATGGGACTACCCGATGACGGCAAAGAGGGTCGTATTTACGACATAACCGCCGCAGGTGATGAGGATATAATCAATTGGGGTTATTTCCGAGCGCACATGGGTTTGTATTACGATATGGGCGAATATGCTGTCATTTTTACAGACATTAGAAGTCCATATCACATTCTCAAAATCGCTAACTTGGACATAACTGATGGTGATTCAAACTATGATATGGCGGATTTCCTTTTGGAAAATTGGCAAAGGGGAATTGAAGGTTTGGTGAAAATACAATGTGTTTATGTCGGGACTTGCGATGCTTTCCATCATCAATTGTTTATGACCGTGAGAAAATCGGCTGATGCTCAAACAACCGAAAAGGCGAGAAATGTTCTTGACTTGGAAAAAGATGATGAAATCTTGATGGTTCGCATGGAATTGCTACCCTATTTGGGATTGACACACCCCGATTTATCTAAGGATGAAATGATTGACCGTGTGGCTTCCGCCGCTTACAGTATTGGAAGTAGGACAGGAATTGTTTTAACGGATTTGAAACCTGCTAATTATGGATTTAGAAGTGATGGTTCAGCCGCCATTTTTGATTTCAACATAGAAGAAGGCTTTGTAACTAAAGATGAGTATAAGAAAAGAATCGCCAATGCCTCTTGATAAGAACCTTTATTAACCTGTTCAAACAACAAAGGTTTGGTGATGGTCAGATGACCGATAACAGCAGTAGCGACAGCGCAAAAGAAAATGAAGCCCTTGACCCCTTTGAAGTAGCCCTTGACTCTCTAAGACAAGGAAAATACCGTGAATCTCTTGGCGGTAAGACAGGCGTAAATCCAACAGGTGCTTCGGCATGGATGCTAAATGAAAGGGGAGAAAAAACTCTTGTAGGAAAGTGCCTTCGTCAAGTTTGGTATTCTAAGAAGCGTGTGCCTCGCACCAACCCTGCTAACGACAATTCTCAATTCATCTTTATGATGGGGAACATGGCGGAAGAAGGACTTCAAGACGCATGGCGTAAGGCAGGTGTATTGCTTGAAGAAAACGCCAAGATTCGGAAGAATATCGCTAAGAACCCCGATACCGATGATGAAATCATGCTAAGTGGTGAAGTGGATGCTATCGTGCGATGGTCGGAAATGCGAACAGGTGATGATGGAGTGCCACGAATGCACATTGACCCAACAAAGGCTATCGGCATTGAAGTCAAGTCCAAATATGGATATGGTGCAAAAATGGTGATGAATGGGAACAAAACCTCCACTTACGAGCATGGATTCCCACAAATTGAACACTTGATGCAAACTGCACTTTACCTTCACATGAGGAAAACTTTTGAAGAATTCCACGATGTTGAAATCCCTTACTTTGTCATTTGCTACATTGGTCGTGATAATGGACTCCACAAGTCATTCCGTGTTGAATTGAGTGATGGCTATGATGGGCGAATCATCGTCAAAGACATGAACGGGAACGAATTGAAGCCAAAGGTGGAAAAATCCCTTGAATGGGGAGTCCAAGCACGACCTATTGAATTGACACTTGACATGATGCGTGAGCGTTATTACGAGCAATTGGAAAACTTGAAGAAAGACACTCCACCACCAAGAGAGTTTGACCTGCGATACTCCGATGATAAGGCGGAACGCCTGTTCAATGCAGGTGAATTGTCTAAGACGAAGTATAATGAGCATGGAAAGAAGCCATTGGCTGAAATCGGTGATTGGAATTGCTCTTACTGCGATTGGAAGGGCGTTTGCTACCCTCAAGGCATCTTTACTCTTGAAGTGGAAGATGGAACGCTTACCATTGATGAAGCCCTCGCTAAGTATTCAGTCGGGGCGTGATTCTATGACCCCAATGCCTCAAATGGTGAAATGCCCTCATTGTCAAAAGATAGGCTACACCGATGAACGCCATCAATTAGACGGACATTACCCATGTTCTAAGTGCTACCGTGCCATTATGAACGGTGAAAAGTTAGTATGGGCTTGGGAAGTCAAGGAATAATTGGGCGTATAGTGTAGTTTGGAAATCACTTTGGCCTTCTAAGCCGAAAACGGGGGTTCAAATCCTCCTATGCCCGCTTACTTTTTGATAGTATTAAACCGACAACCCCTGCACCAATAAGGGTCGGAAGGATGCTCTTAGAGTCGTCAGCACACTTGACTTCGCCTTTGGCTAATCCAATGACACCACAAGCGACTCTTTTACCTGCGTTGCCTGTCTTCAAAGATTCGGCATCGCCACCCTTTCCTAAATCATCACGGTCAGCGTGAACGATAATCATACGACCCACGATGCAATTTGTTTTACCCATGACAAGAGAAAGTGTATCGGTGCTGATACGACCCTTAGAAACACCCTTTTCCGAAGAAATGTTGCCTAAATCACCTAAATGTCGGATTTCGGAATCTAACCCACCGTGTTCCTTTCCTTCGGGGTTGAAATGAGCGCAAGCGGAATCGCAACCATCGGTCAAATCTCCATAAGTGTGAATGTGAAATCCATGCTCGCCATCGGTTAATCCTGTAATATCGTAGTCAATGTGAACCGTATCTCCTTCTTGAGTAAAACGGACTACACCTGCGACCCCGTTATCGTTAGGGGCAAGCACGGCTACGGCATGAGAGGTTATGGTAATCACCTAAATAAATCGGCAAAACTTTCTTTTTCCTTTCTCAACCTTTGTCGTTCAAGCAATTTCTCATCCATAATTCCATACATAGCAATATGTCGGTCTTGATGTTTGCTTTCGTAGTAATCTCGCATTTGAGTAGGGAAAATCATAGCGAGTCCCGCAGGTAAAAAGGCAACAAATCCGAGAAGCCCTATGGTGATGAATACTTTGTCAAAAGTAGTCAAAGGCTTAGATGTCCACAGTCCCTTAATAACAAAACCTGCCGAAATGACAACAGCAAATGAACCGAAATCTTTTCCAAATTCAAATCCTAAACCCATTTCAAATCACGCTTGCTTCTTCAAAAACTCAATCAGTTTAGCAATAGTTTGTGGGTGCATCAATAATCAACCCCTGCTTCTTTCAAGTAAGCGAAAGCGGCGACACCACCACAAGCGACTACGATGGGGCCAAGTGTCATACCTGTGAGATTAGATTGACCTTTGACAATGTAAGGAATAGAATGTAGGGTTTCAAGGACACCAATACCCATCATAGCGAGGGCAATTGTATATCCAACCTTGTGAATCATTTTCTTTTCAGTAGCATAGTATTGTTTCGGGACAGCCGTGAGAGAACCCAACATACAGGGTTTTTATCGTTTTGACTATCTAAATCCGCCTTTTGGTTTGGTAGGGACTCTATTTCTTAAACTATCTCGCCTACAATTCCAACAAGAACGGTAATATCATCTTCTTTGCCACCCCGATAAGAAGCAAACTCAATGCCTTCGTCTTTTGCCCTGTGGAAAAAGGGAACAAAATTATCTTTGTTTTGAGATGCACCGTAAGCAATTCTCGCTAATCCTTCGGCAAGTGCAATAGGATTTTTTGGTTGTTTATTGATGTAGTCAAGGATTTCTTTTGGCCAAACATTGTCCAACAATCCATCCGAACCCATTACGATAACATCACCTTTTCTCATACTAACTTGGTAAATTTCAGCATCGGAAGGTCGGTCTTCGCCGTGTGGTTCACCGTATTTGTTTCTCCCTAATTGGTAAGGAAAATTGAATTGGTGTTGATGTTCGGAAGATTGAAGGAAAATTTCGCCACCCCTAATGATGAGGAAACCCGAATCACCCATATTGGCGACACGAAAAATACCATCGGGAGTCATTTTACCAATACAAACTGTGGAAGAACCTGTTTCGTTTGTCATTTCAAAACCTGCGGATAAAGCATTGAAAGGGTCATTTTCCCCCGATTTTATGAATTCATAAGTTCGTCTTAGTATTTGGTCGGCAAAGGCTCTTGGATTAACACCTTTGCTTTCCCAACCCCCGACACCATCTGCTACCGCAAGGGTGGAATTCGTAGGAGATGAAACGAGGTATGAATCTTCACCGCCACGATATGCTTTACGAGGATTAGGAATTATTTTACCACCGCCAAAAATGCCCAACATGATATTCCCTGTGTGTTCTCGCTATCTAAATCATCCAATCATTGATATAGGGCATCGCACAATCGTTATTTATGGGGTTTATTCTCGTTAGGGTCTGTGGAAAAACATTCCCTCATCGCCACGAATTGAAGAATACTCTTGGTTTAGAGTATGATTTCCGAAACAAGGACTTCAAAGGGGCGTTCCCCGAAACGAGTCAAAGGCTTGTTGTGATTGAAAAATTCTGTAAAAAGAATCGTTTGACGATGTTCGTTGATGGTGAAGAACGATATAATCCATCGGAAGCCAAAAAGAAGCAAGGAAAGCAAACTAAATTGACGCTTGATGAAATGGACAATCTTGACGAGTTTAATTTAGGCGAATGGTTGCCTATTTTGGAACAAGTGGCTGATGAAAAAGATATTGGAACGGTGGGTGTCGTAAAATGGAATGAACCTGCCGAGCAAGGGAAAGGATTCAAAGAGGTTTTTATTGATGAGAATACTAAACCAATTCAATTTAATTTTGATGAGTTAAGCAAAGATACACACTTTCACCCGCTACGAGATATTCAAAAGCAGGTTTTGGGGCCGATGATGGAGGCAGTTAATGAAGGTTATCGCAATATCGTAGTGGAATGTCCCACAGGAAGCGGTAAATCAGCGTTAGCGAAAACAATTGCACAAGCGTTTGGCGTTCCCTCATACATAGTTACACACTTGAAAGGATTACAGGCTCAATATCTCAAAGAAATGCCCTACATGAAATCCGTTATGGGTCGTGGAAACTATGATTGCCTTCTTGATGTGGAAGCGGGTTGTGATGATGTTAAGGTGGCGGAAGAAGCGTTGGAAAGAGCAACCAACAAGAGTCCTCAAACCTGCACGGCGGCACTTGCACCTTGTAAGTATGCGAAAGGTTTCAAATGCACTAAAATGATTCCAAAGAATGAAATGGGTCAATTTGATTACACGGCGGATTCAAATTCTATGTGCGATTATTATGGGGCGTTGAATAAAGCCCAAAATGCGATGTATTTCGTAGGAAATACGGCTTATATGATGGCGATGAATAAAAGTGGTAAGGTTTTGCCCCAAAGACCGTTTATGATTGTGGATGAAGCACATCAATTGGCAAACAACATGATGAGTTTCCACAGTTTGACCGTTTCACAAAGAATGTTGGAAAAATTATTCCGATTGCCCACACAGCAAGACATCTCAAACGCAAAAAGCGAGAAAAAGAAGGACATTTACCGAAAACAACGAGAAATCGTCTTGAAGGAATTTGACGGCAAGGGTGCGTTTGGATTACCTAAAATCAAATCTATGACGCTTAACACCCCTTTATCGGACAGGAAATCGGCTTTGCAGGTGTTGGGTCGGTATTTGTTTGCTTTGAGGGATGAAATCAAGAGTAAAATGAAGGAAAAGGATGCTCAAACTAAATATGACAAAAAAGAATTGAGTTATGCTTCTAATTCAGTAGCGAGAATTGATGATTTGTTGGGTTCTATTGCGACTGATTGGGAAAATTGGGTGTATCAAGTGGATGAAAACAATGAATATCCAACATGGATTGCCTTCAAACCATTGGATGTATCAGCCTATGCTGATGAATTGCTCTTAAATCTTGGACAACAAAGGATATTGATGTCGGGAACAATTCTTGACTATGATATTTTTGGTGGGGAATTGGGATTGAAACCCGAAGAAACCGCTTTTATCAAAGTGGAATACTCGCCTTTCCCCGAAAAGAATCGCCCGATTTATACACATATTAAGGGAGGAAAATTGTCAAGAAAAGAGCGTGGTTTTGAGTCGTTTAAGAAATGTGCTGACGCTATTGCTCAAATTGCCGCTAAATATCCCGACCAAAAGGGATTGATTTTACCATTTACAGACGATATTGAAACAGGCATTGTGGAGGCATTGAAAGACAATCACCCATTGGTCTATGCTCGGTTGCGCCAACACTCCAAGATTCCGAAAGAGCGTGATGCAGTATTCCGTGAGTTTGAAGATGAACAAAACAATGAAATACTCATCTCCACTTATGCAAATCAAGGGTTTGATGGAAAGATGGTTGATTTTACCGTGATTGCGAAAGTCCCATTCGGGCCACTTGGCGATATTCAAGTAAAAGCCAAAGCCGAGAATGACCCTAAGTGGTATCAAATGATGACGGCGGTTGAATTGGCTCAAATGGCAGGTCGTTGTGTTCGTAGTGATACTGATGTGGGGCATACTTACATTATTGACCCAAGTTTCATGTTCCACTTTGAAAGAGGAATGAAGAATAATCCATTGGCGAGAGTGCTACCACCATACATCGCCACTTCAATTATCAAAAATAGGTGATGTTATGGAAATGACGAAATGTAGTAAATGTGATACAATTTATCCAAGACCTTCATTAACGAAGGATTTGGTCTGTATAATGTGCGAACCCCCGATGATAGGTGATAAGAAATGAAAGTAGGTATTTGTGGCAAGATGGCAAGCGGTAAAACCACTTTAGCGAAAGGGTTTGAAGAAGAAGGCTACCAAATTATCTCGTTGGCTGATGAAGTGAAGCGTGTCGGCAGGGAATTGTTTAACATGACAGGCAAAGACCGCCCTCTTTTACAACAAATCGGTATGAAAATGCGTGAAATCCGACCTTCGGTATGGTTAGATGCTTTAATGAAACAAGCGGAAAACTATCCTAATGTAGTATGCGATGATGTTCGTTTTATCAATGAAGCCAAGACCTTGAAAGAAAATGGTTGGTATCTAATCAAAATTGAAATTGATGAAAACCTTCAACGAAATCGTTTGATGATGACTTACCCCGACCATTGGGATAAGCATTGGGATAATCGCCACGATTCATCGGAGGCGGAAGTGGATAAGATTCCCCACGAAATTTTTGACTTAGTTTTGACGGCGGAAGATAGCAAATCATTGTTCAATCTTTGTCGGCCATCCATCAAACAAGACGAATGAGCCATCTTCCCTTTGTCCGAAATTTCCTGTGTGGAAATCGTCAAGAGTATAACCGTGCGATTCAGCCCACTCGTTTAATCTTGCTTTAGCACCCCTAATTCGGGCATCAGTCATGTCGCCTTGACCAATTGTGGGAATATACTCCATGACCCAATAAGCAATCTTTTCACCCATTTCTAAAGGATGGTATCGGTCTTCCGAATTTACCAATTCCACCATTCTTTGACCTGCATAACCTCTATTGTAGTGTTTAATTTTAACGAAATCGGAAGTGAAGGGGCGTTCTCCTTTCAATTCCTTCTTCCACAAATCTTCAATGAATTCGGCTTGTTCTCGGTTAGGTTGCCCTTCTAAATCATAACCATCTTTCTCAAGGGACACGATTTTCAAAACATCGCCCGAAGCCAATCGGAAAGTCGTTCCTCCAATTCCGTGATTGAGATATTCACCAATGATTTCGGCTTCTTTATTCTCAAAAATAGTTTCCGAATCCCTACTAAAAATTGGCCCATCGGCCTTGGCCAAAGACGAAAAGGGCTTTTTAGGTTTCAAAATTAAGTAAAGTCCCGAAATGCCAACAAAGGTAGCAAGAAGAGGTATGGATTTCTCCAATGGCATCACTTCCAAAAGTGATGTGTTTCAAAATCAGCGTCAAATCCGTCTTGGGTGATTTCATCAGCGTTCAAAACTGAACCTGTCAAGTAGTATTTGAGGACAGCCACAAGTCCAAGACCAAAAACGACCATTGGAATGACGGATTTCTTGTATTCGGCATTTTGGACAAACATTGTATCGGCGGCATCAATTTGCTTACCACCTTTCGGCCCTTCAATGTCAATAATTCCCATGTAGCCTAATTTACCGAGTGCTTCTTGGAATTGAAACCAATCAACCCCTGCTTCGTTTTTCAAAGAACCATCAACAGCATTTTTGTTATATCCGTTTTCTTCGGAAATCGCCATGAATTGTTCTTCGGTCATTTCGGGGTGGCTCATTTTCATAGCCTTCCACAAAACATCACGGCTTGGGAATACGAGGATTCTTACTCGGTTGTGAATTACTTTTTGTCCGTTGGAATCTTGTTGGTGAGGATAAACGACATATTGAACAATCTTTTCGTTGTTGTCCCTTGACTTCATAAACTCTTGAAGAATATCGGTGGAGGAAAAGTATTGGCGACCTGTATAGATTTTACCATCCTTGAGAGGGTGTCCATGAATTGTCCACTTACGCTGTGATTCAGTTAGTCCCTTCCCCGAATCTTCCCTTGCTTTTTGCGAAGGATTGACTTCAATTCGGGATTCATCACCGTAAGACGGTTTTCCCAAGTGATATTTGCCATCTTTTTCATAAACATAACACATCCATTCACGGTGTAAATGGGTTTGGTCGGAGTATTCTTTCATTTCCTCAATGGCTTCGGGAGTGAATTTATTCCATTCCTCCTTCCAATAATCGGGAGATGACATAACAATAGATTGTCGTTCCCGTTATCTAAAGGCAACGAATCAATAAGTGATTGTGGTTTTGCCATTAGAAGAACGAACTTGGAACATTCGCATTTTCTTGAGAGCATCCACGAAATCGGCATCATCGGAGTCAAACTTTGCTTCTTCCTTGTCCGATTGAGATTGAATATCAAGAGCATCAGCCATTTGCACCGCCCCTGCAATTGTTCTGTCCACCACGATTTGTTTTCCATTTGCAGTTTCAAACGGGGAGAAGAATTTGGTAATTTGAATCCATGTATCGCCAATTTCCTCATTTTCGGGGAAGGATTTGATTTCACCCGTTTCCCAATTGACACATCGGATTGTTCCACGCTTGGCTTTAACACGGCGTTCAATCTTTCGTAAAAGCCTCTTTTCCTGTTCTGTTAAAGCATCGCTAAACTCACCATCTTCTCCAAACAATTCGTCAAGAAGTCCTTGCTTAAATTCTTCAAAATCCTCTTCTTCAAGACCGCTTTCATCAAACAATTCTCTAATTTCATCTTCTAATTCTTGGGCTAATTC
>Ga0164321_10000030_pt1 | contig 19380 bp, 16 predicted proteins | sample GuaBasSediGuay12_FD_121799 | JGI IMG/M metagenome (GOLD analysis project Ga0164321, IMG submission 121799) | Subseafloor sediment microbial communities from Guaymas Basin, Gulf of California, Mexico - Guay12, Core 4567-28, 21-24 cm | ecosystem: Environmental > Aquatic > Marine > Hydrothermal... | reverse complement strand
TTTTACAAAATGGCCGCAAAATTGGTGTATCACATACAACTTTTTTAAAAAGAAAAAAAGGGTATATTCTGAAAGAAACTCTATATATGCGAATCAACACCATGGGATTGGTGCAGGATATAAACCTTAAAACCAGCGGTCGGCTAAATCCTGATTTTACACTATCTTCATTTGATTTTGAGATCAATTCTGGACGTTTCCTTTTTTCAGCTCAAGGGACGGTTTCTGGTGATGTACTTTCAATTAAAACCCATAACCTAGAATCCACAGGTAATTTCGATATCAAGCTCAAGGAAAAGTTATACATAGCTGCAGGTATAATGAAAGCTGTCAATGCCTCCGGAATAGAACCGGGAGATGAGTATACCTTCCAGGTCTTTGATCCTGTGACCATGGCCAGCGAACCTGTCAGGGTCAGTGTTATTGGAAATGAAGAAATTATGAACATGGGAATCAAAAAAAAGACAAAAAAGGTGGCCATGATGTTTAAAGGGGTGACCCAACTGGCCTGGATTGGGGAAAACGGCGAAGTGATTAAAGAAAAAGGGTTGCTCGGAATCAGTCTCGAAAAAACCACACGCGACCATGCGCTTTTTGGTCTTCCTGTGGAATCGAGTCAGGATATTACAATGGTTGTTTCCATCCCATCCAACGAGCTTATCGACGATCCAAGCCGACTTAAAAGACTAGAAGTTGAAATTAGCGGTATAAAATACAACCATGTCCATCTATACGGTGGAAGACAAATTTTAACAGGCGATCTCCTTGTCATAAATAAGGAGTCCCTGCCGGAAAATTTAGTTGATTATGACATAAAAAAATTAAAGGATATGGAGAAAAAATATTTAGAACCGTCTCCATTTATAGAGTCTGATCATCCCAAGATTCGAAATCTTATCAAGAATATTGTAGCAGACCATGACAAGCCCTTAGAAAAGGCGATAAAGATAGTTGCCTGGATCCATAAAAATATTGAAAAGCGGCCTGTTCTTTCTCTGCCTGATGCGCTTTCCACCCTTGAAAACGGCTCGGGCGACTGTAATGAACATGCAGTACTTCTGGCTGCCCTTGCAAGAGCGGCAGGTATACCGGTTAAGGTTGAGGCTGGGCTTGTCTATTTAAACGGAAGGTTTTATTATCATGCATGGAATCTTCTTTACCTTGGGAAATGGATTACGGCAGACTCACTTTTTGGACAGATTCCTGCGGACGTGACACACATAAGATTTGCAAGTGGAGCAATGAAGCAACAGCTTGATTTAATAAGCATTATAGGAAAGATAAAATTAAAGATTATTAAACAGACAAAATGATAGAACTTAAAGATCTGAACAAAAAATATGGTAATTTGCTGGCAGTAAACAATCTGAACCTTATTGTTCCAAAAGGTGAAATATTCGGATTTATCGGTCCAAACGGCGCAGGGAAAACAACCACAATAAATATGATTGGTGGGATACTTGCACCGACTTCAGGTGACGTGATGATCTGCGGTATAAATATGGAAGCGCACCCGGAAAAAGCTAAAAGTAAAATAGGCTTTATTCCCGAAAGGCCGTATCTGTTCGAAAAACTTACAGGTATGGAGTTTCTTAAGTTTATCGCCGACCTGTATGATGTGGATGAAGATCTCTTTTTCGAAAAATCTCAAGAAAAGCTGGAGATGTTTTCCCTGTTCGACTGGTCTGATAAACTTATTGAGTCGTACTCTCACGGAATGAAACAAAGACTCGTAATGGCAGCAGCACTTGTTCATGATCCTGAAGTTATCATCGTAGATGAACCGATGGTGGGCCTTGATCCTCTGGCGATAAAGATGGTTAAGAATCTTTTTCAACGTCTTGCAAAAGAAGGTATAACTATTTTCATGTCGACCCATACCCTGAAGGTGGCCGATGATATATGTGATCGTATCGGTATAATCCATAAAGGATCACTTATAGCTACAGGCACTGCTGAAGATCTAAAGCGTGACGTCGATGCAATAGATGCAGATCTTGAGCAGATATTCATAAGATTAACAGAAGAATGAAAGATATCATCACACTTTTACAGCCGAGGTTTTATTCTTTTAAAAATAAGGGCTTTTCAGAAAGCAACAGGGGCGGGTTGTTTAAACTCTTATTGTTCGGAACAATCGGCACGCTCTTCTGGGGCGGGTTATTTGCTGTTTCACTGCGTGTTCTCGGCTATTTCAAGGAGATAGCAGAACTGGGTGATATCCTTGCCTACAAACTGCTTTCCATGGCACTCGTTACTATTTTTTTCCTCCTTATTTTCAGCAGTGTCCTTACATCCCTTTCCAAGCTGTATCTCAGCAGAGACCTGTCTCTTGTGCATTCCATGCCGGTTTCCAGTTATAAGATATTTATTGCAAGGTGGATAGAAAGCACCATAGACAGTTCGTGGATGGTTATTTTATATGCAATTCCGGTCTTTATTTCGTACGGCATTGTTTATCAGTCCGGCCCTTTTTATTATGGCAATGTTGTAATAACACTTATATTCCTTTCAATTATTGCATCAGGCATAAGTGCCGTTCCGGTTATAATCGCCGTAAATATCTTTTCGGCAAGCCGTATAAGAGGCATACTTATATTCTTTGGCCTTTGCTTTTTTCTGGTACTCTTCTTTGTTTTTCGATTATTACGTCCGGAACGTTTGGTTGATCCCGAGGTATTTTCTACCGCTCTTGTTTATCTTAAAGCCTTAAAGACTCCTGCACCGGTATACCTTCCTAGCACATGGGCATTTGACAGCATGAAGGCTGTACTTAATGGTCATATCGCGGAAGGGCTGTTTCACTCTGCGCTTTCATTGAGCTTCGCCGGAGTTACGGTACTTATGGTTATCATTATTGCAGATGCCATTTACTTTAAAGGACTTTCAAAGACCAGGACAGCGCAGGTTAGGCTTATAAAATACAACGCGTCCGGCAGACTTTTCTTAGGATTTCTATCACGCCCGGTCAGGGCATTTACATTAAAGGAGGTCCGAATTTTTTTCCGAGATCAGACGCAGTGGTCTCAGCTCTTTCTTATAGCGGCTCTTGTTGTCATATATATTTACAATTTCAATGTTCTTCCCCTTGAAAAGGCGCCCATAAAGATCGTATACCTCCAGAATCTTCTTTCCTTTCTGAATATGGGTCTTGCAGGCTTTGTCCTTACTGCGGTAACGGCTCGTTTCGCTTATCCTGCTGTCAGCAGTGAAAGAGAGGCATTCTGGATAGTAAAATCGGTTCCAATACCGCTTAGGAAATATCTCTGGATAAAGTTTTTTATATATTTTGTACCACTGCTGATTTTAACCGAAATCCTGATCATTGCAACGAACATCATGCTTAAAGTTACGCCCTTTATGATGGCACTTTCAATAATTAATATATTTTTTCTGGTCCCTGGAGTTGTATCAATGGGTATAGGCTTCGGTGCTGCGTACCCTGATTTTAAATCCGAAAACCCTGCTCAAGCCGTCACTAGTTTCGGCGGACTTCTCTTTATGATGGTGTGTGCCGGATATATAGGAATCGTAATTGTCATTGAGGCAGGCCCTGTTTATAATCTCTTTATGGCTGGGATAAAAGGAAGGGTTTTAAACGCTTTTGAGTGGATATGGATAATCGGATCGTTTACCATAGCTTTAATAATTAACATTATTGCAATAGTGCTTCCCATGAAATTCGGGGAAAACAGACTGTCAAAGCTTAATTGAGTTAATAAAACATAAGGATAGATATTGTCAAAATAGAATTATGTCTTATAATATTGATGCTTTCGTAAAAAGGTCAAAAAATAGCTTTATACGAGCTCATCAATAATTATAGCAGGAGAAAAAAATGGCTGAAACTGACAAGGATGACCTTATCAGCATTATTGAAGAAAATGACAAAGATGCAACTTTACCCGATACACTTCCTTTATTGCCGATAAGAGATATTGTAATTTTTAATGACATGCTCCTTCCACTTTTTGTTGGACGAGAAAAATCGATTCTTGCTGTGGAAAAAGCAGTGGCAAAAGACGGATTTTTATTTATGGTTACCCAAAAGGACCCGGGCATTGAAAACCCGAAGCCGAATCAAATATATACTATCGGCACTGTGGGCCGGATCCTGCGAATGCTGAAACTTCCGGATGGCAGCATTAAGACCCTTGTGCAGGGTATCGCAAAGGCAAGGATAGTTAAATATGTTTCAAAAAAATCTTTTTATCTTGCAAAAATTGAAATTGTTGAGGAGAGCCCGGTTGAGAAAATCAATCTGAAAATTGAAGCCCTGATGCGGAATGTAAGGGAGCACTCCGAAAAAATATTGGCTTTGCGTGGTGAAATGAACACGGATGTCACCACTGTTTTGGAAAGTATCGATGATCCGGGGAAACTTGCTGATCTTGTTGCATCAAATCTTAGATTGAAGATTGATGAATCCCAGATTCTGCTCGAACTTATCGATCCTGTCAAACGTCTTGAGAAAGTAAACGACTTTCTTTCACGTGAAGTGGAGCTATCATCCATGCAGGCTAAGATCCAGTCTGATGTAAGGGATGAAATTTCGAAAAATCAGCGAGACTATTTTTTGAGAGAACAGGTTAGGGTGATCCACAGGGAACTTGGTGAGAGCGATGAAAAATCACTGGAGATAGAGGATTACAAAAAAAAGATAAAAAACGCCAGAATGTCAAATGAAGCTAATAAAGAAGCTTTAAAGCAGTTGAAACGTCTGGAGCAGATGCATCATGACTCTGCCGAAGCTTCGGTTATTCGGACATATTTGGACTGGATGGTCGACATGCCCTGGAGTAAAACGACCAGGGATATAATCGATATTAAACTTGCCAAAAAGGTTTTAGACAAGGACCATTTTGGGCTAAATAAGGTAAAAGATCGTATACTGGAATATTTAAGCGTACGAAAGCTTCAACCCAAAATGAAAGGCCCTATTCTCTGTTTTGTGGGACCGCCTGGTGTGGGGAAGACTTCCCTGGGACAGGCTATAGCAAGTGCCATGAAACGTAAATTTATCCGTATTTCACTTGGCGGTATACGCGATGAAGCTGAAATCAGAGGGCATCGTCGTACATATATCGGCGCCTTGCCCGGACGCATTTTACAGGGTTTAAAGCAGTGTGGTAAAAACAATCCTGTTTTCATGATGGATGAGATTGACAAGCTCGGCTCTGATTTTCGCGGAGATCCTTCATCGGCTCTTTTAGAAGCCCTTGATCCTGAACAGAACTTTGCTTTTAGTGATCACTACCTTAATTTACCCTTTGATCTTTCGAAGGTTATGTTCGTTCTCACGGCAAATTTGATCGATACCATCCCGTCAGCGCTTCTTGACAGGATGGAGGTTATTAAACTTTCCGGATATACAGAAGAAGAAAAAAAGACGATCGCCCAAAGGCACCTTGTCCCGCGTCAAATCAAGGAGAATGGTTTAACTTCCAAAACCATGACAATCAGCCCTGGGGCATTGCATCAGATCATAACAGAATACACCTCCGAAGCCGGCTTAAGAAATCTTGAACGCGAGATAGGAGCTCTTTGCCGCAAGGTGGCGCGAAAAATCGCCGAAGGAGATAAAGGACTTTTTCGGATCACAAAAAACAACCTGCAGACATACTTAGGTGTTCCAAAATATTTCCCTGAAATGGATCAAGAGAATAGCCAGGTCGGTTTATCCACCGGTCTTGCCTGGACCCAGGTCGGTGGTGAGGTTTTGTATGTAGAGGCGTCATTAATAAGTGGTAAGGGAGAACTAATCATAACCGGTCAAATTGGAGATGTTATGCAAGAGTCCGCCCGGGCGGCCCTCAGTTATGCCCGGGCAAACCTTTCTTCTTTGGGCGTTCAAGAAAATATTTTTGAAAATAAGGATGTGCATATCCATGTTCCGGCGGGCGCAACACCTAAAGACGGGCCATCCGCCGGTATTGCAATTGCTACAGCACTTATTTCTGTTTTAGTGAATAGGCCGGTAAATAAAGATGTGGCCATGACAGGTGAAATCACGCTCAGGGGGAGGGTACTTCCTATAGGTGGTTTGAAAGAAAAAGCATTAGGCGCTTTAAGAGCCGGAATTCGTTCGGTTATTATTCCCGAGAAGAACAAGAAAGATTTGGTTGAGATTCCGTTGAACATAAAACGCAAAATCAACTTTGTTCCTGTAAAAAACATGGAAAAAGTTCTTTCCCTTGCCTTTGATGAAAGGGTTATGGATAATAGGTGACAGGTAATGGGCTAAAAATTCAAAAACCTATAACCTATAACACATAAACTATTACCCATTGCTTATGAAGATACTTGCCGTTGATACGGCTACAAAAAGCTGTAGCGTCGCCGTTATCGATAAAAGTTCCTTGTTGGCCGAAATGACGATAGTCAGGGAGCAAACGCATTCCAAACATCTAATGGAGATGATAAACAGAGTCATCCGTTTGTCAGGTCTGACTCTTTCTGAACTGGACGGCTTTGCCGTCACCAGGGGTCCGGGAACTTTTACAGGCCTGCGCATTGGAATTAGTTCTGTCAAGGGTCTTGCGGTTGCCTCAGGAAAACCTGTTGTGGGTGTTTCAAGCCTTGATGCGCTCGCTATGCAGGCCTCTTTTTCTCCATATCTTATCTGCCCGTTTGTAGATGCGCGAAGGGGAGAGGTTTACTTTTCCCGATACAGGTTTATAAACGGATATTTAAAAAAACAGGCCGTGGAGCAGGTTTTTCCCCCTGAAAAAGCTGTATGTGACATTAATGAAAAATGTATATTTGTAGGCGATGGTGCTCTGCTTTATCAAGAAACGCTTTTAAAGAAGATAGGCGAATCAGCTTTTTTTGCTCCCCCCTTTCAAAATACGATCCGGGCTTCAACTGTGGCGCACCTTAGCATGAATAGATTTGAAAACCACGATACGGATGATGTCGACATATTTATTCCGCATTATATCCGAAGATCTGATGCAGAGCTAAAATTGACGGCGTCGTAAAAAGTCCCATCTATAGTTGAATTCGTGAGTTTTTACGAGTTCATCAAACTTTACGAACTCGTAAAAAATTAATTGTTGCGGTTATTATTGACAATAACAATTATTTTTGATAATTAAATAAGTTTATTTAAAATATACAACTTCAGCCAGGATATATTTAATGAGTAATTTTATTTGGTCTGACCCGCCGAACCATACGGCTTTTCCTGTGGCAAGTGCAGGGTATCCTTATATATTTGCCTCTGTATTTACAACTGCTGTTTTCGCATTTCTGGGACTGACCGTTCTGGCTCTGATCGGCCTTTTTGTCACCTTTTTCATATCCTATTTTTTCAGGGATCCGGACCGTGTAATACCGAATCATAAACATGCTGTGGTTTCACCGGCCGATGGTAAGGTTATTTTTGCGGAGCCAGTGGAAAACAGCTTGTATTTTAAAGGTGCATGTACAAAAATTAGTATCTTCATGTCGATATTTAATGTTCATGTAAATCGTATTCCACATGAAGGACTCGTAAAAAATGTTAATTATTATCCCGGAAAATTTTTTTCCGCCAATCTGGATAAGGCTTCAAAACATAACGAGCACAATGCGGTTTTTATTGAAAACGAACAAGGAAAAAATATTTGCATGGTTCAGATTGCAGGTCTGATTGCAAGGCGTATTATCTGTAAAGTACAGGAAGGTGACACTGTTGTCCGCGGGCAGCGTTTCGGTTTAATATGTTTTGGATCACGTCTCGATGTTTATCTGCCGCCTGACACAAATCTGAATGTGACTGTTGGAGACAGGGTCAAGGCAGGAACATCTGTTTTAGGAGATTTGACATGAGAAAAACAAAAAGATTGAAAAAAGAAAGATCTCGTTTTGGAATTTACATTTTGCCCAATATATTTACATCGCTAAATCTTTTCTGCGGTTTCTATGCAGTTATAGCTTCCATAGACGGCAAATTTATTGCCGCTGCTATAGCTATTATTATTGGCGTGGTGTTTGATATTTTGGATGGTAAAATTGCCAGGGCTACCAATACCACAAGCAAATTCGGCATTGAATATGATTCTTTGTCAGACCTTATATCTTTTGGTCTTGCACCGGGTATAATGATATATTTATGGGCTTTAAAACCGTTAGGGAGAATCGGCTGGCTGGCTGCATTCCTTTTCATGGCCTGCGGTGCTCTTCGCCTGGCCCGTTTTAACTCGCAGGTTGGTGTCGTAAGCAGCGATCACTTTGTAGGCCTTCCGATTCCGGCCGGAGCAGGTATGTCGGCAACAACCGTTTTGTTTTGTCATAGATTTAACACGGCAGGTCAAATAAATCCCATATTCATTCTGGTTTTGCTTTATATTCTTTCCTTTTTAATGGTAAGTACCATAAAATATAATAGTTTAAAAAAACCGGAACTGTTTAAAAAAATGAATTTTAATGTTCTGGTTGCTATAATCCTGATACTAATTTTTATTGCTGCCCAGCCATCCATTGCTCTGTTTATTTTAGGGTTTGCTTATGTTATTTCAGGTCCTTTCAGTGCCATTAGACATCAAAGAAGAATAAAACAAAAAGCGTCCGGAACCGGTGATTTAGACGAGCACAGATCGAGCCGCATTTAACAGTGGTGTCAGTATATTATTAACTAAAAACCCAAGTTTTTTATGAACACAAGGGCTAATAGTTGCTATTGGAATTGTTACTATGTCAAAAGAATATAATATTTCAGTAATTCCTGGTGATGGTACAGGACCGGAAGTGGTTTCGGAAGGTATCAAGATACTTGAAACCGTAGCTGAAAAATGCGATTTCAGTCTGAATTTTATCGAGTACAATTTAGGAGGCGAACATTTTAAAGCAACAGGAGAGGTTTTGCCGGATAACTTGCTTGAAACACTATCGAAATCAGATGCAATATATTTAGGCGCTATCGGCCATCCTGATGTTAAACCTGGTATTCTTGAACAAGGCATCCTTTTGAAATTAAGGTTTTCTTTAGACCAGTATATCAATTTAAGACCTGTTAAACTGTATAAAGGTGTTGATACGCCTTTAAAGGGTAAGGGGCCTGAAGATATAGATTTCGTAGTGGTCCGTGAAAATACTGAAGGCCTTTATGCCGGAGCAGGAGGCTTTTTAAAACGAGGCACTTTAGATGAAATTGCAATACAAGAATCGATAAATACCCGCAAAGGTGTGGAAAGGTGTATCAGATATGCTTTTGAATATTGCAGGAAAAGAAACAAGGGGAAAAAACTGACTTTATGTGGAAAGACGAATGTATTAACCTTTGCATTTGATTTATGGGAACGTACTTTTAATGAAATTGCCAAAGAGTATCCTGATATCGAAACAGATTATGCCCACGTCGATGCTATCTGCATGTGGATGGTGAAGAATCCGGAATGGTTCGATGTTATCGTCACAGATAATATGTTTGGAGATATAATAACCGACCTGGGTGCAATGATACAGGGAGGAATGGGGATCGCTGCCGGGGCAAATATTAATCCTGACGGTGTTTCAATGTTCGAGCCTATTGGTGGATCCGCACCTAAATACACAGGAAAGAATATCATTAATCCCATCGCAGCCATTTCAGCGGCACAAATTATGCTTGAGACAATAGGGGAGCCAAAGGCCGCTTCCTTGATAGAGGAGGGGATTATTAAAATACTGCGTGATGATCTCAAGGATGTGGCTGCAGGAAAAATGGGATATACCACACAAGAGGTTGGAGACCTTGTGGCAGATTATATTAAAAAAGGATAACATTTTAGCTTTTTGAAAATATTACCGCTAGTTGAAGTCGATTTGTTTCAAAGAACTATTACCAAAAAAGGAAGTTTTTAATGGCTAAAAAGAAATTTAATGTTGCCATAGCAGGTGCAACAGGTGCCGTCGGAAATCAAATGATATCCTGCCTTGAGGAAAGAAAATTTCCGATTAAACATATTAAATTATTGGCATCAAGTCGTTCTGTGGGACTCAAGGTTGATTACAGGGGTGATTCGGTTGCTGTTGAGGAATTGACAGAGAGCTCTTTTAAGGGTGTAGATATTGCCCTTTTTTCAGCAGGTGGCGGTACTAGCGAAAAATTTGCGCCTTTAGCCGCAAAGGACGGCTGTGTGGTTATAGACAATTCAAGCGCATGGCGGATGGACCCAGAGGTTCCGCTTGTGGTCCCCGAAGTAAATCCTCATGCTATAAAACAATACACTAATAAGGGAATCATCGCCAACCCGAATTGTTCGACCATTCAGATGGTTGTGCCGCTGTATCCTTTGCATAAGAAATATGACATAAAGCGGATTGTGGTTTCCACATATCAGGCTGTTTCCGGGACCGGCAAAGCAGCGATCGATGAACTTAATCGTCAAATCCTGGCTATCATTAATTGTAAGGATTACGAGAATAAGGTTTACCCTCACACCATCGCATTTAACTGTCTGCCGCACATAGATGTGTTCTTAGAGAACGGTTATACCAAAGAAGAGATGAAAATGGTATACGAGACAAGAAAAATCCTTGAGGACGATGCCATAAGGATAACGGCAACAACCGTTCGTGTACCGGTCTTTTATGGACATTCGGAATCTATCAATATTGAGACCAAAGAAAATATTTCTGCACAAGATGTGAAATCTATTCTTGAAGAGACACCCGGCGTTAAAGTTGTTGATGATCCGAAAAATAATATTTATCCTCTTGCAATTGATGCAGCCGGCCAGGACTTCACACTGGTTGGTCGCATCCGTGATGATGAATCGATACCAAACGGTATCAATATGTGGGTCGTTGCTGACAACATCAGAAAGGGTGCCGCTACCAATGCTGTTCAGATAGCGGAAATTCTGGCAAAAGAATATCTATAAGATGATGTATTCGATTCTTTTATGAATTCATCAAATAAGGAGTATAGATTTGGAGCGCGTACCAATTACAAGAGAGGGTTATGAGGCTCTTAAAATAAAATTCGAACATCTTAAAAAGGTTGAACGGCCAAAGAATATAATGGCAATAGAAGAGGCACGCAGTCATGGGGATTTAACCGAAAACGCCGAGTTTGAAGCTGCCAAAGATCGACAGGCATTTATTGAGGGCAAGGTAAGCGAGTTGGCATATAAACTGTCCAGGGCAGATATAATTGATCCCCAAATACTTCCCAAAGATCGAGCCGTATTTGCCAGTTGTGTTGTGCTTGAAAACATGGATACAGGTGAAAGCGTTGAATATCAGCTAGTGGGACCGGATGAAGCGAATGTCGAAAAAGGGCGCATCTCTGTCTCTTCGCCACTCGGGAAAGCGATTGTTGGGAAAAAACCTGGGGATGAGATAATCCTCCAGGCTCCTGGCGGGAAAAGATCTTATGAGCTGATAGAAATATTGTGAAATGATAAATGATAAATATTAACGGAGGTTTTCGTGGCACGTATTACAATAGAAGATTGTCTGAAACGGGTACCAAATCGTTTTTTACTTGTTAACATGGTGGCTAAGCGTGTAAGGCAGATCCGTGAGGGATCAGAATACCTGGTAAGTTCACCGAAGAATGAGGATATTGTTGTTTCCATGAGAGAGATCGCTGCCGGAAAGATTACTATCAAAGAAGATGTGGAGGAAAATCAGTAAGGGGATAATTCATATTTTTTGTCGAAATACAGCTATACATACAAGGTGCTTAACAGGAATGTGGGCAGAGCTTTGCACCGGTATGATATGATATCTGACGGAGATCGAATTTTAGTCGGTCTTTCAGGCGGCAAGGACAGCTTGACATTGATGTGGATATTGAGTGAGCGTCTATCCCGTATTCCCATAAATTATGAGCTGTTTGCAGTCTATATTGATCCCGGGTTTGAAGATGGGTTTAGTGAATCTTTGTCAGAATATTGTATAAAAACAGGTTTTAAACTAAAAGTTGAATATACCGATTATGGAATTTTGTCACACAGTTCCCAGAATCGTGAAAACCCCTGTTTTTTATGTTCCAGGTTGCGAAGAAAACGCCTATTTGAGATTGCTGATGAGATAGGATGCAACAAGCTTGCTCTCGGGCATAATAAGGACGATATCATCGAGACCCTGTTTTTGAATATATGCTATGCTGGAGAGATAAGTACTATGGTCCCTTCCCAGTCTTTTTTCAAGGCAAGATTCACATTGATAAGACCCCTGGCATTTGTTGACGATGATGTTATTAGGCGTTTTGCACAAGAAAAAGGTTACCCGGCTTTTGTTAATTCATGTCCTACTGCAAAAGTCTCTAAACGGCAGGAAATAAAGATGTTTTTAAATCAGCTTTACAGCGGAAACAAGAAAGTCAAAGGAAACATTTTCAGGGCTATGAGCAATGTAAAGACGGAATATTTGTTAAGATGAAAGATATTCAAAATCAGCATGATTATCGCAACATACCTATCGACAAAGTCGGCATAAAGAATCTTCAGTATCCCATAACGGTGCTTGACCGAAGGAACAGCTTACAGCATACGGTGGCCACCATAAATATGTATGTCGATTTGCCCCATAACTATAAGGGGACCCACATGAGCCGTTTTGTAGAAATGCTCCATTTGTTTCGCCCTGAGGTTTCTTTAAAGAAGATATCAGTAATACTCGAGCAGATGAAAAAATGTTTAAATGCAGCTTCGGCCAATATTGAAGTGACGTTTCCTTATTTTATTGAAAAAATATCTCCGGTCAGCAATTCGCCGGGCCTCATGGACTATACTTGTAGTTTTTTAGGGTCGAGCGATCCTAAAGGTAAAATCGATCTTGTGTCAGTAGTCGTTGTTCCGATTACTTCTGTCTGCCCTTGCTCCAAGGAAATCAGTAATGCAGGCGCCCATAATCAGCGCGGGCAAGTCCGGCTAGGAACACGGTTTGATAAATTTATCTGGATCGAAGACATGATCGAACTGGTGGAGAGTTCCGCTTCATGTGATGTATTTTCTGTCCTCAAACGTGTTGACGAAAAACATGTGACTGAAAAGGCGTTTTCAAACCCGAAGTTTGTTGAGGATATCGTGCGGGATATTGCCGATGGGCTGAAAAAGGACAAAAACATCACATGGTTTTCCGTGAGTGCCGAAAATTTTGAATCAATCCATAACCACAGTGCTTATGCCTCTATTACAAACGGAAAACATCCATCTCTTTAATTAATCCCAATAATCTGCATGAACCTTTCTTTTATCGAAATCTAATCATGATGGCTTAGTAAAAAGTCCAACTTCTGCGTTGCGCTGCATTCCTCGTTACTGCAACGTAAAATAAGTACGTCTCATTCCTCGGAATTTGCGCGCCTTAAATTTGGAGCTTTTTACTTTGCCATCAAAATCTGACTTTTTACAAATTCATCAATCATTGTTACAAATTTATCTCTTCACTTCAGATTACGCAAAAGCATATCCATAATAGGTTTAGACAACTTTCCCGGAGTATTTAAAAGCACGACAAAGCAATATAACTCTCCTTTTGCATTTTCAATATAGCCGGCCCTAGTATTGATGCCGTTAAGAGTCCCGGTCTTATATAACGCTTTGCCCTTCCGGCGCATAAGAGAATGGTACGGTTCAAATACTTTGAGGATCTTGTAAAGGCTTTTTGCCGAAATCAGGTTTCTGCGTGATATTCCTGAACCTTCTACAACGTTGATATTATCGATTTTGAGATTGTACTTTGCATAAGTTAATGCTGCGTGAATACCTTTGTCCAGGGTTCCAGGAGGGCCGTAAGCTTTTGCTCCAGCGGCAACAAGTAACTGATTGGCTATAAAATTATTCGAATATTCAAGAAGCTTTGAGATGACCTGTATCAATGAGAGCCTGGAAAGGTATCTGAAAATGAGTTTGTCGACTTCTTTTCTAACCCTTCCTATCCTGATTCTTCCGTTTGATTCTATCCCTTCTTTTTTCAGAAAATATAAAAGAAGATGACCGGCATAGAGTGTAATTTCATTTTTTGTTGGGGAAAGTATAATCCTGCCTCGATCCATGTCAGATGCAGTTATTCTTGACAGTACAAACGACAAAAGAGGGGTTTGAGGTTCGGCACTGACAAAGGCGCCATTTTTTTTATGCTTAAAATTTACTGTATTGAAGTTGGCACATAAAGCCCCGGTGGGTGCATCATAAGGTTCGAAAGAAGATGTAACGCCAGGAATTATGATGGGAGCCTTAAAATACGAATCATCCAGTACCAGGTCGTTAATCCCATTAGGTTTGGAGTCAAGCCTGGTTACAATGTCGCTAGCGATTTCCGCTAAAGCTTCTGATATGAGAAGAGGGTCCCCATATCCTTTTACTTTGAGATTTGAATCTTGATCCTGATAAAACTCTGTGGCAAATCTGTATTCCGGGCCAAGATAATGGAGGGCCACAAGAGCGGTGAATATTTTCAGGATAGAAGCTGGAACAAGCTGCATGTCGGCATTTATTGAAAAAATAACCCGGCCCTGGGGGTCTGCAACCAAAATTGCATCCTGATTCCCAATAAGCTTGTTTAAATCATCGAGCTTTTGAGCATAAAGGTTTTTCGCCTGCCCAGAGTGTAAAAAACAAAGAAAAAGCAGAAAAAACCACGTGGTAAAAATAAAAGGGATCCTCGATTTTAATGAGAAAAGCATGTTTTAATGCCTGCACCTGAGTCGGGAGTAATGGTTCTAAATAAAAATAGTTATTATTTGAGGGATTAGGATTATCGGCTTTCCACGATGAGTGTTACCGGCCCGTCATTAACCAAAGATACATCCATCGTGGCTCTGAATTGGCCGGTTGCAATATTAACACCTTTTTGGCGAACCTGCTCTACAAAGTGTTCGTAAAGTTCGTTGGCCCGGTCAGGCTCGGCAGCATGGACAAATGAGGGGCGTCGGCCTTTTGTACAGTCACCAAGCAGAGTAAACTGGGAGACAACCAACATTTCGCCGCCAGTGTCGAGCAAAGAGCGGTTCATCTTACTTTTTTCATCTTCAAAAATTCTCAGGTTTACAATCTTATCGGCAAGATATTCGGCATTGTCGGCTGTGTCCGCTTTTGCAACGCCTAAAAATATTAAAAGCCCTTTCCCGATTTCCCCGATCACATCATTGTCCACGGCTACAGAACTTGATTTTACTCTTTGTACTACTGCGCGCATAATTATCCTTCTCGGAAGTTAAACAATCAATTTCCGTATTAGTTTAGTTTTTTCAGTAAAAATTTAATTATACCTGAAGCGACAATATTTTCAAAAAGCTAAAGTGTTATCAATTTCCTTTTTATATTAAACCAATTTATATTAAACCAAGCTGAAAATGTCCAACGATTTGTCAAGGTTTTAAATACAAAATAAAGAATCTTGGCCCAAAGGACCAGGTTTTTCAGAGCAAAATGATGATGATGATTAATGAATAAATAGTACTATGTTATTTAAATGTATGATAATAAAACAGCTTGAATGTCATGATTTAATAATGCATACTATTAACTTAAACTTTAAATAAATATATTTCAAAAGGGACTGATAACATGGACAAGGTAGTGGAGGAATTGTCTGCGGTCAAAAAACATTTTGATATCGTATTAGAGAAAATATCAGAAGGGATTTTAAAGATCACTTCTGATGGAAGAGTAGTTTATGCCAATCCAAAAGCTCTTTCCTTTTTCCGGATTTCTGAGGAATTTTTGTTAGGTTCCAATTTTGCCGAACTATTTGCGGGAGATGACCGTCAAAGAGTGCTTAATCTTCTAAAAACACTTGGTGGAAAATCAAAAACAATATCCGAGGATTCTTCCTTTAGATTGAACGAGTATCAAGTCAAAATAAAAATCTTGTCTATCAATATGGATGAATCTACAAGTATAGTTGTTATAAGTGATGTGACTGATCAAGAGCGGGCAGCGGAGTTGATGCGGTTACGTGACCGCGAGCTGAAATTGCATAACCAGGCAAGCCAGGCCTTCAATTCAAGCCTAAAGCTGGACATGGTTCTCAGCACTGTTTTGGAAGAAGTGCGACGACTGATGGGTGTGGTGGGCAGCTCGATATGGTTAAACGAGGAAGAAACCGGCGAACTGGTCTGTCTACAAGCCACTGGTGCTTATGGAGATACTCTGCGCGGCTGGCGATTGGCACATGGGGAAGGTATAGCCGGCTGGGTGGCTCACCACGGTGAGAGTTTGATCACATCAGAAACTTATGCCGATGAACGCCATCATAAAGAAATAGACCGGCTTATAGGGCAGGATATGAATTCTATCCTAACTGTTCCGCTACGGATCAAAGGAGAGGTGATCGGGGTGCTACAGGTTGTGGATACAGAGCCTGGACGTTTCGATGCAACACACTTGACATTGCTTGAGCCACTGGCCGGATCTGCAGCGATTGCAGTCGAGAATGCCAGGCTGTATGAAAAAGCACAGCAGGAAATTGCCATCCGTAAAAAGACTGAAGAGGCGTTGCGCGAAAGTGAAAATAAATATCGTACTGTTCTTGAAGCAAATCCTGATTCGGTCATGGTTTATGACATGGAGGGCAGGACAACCTATTTAAACCCGACATTTACAAAAGTTTTTGGATGGACCCTTGAGGAACGTTTGGGTAAGAAAATGGATATGTTTGTGCCTGAAAAAAATTGGTCTGAAACCAGGATAATGATTGAAAAGGTACTGGCCGGAGAAAACATCTCAGACGTTGAAACACAAAGATTCACTAAAACAGGTGATATTATTCCTGTCAGTATAAGTGGCGCCATATATAATGACCGAGATGGAAACCCTGCCGGAAGCGTAGTAAATTTACGAAACATCAGTGAGCAGAAGAAGCTGGAAGCTCAGATCCAGCAAGCCCATAAAATGGAAGCAATTGGAACCCTGGCCGGCGGGATAGCCCACGATTTTAACAACCTGCTTATGGGGATTCTGGGAAACGCATCTCTTATATCTCTTGATTTTGATTCCAGCCATCCACACCATGAAAAAATAAAAAACATTGAAAAGTATGTTATAAGTGGAGCGGATCTTACCAAACAGCTTTTAGGATTTGCTAAAGGGGGAAAGTATGAAGTAAAACCGGTTGACATTAATGATCTGATCGAAAAAAGTTCCGATATGTTTAGTCGAACCAAAAAGGAGATCAGAATTCACAGAAAATATCAAAAAGATATCTGGACGGTTGAGGTAGATCATAGTCAAATTGAACAGGTATTGTTAAACCTTTATGTTAACGCCGGACAGGCTATGCCAAGTGGTGGAGATTTATATCTTGAAATAGAAAATGTCACACTTGATGAGGACTACGTCAGGCATTTTTCTGTCGAAAGTGGTAGTTATGTTAAAATTTCAGTAAAAGATACCGGTGTGGGTATGGATGAAAATACTTTAAAAAGGATATTTGACCCATTTTTTACAACCAAAGAGAGAAGTAGGGGGACTGGGCTTGGTCTTGCTTCTGCTTACGGCATAATCAAGAATCATGGTGGGATTATCAATGCCCATAGTATGACAGGAAGGGGGACCACCTTTGACGTTTATTTGCCGGCATCCCGAAAGAAGGTTGTAAAAGAAAAACATTTGGATAAGCAAGCCTTGCAGGGGACTGAAACGGTTCTTTTTGTCGATGATGAGGAAATAATCATTGATATTGGAAGCCAGATTCTATCAAGCTTAGGTTACCAAGTAATAATGGCTAAAAGTGGAAAAGAAGCGATTGAGATCTATCAGGCAAATAAAAACAATATTAATATGGTCATCCTGGACATGATCATGCCTGACATAGGAGGCGGCGAGACTTATGACAGGCTCAAAGAACTAAACCCTGAGATTAAAGTTCTTCTTTCCAGTGGATACAGCATAGATGGACAGGCTTCTGAAATAATGAATCGTGGTTGTAATGGCTTTATTCAGAAACCATTTAATGTGGAACAACTGTCTCGGAAAATCAGAAATATCCTGAGTATGGGGTAGTTGTTATTTTACAAGCACAATTCTAAGATCCATTACATTAGTATTGGTAGCACCTGTCATGAGCAGGTCCCCAAGTTTTTGAAAAAAATGATAAGAATCGTTATTTAAAAGGAAATAATAAGGATCTAAACCCATTTCGCCGGCTCGCTTCAGCGTAAAGTTATCAGCAAAAGCCCCGGCCGCATCTGTAGGACCGTCGTTACCATCTGTACCGCCGCTTAGAATAACAACTTCATTCTTACCGGCAATATCTATTGCTGAAGCCAGTGCAAATTCCTGGTTTCGTCCTCCAAGCCCTTTTCCTGTAAGTGTTACTGTAGTTTCGCCTCCTGAAAGGATACAGGCAGGAGGATGCAGGGGGTTTCCGGTTTTAATTATCTCCCTGGCTATGGCCCCGTGAACATGTGCGACATGCCTGGTTTCACCTTCTATCATAGAAGAAAGGACAAGGACTTTGTATCCCAAGCTTTCAGCTTTTTGCTTTGCAGCCATTAATGATTCAATGTTACTTCCGATAATCAGATTGTACGTTTTGTCAAAAGCAGAATCATCGGTATTCGGAGTTTCTGGGACCTTTCCAGAGGCACCGGCCTCTATATGATTCAAAACGGTTTCAGGTATTTTTTTTAAGATATTATATTTTTTAAGAATTTTCATGCAACTGGAAAACGTGCTGGAATCCGGCACAGTTGGCCCTGATGCGATAACATCGAGGTCATCTCCCACTACGTCCGAAAGTATAAGAGAAACAAGCGTGGCCGGATATACTGCCCGTGCAAGCCTGCCTCCTTTTATCATGGAAGTGTGTTTTCGTATCGCGTTTATTTCGTGAATAGTTGCACCGCAGGAAAGTAGTACTTTAATAGTCTCCTGTTTGTCTTTAAGGGTAAGACCATGAAAAGGAAGCGGCGTAAGGGCTGATCCACCTCCTGAAATCAGGCATATTACCAGATCATCCTTTCCGGCATCTCTTACGAGTTTCAGGATGGCTTCTGTTCCATGTTGCCCATTTTCGTCAGGCAATGGGTGCCCGGCTTCTATTAGGTTGATCCTGTCAAGGTCAGCCACATGGCCATATTTTACGATGATGATGCCACTTGTTACCCTTTTACCGAGAATATCCTCTATGGCTACCGCCATGGGGGCTGTGGCTTTCCCTGCACCGATCAGAAACAGGTTTTTGTATTTGACAAGGTCATATATCCTATCACCGATAAAAAGGTTGTTTCCATCAACCCTGCAGTATCGCTTAACAGCAGCGCCTGGCTCAACCGCTTCCAAGGCTTTGTAAAAGATATCAGCTGCATGAGTTCGCATTTCGGCTATATTATTTGAATAATGGTTCATGGTATATCTTTCCTTATCTCAGTAAATTCATTAAGTTAAATAAGATGGCTTCGTAAAAAGTCCAACTTCTGCGTTGTGAAGCTAATTTGAATTATATGTTTAACAATCCTAT
>Ga0164321_10000029_pt1 | contig 20287 bp, 17 predicted proteins | sample GuaBasSediGuay12_FD_121799 | JGI IMG/M metagenome (GOLD analysis project Ga0164321, IMG submission 121799) | Subseafloor sediment microbial communities from Guaymas Basin, Gulf of California, Mexico - Guay12, Core 4567-28, 21-24 cm | ecosystem: Environmental > Aquatic > Marine > Hydrothermal... | reverse complement strand
CTTACGTTGCCTTTTAGTATTGGGTCGTTTATTCCTCTAAATAATTCAGATCCTTGAGTAATTAATGGGTCAGCTTGTTGAGCTCCTGATGGACTACCAAATGTTGCAGTGTTTATTGCCTGATCTATATTTCCTCCAGGAATTTGATCAGATCCTTGTATTCCAGCTACTGTATCCTGAATTATCTGTTCAGACCCAGATCTTGGAACCTGAATAGGTGGAACAGTTGGCGACACAGCAGGTGTTACAGGAACCTGATTCATTTGAGCCCCTGGTAGATTATTTACAGTACCCAAACTTGATGGAGGGGGTACTAACCCTCTCTCTTGAGTTGGACCTGTACCTATAACAGTATTCTTATCTATAGTAAATTCATTACTTGGAGAATTTGCCCCGGGCGTAGGTTCAAATGAAGTTTTAAATTCGTTTGCTTCGGTTAACTCAGAATCAAGTTTCCCAAACCTCTTGTTTTCAGACCTCGAAAGATTACCAGCGTTTGCCTTATCAGCAAGTGATTTTCTTTCTTTCTCTAATTTAGAGATAGAATTATTTACTTCGCTAAGTGATTTTCCAAATCTTTTTTCCTTATCGTCAGGCATATCTGTCTTACATTATATAATATTACCCCCCAAGACCAGCTCCACCGCCAATTCCACCGACACCATCTAACCCCGGAAAAGCTGGTGGTTCTCCACCGCCAATTCCATTATCTATAGGAGTCATTTCTGTTGGCCCCATTCCTTGAACGTCTCCTCCAAGCTTCCCAAGACCTTGGCTTACAAGTGATTTTACTCTGTCTGCATTTATGTTAGATCCAAGCAACCCTGATGCCATTAGAGCATTTGAGTTTACATTTCTTTCTTTTCCAGATTGCGCAGTCTCTGCTGATGTTTGAGCTCTATCAAGCAATTGTAATTCTAATTTCCTTTGCTCAGCTCTTGTAGCCAATTGATTTCCTAAGTTTTGAAAGAAAGGCAATTGAGTTTGACCTTGAGCTATTGCTTGATTTCCCGCTTGCTGCCCTGCTCTCTGAGATTTAAGCAAAGCGTCAACAGTAGCCCCTGGAGAACCGCCTGTAACTCTTGATATTCTTGATTGAGCTGCAGCTGTAGTTCCCCTACCTTCATCTAAAGCTATCTGAGTAGCAGCATCACTTCCGGCCTGAATGTTTTTGGCCATTCTGTCCACCTCTAATCTTCTTGCTGTTTGTAATGGATCTTCTAATCCGGGTAGTTGAAGCCCTTTTTCTCTTTTATCTTTATCTCTTTTTGCATTTACACCACCGATAGTACCTCCAGCAATAGCCCCTCCTATTCCACCAATAATAGTTCCAATACCTGGATTTATCTTAGTACCAAGCTTAGCTCCAGCTGTCGCCCCTTTAAAACCGCTTGTTAGAATGCCTTTTCCTACTCCGTCTGCCATTTTTAATTATTTAAGGTCGTGTGTCTAAAACTTTGAATTGAACAGTGGTATTTACCACTTTAAAATCAGATGCTAAGTTATGAAATATTTTGTAAATCAGCAATTGATCCTGAAGTCTATTGTCATTATCAGCTCTTCTCGGTATAAACTGCCTCCAGTTATCATACCTTAAAAGCCAGTTGGCACCATATAAAACTTCAGACATTTCCGCTATTATATTCTCGTTTTGATCAAGGAATTCTATTTTGGTAGGTTTCTCTCCGTTTCTACCTCCTGTTTCAATACCTATTTCTATGAATTCTTTATCTCTAAAAGGTTCTTTTGCAAACACTTGAGTTATCCAAGCCTCGATTAAACTGCCATTTATTATAAATCCTTGATTCAATTTGTAAACCTCATAATCTCTAAATCCAAACATTTCTCCATCAGAGAATACGTACTGATCGAACCTATAATCTTGTCTACCCGTCCATTGCATGGTTTTCATGTAGAACTTAAAGTTTTGAGCATCTTCTTCAGTAGATATAGACAACCAATACTCATGATGTTTATGATCAAAAGAAGATGTCATATGAAGCGAGGTATCTGTCGAGTGACCTTCTAAATATGGCTTCAAAGTATTTATATACTCTTTATCTCCAATATTTCTTACAATATTATTAAGCAACATGAAAACAGAATCTCTATTAGCCCATATGCAGTGTTCTATCTCCAAGTCACCCATGTCACTTGGTTGAGATATAGTTCCTTCTGCTTTACTTCTCCAAAATTCATCATCACAACCTATCTCTCTTTCTATCCAGAACTCTTGAGCTATGAATTGATCTGAAGCTACACTTGTTAAGAAATTAGAATCAATATTCGATAAAATGCTTTTTTGTGTCATTAGTAAGCAAACCCCGCGCTCAGTTATCGCATATAGGTTCGAGCCCTTGTCCGACCAACTGGCTCCATAGATAAATTTAATCTCACCCTGAGACTCCTCTATATCTATAGTATTTCCTACTAAGAATGTTTTTAATCCAGGAGAGTCCTGTTGGTTAGTTGCTCTTGGCAAACTCCATATCACTCTATTACAGAATTCAAATTCCTCCTCAAATCCAAATTCAGGTTTAGTGAAAAACTCCTTTATACCTCTCGTTGAATAATCTGGATTATAGTTTTGTCTAAACCTAAAACCACCAAAATCCCAACGATCAGGATACTCACCAGGATAGTCAACTTCATAATTTTCGAATATCCCAGCGTCTTTTAGCGATTCATCAGCATCCCAAAGATTACCCCTCATCACATAATGAGTTAAAGGAAAGTACTCAAGAGGATAATCTTCATTATAAGCATAATGTGAGGCTATCCTGTTATCACAATAGAACATCATGCAAAGCTGTCTTACATGCGAGAAACTAAACCAATCTGCATTCTGAACTTTATCCACTGCATCTGTTCTACGAACCCTGTAGTATCTTGGATTCATTTTATATCTACCATAAGGGAAACCCACATTTAATACAAACTGCTCTGTATCTTCTGGAGTTTCTCCTATTGATGATATTTCAAGCTGTCTGTCTATTGGCGCAAATATAGCATCTGCTGTAGTCATTTCTCCACCAAAGAATCTTATCGGTATCCTATTGTCATACTTGACAATTATGTATTCATTTTCTTCAGGGTAATCCCCTGCGAAAGTGAAGTTTATTGAGAAGTTATGATTTCTAAGGACTCCATCAACAGTTCCCTGATTAGTGTGAGTATAAAGACCTACTACATTTTTACCAGATGGGGATACCCAAAACCCATTAGCGATTATATCTGCTTGTATTGCACCTATTAATGCAGGTGATGCGTTTGTAGCATCATAGAAAGGTCTTTCCGTATTATCATTAACATTTCTTAAAAATACATATCTATCATCAGGATTAAAATTACCCACATAACAGCAGTCTTCCCATCTTTCATCAATTAAAGGATATTGCTGAGTTAAATCAGATCCGTCACCAAGCCCTATTATGGATTCAATCTTTACATGTGTACCTGTAGACCTATACCCTTCAATATCTCCGTTGGGGGCTTGGGCACCTGTTCTTATGATATTAACCATGTACATTGGCTCAGTCCAATCTTTCAGTCCAGTGTCATCAAAATCTCTTTTCCCTATACCTCCAACATTCTTAGTTCCATAAAAGTTTTCCTCAAACCCAAGAGTAAAGTAAGATCCTCTTCCTTCTCTTATTTCTTCGAACAAGTCAAGCCCCATCTCTTTATTCCCGTCAGACCCAGAGAACCATCCTTCATTTACGTCAAACAAAGGAGACGTCTCACCTCTATATTTGTTGTAATAAACATATCCTCCAGGCCCTGTTGTAGGGTCTGTTCCTGGATTTATCTCCCCATTATCCCTTTGGACTTTAACATGAGTGATTATGTCACATAAATGATCCTTAAAGTTATTAGACTCAAAGTTATATACATCAGAAAAGAACCCTAAAGGAGATACAAATTGAACTTTATAATCCTGAGGATTATTTTTAATATCATCTATTTGGGCTTGTGATATCAATCCAGAGTCAATATCTGGAGAAAAGAACCACATTTGATTGTTACTCTTTTTGGTTATCTTATCTGAAGAAGCTCCATCATAACTACCTGGAAGTATCTTGTATGAACCAAGTCCTTGGCATATAACTCTTCCAGCAGATTCTGTTCTTACCACTGATAAAGACTTAACCCATTCCGGTATATTCTCTACACCAGAAATAGCATGTCCTTTTGCATAAAAGTCTGAAGCAAAACATTGAGGGTCATAATCCTCTTTACTCCCAAGACCAAAAAATCCATCTGAATCAACTTCTACATTTGGAAGCATGTCATGAGAATCTCCCTGATCAACATTGTCTGTAGGTTCCCATACAAGATACTGTGGTCTTACACCCCCAGGTGCTGATGCAGCTCTAAAATCTTCATGATCAGATGATGTGTTCTCATTTATGGTAGCTTGGAGTCTTGTTCCCTTTTTTATAATATTCTTAAAATTATCTTTATCTCCTCTCGATATTGATCTTGCATGATCAAAAGATTCATGTACAAAACCAGCTGAACCGTCAACGACAGAAGATACTGGCTTGTCTCCAAGAGAATAATCTATTGTTTCAGAAGACATTAAATCTCTTCTATTTGGATATTGCAGGTTCGTAAGTGCAGGATCTTCTTTTACAAAAGTCCTCCCGCCTACAACATCCCAATAATGCAGTCCGTATGTAGCTTTTTCTCCTCCCATTTCAGAAGGCCTATAAGCATGATTGTATGGAGCGTTATGCCCTATGGTTCCCATATTGTCCACAACTGGGAATATAGCTTCTCCATTTATAGTCTTTAAAGTACTTGTATCAATTTTCTCAACAGTCTTTACATTCGCAAGAACAACTCTTTTTCCATAATACCTTATACCTTTAGCTTTCTCGATAAGGTAAGTTTGCTGAGTCTCCTCTTCGACAGATAGAGTTATTTCTCTATCTGAATCAGTAGGATCCAAGAAATCAACTGTATCTATCTGACCGTCAGTTATATCGACCCTACCTACAACCTTGGCTGAAGGAGTGAAGTTTATACCTGCACCTGTGTTGTAGTCATATCTAATAATCTCAATTGAATCATAATTCAGTTGATTTGTGATCCTGAATCTTATTCTTGGTCCAAGGCTTGTTTTAGAGCTAACATTTGGAGAGTCGCCAAATGTTCTTACTCCAGGATAAGATCTTGAGCCTTGTGATTGAGACCTTACAACCGGTATAGTTGGAGTTTTTTCACTAATAGTAGTTCGATCACCTGATTTCGTGACATAAGCAATAGCATACTGATACACTCCAACAGGTAAACCTCCTGACCCACCAACACTCTCTAAACCTACAAAAACTGGTATATCGAGTGGCTTGTTTAGATTTACAGTGTACGCATCATAATTGAATCCAGAGAAGTATTTATCTCCCCCAGCATTATCAAGCATGTCTTGTAAGTCAAAGTATAAAGGAGTTGTGAAATCATCAGTGATAAATATCTCACCAGCTTCTCCACATCCATTATTAGCGTCTGCTTGAAGTGGATATTCTTTAACAAAAGGTATATCTGGAGATTGAGCTACTTTTAAACCGTCAATCCTTATTATAGGATCATCCAACCCATTTTCCTCTACCCATACAGAGAATTTTTTCTTTTTGACCTCATGAGACAATATACATACCCAATCTCCAGTCTCTCCTCCGTCACCGGAATCCAACTCTTCTCCTTTGATCTTCTCCCAATCACCATCATTTCCGTCAAGCGATTTTAGACGACCGTTATTACTATCAACGTAAAACCCTCTATCTCCTGCGCCAGTATTTATCTTCTCGTCTGAAGTATTAGCACCAAGATTATTAAGCCTTACACCTTTTGGGTGATGTTCTTGTTTCATTGGCCATTAAACTTATTCATGTATTCTCTAAGGTCCTCCTTAGATTTCTTATCCATTCTCTTAGCTCTGGTTCTTGCTTTTTCCCACGAACCAGTATAGTCTTTATTGAGCCTTACTTCGTGTCTGTTCATTATCCCACTCCATGTAGCCGTTTCCACAGCACCAGGATTGTTAGCAATTCTCGTACTCAAAGCTTCAACAACACAGTAGTCAACTACCGCTTGTCTGAAAAATATAGGAATTATTGGATCATCTCCGTGATCGGTTATCAAGCCGTTTGCTCTAACAACAATTTTATCGAAAGAAGAGCAGTTAGGAGATAAATATATCATACCATTTGAAATTCCACAATAAAACAGATTGGAAGGTGGGGTACCACTTCTGCCTGGGTAAGAGACATTACTTCCTCTTGGATTACCTCCTCTGTTAGGGATGAATGGATCATCATTGTTCCAATTATCCTTAGCTATTCCTTTCTTATAATTGTTCTTCCAATATATGTTTCTACTCGAAGAGTATGAGCAATCATTTCCATTAGCACCAAATATCTTTCTTACATTGAAGAATCCCACCGGTAATTTTAGCTCAAGGCATCCACCGAGCTCTTTTAAGTCGTAAACCTTATCCACCTCCAAAAAGAAAGTGTCAAAAGACAACTCCTCAAGAGCTTCCTGAATCAATGATGTATAAAACCCCGGAGAATCATGATTAAATCCTCTGTCACCAGATTTAGTAGCTACCTCTGACTGAATAAAATTATGTGATTTGAAATCTGAAGTATTCATTAGGTGTCACTTTGGTTTATAGGGTCGTTTACACTCGTTATCTTGTTCGTAGGAACTTGATTTGGATTGGTATCATCATCACCATCATTAACTCTCTCTTGAGGCATTAACAATGCGAATCTACCCATATCAAGAACTTGTTTCTTTAATACAAACAATAATTCTTCTGGGAATTCAAAGTCTGCGTCAAGATCTATCTCTGTAACTGGATCAAGGGTTAAGTATAATCCGACCTCTAAAGATTGAACTTTTACACATTCAAGACCAAGAACATATATCCTATTTTTACTTCTATAAAAATAAGGCGTCTTAACACTTGGTTTTGTATAAGGATTCGCGTACAATGATTTTAAAGCTGACGGTGTAGTTCTTCCAAAAACAACATTTGTAAGTGGAGGAAGCTCATTTGGCAGCTCTGGTACAACTGAATAGCTTATGTATTCAATAGCTCTGTCATTATTAAAGTCATAAATACAGTCAGGCAAATCAAAATAATTTCGATACCTGACCAGATTATCACCAGGGACATCAGAAACTTCTAATGGAATCTCTGCAAATGTAGTTAGGAATGCTCCTGAACTCATCTTCTTTATATGCTGAGACTTCAATCTATTACCTACCAATATAATCCAGTAAGCTATTTGAGAAGGTATTACTCTCTTGTCATCAAAAATCTGTCTTAAATCAACTGTTATGTCGTTAACGATATGTCTTAAAGGTGTTCCCATATTATGCCATTAAACTAACTAACGTTGATATGTCTTTTTCTTCAACAGAATAAAGGTTTGTTCCATCACCCTGCTTCTTAGAGATAAACTTCAACGCTTGGTTAACAAGTAAGTTTTTCATTGTTTTAGGATAGTATATCTGATCTGTATCCTGGGTAATCAATGGTGGAAACCTTAAATAGGTAACTCCAACCAACTGGTTATCCAAGTATGGCCTTATTTCTATCTCTTCAATGATTTCAGTTGGTGCTTCTCCATCTTTTGTGTGAATGAAGTTTTTGTAAGCATACTCTTTGAATTTGTTCTGCATTACAACATTACCAGGCATAAAAATATTGTCATTATTCTCATTCCACTCCTCAAAGTTAAGCCTTGATGCAGCGTATTCACTTCTGACAAATATTGTTTGATCTCCGTCAATGTATAAAGAGCTAGTTGGATCAGGATTAACAACTGGGTCAATCTGAGGATCTAATACTGGCTCAGGGCAAACTACAAGTACACTCCACACTTCATCACCTAAGTCACTTGAGGCAAATCGTATTCTTGAGTATTTGCTTGTTTGAAAGACTCTGGTTCTGGTAAGCTCTCTAAGGTTTTCCTCAGAGAGCTTCTTTTCACCAAAAGCCGCATTAAAGATAGATACATAGTATTCAATAGCATAGTTTATTGCTGGCTTGAAATCACGGTCAAATTGATATCTGTCAGATCCTTCCGCATCAAGTGCAGCAACCATTCTTTCTATTAAAGTACTTGCTACTATCATTTAATTTGTTTTTTTATTGTTTATTAGCTAGTCTTCATTTTGCTTAACAGTAGTTGATTTTTACCGTTTTCAGCAAGATGCTCTCGCTCTACACTTTCATAGTTTTCAATATCTTTAGTGGCTCTATGCTGAGCAACTGATATTCTAAGCATTTGAATGTCGTCAGTAACATCTAACCCAATTGCTTGAGCCATACCTATTACTTGGTTTGCATGAGTATTCATTAAACCTTGAGTATAAGCAGCTACTTTCTGAGCATACTTTATATTCACATTAAAAGCTTCTCCTGCTTTTTCAAAAAATCTCGCTCCACACAAAGTGTGATTCTTAAGCCAATCAGCTTCAATCTTAGATCGAGTCTCATAAGCAGAGATAATTTGTATTTCAGTTTCTTTTCCTCTTGGCTTTCTTCTTGTACCTTGAGGAAGGAATTTAATAATTCCTCTTGGGGCTGGAAGCTTGTTGCCTTCTCTCTTATCATCTCCTATAACAAGGAATATCCCTAAAGCCCAAAATCTTGCTGGCTCTTCCATCCAGTCATCTTTTGCTATTTCAGCTCTTGATAAGTATGAAAACTCATCAAATTTCTGAGGCTCATTATTGTGTTGAGCCTTAACCATTGCTTCTGCAATAGCTACACCCAATTCAGTATTACTACTTGATTGGGTATGTTCTGCAAGTTGAGCTGCTATAAGCTCTTTTACCTGAGACATTGGAATCATTTCGTCTTTTACTTCTTCAGGATTCTCACCCTCATCAGTAACAACTATCTTCTTCTCGTCTGCATCTGGCTGTTCTACTTTTTCGTCTTTTGATTTCTCTAACGCCATTTTATTTGGTTTTTGTTTTTTACTAATTAAAAAAAAGAGGGAGCAGAGCCCCCTCTTAATATTTCAAGTATTCTACTATTGGATGTTCAAGATGAACGAAGCCAATGGATTATTGAATTCAATTGAAAGCTGCGAAGCAACCCACCAATCTTTAAAATCATTCAATGTCCCGTTAGCTCTCATATCCAAAGTATCACCTGCGTCAAACGCTGGCTTACCTTTTAATTTACAAGGTCTAACTGTTTCTTGGTCAAGAACGATTACTCTTCTTTGCCAATCAGCAGGGAAACATGATTCTTCTCTCCAAAGCTCACAAGGAACCATTACAAACTTCATTGTTCCAAGCTTGATCATTTCCAAGTTAAGATTTGCCATCTCATCATTTGGAGCGTATCTCACTTGAGGAAGCTTGAATACTTCAGAGAAGTTATGAAGCATCTCATCTGTTCCATAAATGAAACGAGTTTCTCCTTCAGCTTTAAAGTTCGTTGTGAAAGCCAAGGCTTTAAACGTATCTTCAAAAGCTGCTAAAGTTGTGAATCCTTCAGCGGCATTTGCAGCTTGCATTAAAGGATAGATACCACCCATTGCTTTCGCAAGAGTTCCGTCCTCTAACTGAACCTCACCTCTTTGACCGTTCCAGAAAGAGTTGAACATGTCAACACGAAGTTGCTCCGTATTCTCTTTCTTGTCCATGTCAAGATAGTTGGTTTTACCAGCATTGATCCACTCCTGAAGTTCGAAACTACCCCATCTACGAGCTCTGATGAACCTTTGGATGTAGTTATATCTCTCAACAGTTTCCATTCTTGTATAAATGTTAACGTGATCTCTCGCGTCAGCATTAATAGTTGATTGGATAGCGAAGATATCTCCAGCAACTACCGCAGGTAATGGGAATCCAGTGTGAGAATTTACCGTGATAACGTTACCAGCGATTGCAACGATTGTTGCTTTCGAGTTATCTGGGTAAACAATAATCATATCTAAACTGAAGTTCCCTACAGAAGCAGGTGTTAGAGTTATGTTTTGAGTTTGTACCGTATTTGGAACAGCTGGCACTGCTGCTGAACCTGCTTGAGATTCAAGAACTGATCTACCGAAAGTTTTCTCTATATAAGAGAACTCAGTAAGAGTTTTCTCTTCAAAACCTTTTGAAAACAAAAGTTTTAAAGATTTATACTGAGCTGGGGAAGCATCAAAAATTTTCTGCTTCACTGCTTTTTCAAGCAACAACGTTTCAGTTGGCGAAAATCCAGATTCTTGAGCGTAATTAGACGCTTCTGGATTTGCATTTGGTTCTCCAAAAGGGGTGTTACCTGCTCCTGGAGTATAAAATGTAGTTGACATAATATATATATATTAAAAAATGGTTACAATTTTGTAATTCCGTAACTCGTCTAATATGTCTTTGCGTCTGGTCCTGGTAATACTTGAGAAATGTAATTATTAATCTTCTGTTGACTTTTCTCTGCATTCGATAGACTCGTGCTATCTCCTGTCTTTTTTATACCTGTTGCCTCAGGAGCGTCTTTAACGACCTCTTCTCTTGCCTGAGTAATTATTCTGTTTTTAAGTGCTGCAGCCTGTTGTGAAACCACATCTCCACCATCTAAGGCCATTGCCATTCGATAGTGAGCGTCTCCCTTCAGAGATCCATCTTCATTAAAGAAAACGGCTAATACACTCTGCTGATCTTTTACATGATTGTCAAGACCTGCCGTGTAATCGCTTTGAACTGCAAAACCTGATTGCTCTTCAAAAGTTTTTGGGAAATTTTCCCTTGACTTCTCAAATGCACTCTGTCTATAAGCTAAAGTTTCTTTAGCATTATTTTCAATGTTAATTTTTTGCTGTTCAAACCTACCCTGATCTAAAGAATACTTCTCTTTAGTCAATTCTAAATAAGAAGACACTTTTTCTTTAACTGCAGGGTCAGCATCAACCTCCTTGTATTCAGCCCATTCCTCAGAAGTTATCTTTCCTGGGAAGTAGCTTTCAACCATACCTTTAGCTCCGTGATCATCAAATCCTTTAGAAAAATCAGTAGTTACAACACTATTCATTTTCTCTCTGTAATCACTATCTCCATTTGCCCATGATCTTACCCCAGCCATTATGTCGGCTGGAAGGTTCTCAAAGATAGAATTATAGTTCTTAAGTTGCTCAGATGTCTGAACATGCTTCTTACTATTCTCAAAAGCTTCAGTTAGCTTTTCAGTTACATTATCTTTTGTGATACCATCATATCCTGCAGAATTAATAAATCCTTCAAAGTCTTCCCATGAATTAAATCCTTGAGAAGCTGGAGCAGGGTCAGATGATTGTTGAGTTTGTTCAAACTCAACTTTACCAGTAATCTTACTGTTCATTTCTGCAACCTCTTTATTTAAAGAGAGGTCTGGTGCATTTGGATCTGCTGGAACTGGTGGAGGAGTGTTTTTTCCTGTCTCAGATGCTTGTTCACCTTCACCGGTTAGCTGCTGCGGTTCCCCAGTATTAGCAGTAGAAGGTGCTCCAGCAAGAGGTTCGTTAACCTCTGTCGGTGGTGCGGTATTAGCAGGTGGTGCCTGCGGTGTAGCACTTTCATTAAATAAAGAACTTTCTCCTTGGCCAACAGCACTCTCTATAGAGGCCATTTTTGCCGCGAATGCTGGACTCACCTGTGGTGATTCACCTCCTCCAGCAGGGGGAGTGTTTTGGTTTTCGTCTGCCATCTTAAATCGTCTTATCGTTATACAAAGCTAAAAAATATTTTGTTCAACAACAATTTTTTTAGCATTATTGCGCAGGTATACCTCCTTGGTCTGTCTGTAACGCCTGATCTATCTGACCTTGTAATGCCATTTTATTTAACTCGTGCTGCTTATTGCTTTGATCATCAGCTGCTGCTAAAGAATTCTGTTCAAGTTGCTCAATCTTAGCGTCTTCTGTAGCTTGAGCTATTTGACTTTGCTCTTCTGCTGCTGCTATTTCTGCTGCTGCTGCTTGCTCTTCTTCAGCCTTCTTTCTTTCAAGAATTCTTTTGTTTACAAGTTTTCTTAAGTCAATTCTAATTTGCTCAACGGTTGATCTTCCGAGGTGGTCAGCAAGGAATTTATCATCAATAAGCTGTCTCTCAAGAAGTATAAACAGTATACTATCAGCCTGCTGTTGCTCCTGCTCCCTATTGTTAGATCTCTTAATAAATACTCTAAACTCTTCATTAGCCATATCTTCTGACAGCTTAAACACTTCAATTGATTCATCACCAGCTATTTGAGCCAATTCCCTTTGGTTATTCATGTATATCATCTTACCAACAGTAGCTGTTGATTGATGAGATTGAGTGAATACCCTTGCTATTGCATCATAAAATGGCTCTTGCATTAATGAACCTCTCTGGATCATTAATTGTGTAACACCAACAAGCTGGTCAGAACCTGTAGATTCTCCTCTAAGCCCTTCATTGACACCTGTAACGCCATTCATCATATCCTTTAAGATTGGAATTAGACTGAACATTTGGTATGTACCACCTTTTATAGTGTTGTCATAATGCCCTACAGTGTTTGGAACTCCCTTACCTCTGGTCCTAATACCAAGAGGTTTACCAAGTTTTGCATTCTTTTGGATTTCAAGCTCTCCCTCATCATCCTCAAGCATATCAAGATCATAAACCATGTTTGAACCTCCAGACTGATTAACCTGAGCTTCCATAGCTGACATGATTCTGTTCGTGAATCTTTGTGGATCAATAACATCATCTATAGGAGATAATATCTGACCGTCAACATATGCCCATGTATAAGACTTGAATGGATACCTGTTAGTGCTAAGGTCTAACCAATCAGTCTCCTGATAGTCATAAGAACCCCATTCCATTACTATGTCTGGGAATTTTCCTTTTCCTTTCTCTCCGGTTTTTCTGTAATTGATTGCCTCCCCTGGGATAAAAATGCAATATCTCAAAACAGATACTACTACATTTCTTTTTTTCTTCCCTTTGAATAACCTTTTGTTAGTATTACTTTCAGGTGGATCAATAAGGTCTTCCTCAGTCCATACCTTTCCACTCTTAAACTGATCTTCTTCGTTTAAATAAACACCATAAGGCTGACTGAACTCGTCTTCAACATATCCAAAAGTTTTCTTCATGTCATCCACGAAAAAGACTTTATATACAGGGACACTATTTCCAATAGTTGAATCAGATCTACCTTGATTAGAGTTTGATACATTACTATCTGTAGTAACATAAGATTCTATAGCTCTTCTGTCGTCAACTGTCAACCCTTGCCATCTCTCATAAATATCAGGAACAGCCATAACATGTATTCTACCTTGATATGCTGCATCTTGAAGATCTCTTCTTCTTGAATTTCTATCAAAGAAGAATTCTTCGGGCTCAACAACCTCTTTTCTTAGATGAGATCCATGTTCATACTCCTCAATAGTCCCAAGACCGGAATAAGCCATGTTTTCGGCAATCTTGGATTGCATCTCCTCCATGTCGTTGTATTCAGCAACCCATTGGATAAGTCTGTTCATTACTTCGACATACTTATCAACATATGTGTTTTCAAATATTAATTCTGTTTCTTCTGGAGTTTCTCCAATTTCAGGGTTATTGTTTTGAATAGCTTCTCCTAAAGATTCAAATTCAGAAGATATTTCTTGTATTAGCAGTAGTCTTTTTAAAGCTTCTTCCCTTCTGACCTTAGCATGTTTTGAGATAGCTTGAGCTGTAGCTCCTATAGATAACCTAATAGCGTTTCCTCTGTACTGCTCAACCATAGGTCTGACCTGATTGATGACAATTTTTATCCTCCCCCTTGTGTTTCCTGATTCATCCATTAAGAATGACTGGATATCTTCAGACCCTTCCCACTGCTTCCCCATATAGAATCTTTTGTTTCTATATGTATTATTAAGCCACTCTGTGTGCCTCCATTCATGAGCATTAAACAATGCCCATTTTGCAAAATCGAGATGATACTTTTCATCAAGAGATGGGTATTTCTGCTTATCTGTTTTATCAGGCTTCGTAAAAGAAGAGTCTGATAAAAATGGAAACGTTACATATGACATACTAATTATTGTTGTGGAAATCTTCAGCGAACGTATCCCCAGTTGACGTTCTACTCTTATCTCCAGTTTTCTTTTCTTTTTTCACAATACTAAATCCTTTCTCAGCTTTAGCTATCAATCCAGGTAACTCTTTATTCGCATCAAGTACCATTTTCATATAAGTACTTTTTTTTGTGAAGCTTTGGTCACCTCCAGCGTTTTCAAACTGCTTATGTATCCCCTCCTTCTCTAAGACAAGGCTGGTCAACATCTTGATATTCTTTAAATGCTTAAAAGCTAACTTTTTGGCCATTATTCTTGCTGAAGGTTCAAAAGAATTCATTACAGGTATAGCTGCACTTATTCTTTCTCCGAATTTACCAGATAGGAAATTTTCCCTTTTACCTTTATCATCAAACCTAATTTTGCATTTATCAACACACTTTTCAATTATATTCCTCTCCGAGGTCTCTAAGTTGAAATAAGGGCTAGATTTACAAGCGTAAAGCCATACAAAAAATAGCTCTGCTGGTCTTAAACTCTTAAACTCTTCGTATTCTGATAGCTCTGGATAATCAACTCTTAATCCCCTTGAGGATTTAGGAGCGAATAACATGTAGATACTATCTTCTGGCTTCTTTGCGTCTGTCATCTCTTGATCTCTACTGGCACTCGTCTTAAGTCACCGTTTGGCATTGTTTTAAGCTCGTATCGAGTGACTGTCTTATCCTGAACTCTTTCGATATTCCTTGGAGGCTTATAGTCAAACGATAAAGAACAAATATATGAAAAAACGACAGCATCTAAAGCATCATCATGGTATTTCTTGTAATCTTGAGTTCCCCAAGTTTCTGTTCCTTTATCAGAAACAGTACAAACAAAGTTTCTCAATTGATTCCAAAACACTTCTAAATATATCCTATCACCATAAAGTGTGATAAGCTCGTATAACTTATTGACAATGAATTTCTTTCTTTTATTCTTATTATCTATACCAATTCCATTTTGACCTCCTTGAAAGTAAGATGGGAGCTCCGAATTTAGAACTAACGCCCTTCCGAAACCTTTATATTCTGCATAATCTGAATAAGCTGTCCCAATATTAGACTCAAGAAGATCTTTTATCCCTTTCTTATCTCCAAATTTTTCTGCGTCATAGTATATTCCAAGCAATAGGTTTTGAAGGAATGTATATTTATGATCTGAATCTCTATAGTGTACTACTGCTACAGGAGCATTGTATTGAGCGTCCCATACTGCAGAAGCCATTTCTGAATAACCATTATCTGTAGCAATTGGATCGGTTCCTTTGTAATATCTGTTCTTCCATCCTTTTTCTGGATGTAGGAATACCTGCGTAGATACACGAGGGTCTCTTTTTTCAGTTTTAACGAATTCCGCGCCAATTATTTTGAATGGGACATCATCATGCTCTGATGATGGTTTTGATGTATCAAAAATAGGTTTAAAAAACCCGTATTGCTCTCTCAAGCTATGATCCATACTTCTTATCTCTTCAAACCTTTTATTTATATAAGAAATAGGAACTAAAGTTTTAGAGGATGTTAAGAACATATCTTCTACTACTGAAGGATATGCTTGACGGAACTGAATCATTGATTCCTCTGCTTCTGGGCCAGATTTTGTATATGATTGTTTCTGCCTGAGGAATTCTGCCCTTGTGATGCCTGGTCTTGTTGTCCAATCAAAGAATATTGGGATAATTCCATATTCAAACTCTCTGTTCTGCCATTTTTCTATAGTTGAAGCGTATTCTTCCGCGTATGCTTTTCCTTTTTTATCCATTTCACCACCAGTACCCCATATCCATATCTGACGCTTCATTTCCATTTTACCGGTAGTCTCATCCTGAACGAACATTGTCGGACGGGCCTCCTTAATCATTTTTCCAAGGATATTAATATAACCTCCCTCATCAATCAATACTAAAGGTGGAGCACCACCATTAATTGCTGAAACTGTAGGTGCTACAACTTGTATTCTGGAATTAACTCCTCCTTTCCTACCTTTGGATTTCTTTTGACCTAAAGCAAATAAGCTATCTCTATCATTTAGAGGTTCCATCCATAACCATTCAGGCAATTCTGAGTATGGGTATTTGATTTTATCCTCAAATATCTCCTCTACTTTATCTTTGTCCTGCGCGATCATTTTTATGAAGTAGTTCTTTACTGTCATGGTTCTGACAAGGGCTAACCCTCCCAGAGTTGTCGTTGCAGCTATCTGTCTTGGTTTACCCATCTCGACATTATACCCACAATCAAAAAGAAATGCCATTACCTTGTGTACCGGCTTTCCTTTGTAATCCATGTACCCTTGCTCATACCCAGCTTCTTTTACATGTAGGTATTTATCAAGAAAATAAAGTGAATTCTCTGTGATTCTCTCCATTTCATTCCAAGCGAAGTCTCTTCTTTGATCCTCTGTCTCGTAATCATAAAAGCTGTCGGTATCTTTCATCCAGTCGGATGATTGTTGACAATAAAGTTGAAATGGTTTGTATGGAACCATATTTTGGAACCCAGAATTAATACTGTCAATCCAAGCCACGAATTCTTCAGTATGATATATTAATGATTTTGGTTTCCAATCAGCCTTTGATATCTCTTTACCTCCCTTATGTGTAAATCTTTCATCATTAATATCTGAATACACTTTGGCATTCATGATGTCTACAATGTCTTCTTCATCCTTGTAGTCATCAGATGTCATTATGTCTACAAGGTTGTCTGCAGCCTTTTCATCTTCAGAACTACCTTCACGGATATGAATCTTTTTTCTTTGGTCGGTAGGTTTCTTAGGAAGAGCTTCCTTAAGCTTTTTTTCTATGTACCCATAATTCTCCAGCAACTTTAAGTCGCCTGGTGGAACTGGAACACCTTTGTCATAGAGTTTTTTCAGAAACTCTAATTTCTTGATCAGCTTTGTTTCTCTTTTCGCTGCTGCTTCTGGCGTATCCTTTTTTTTCGTCTTATCGTCTGCCATATTTTTCAAAGATAAAAAAAATCTCTGACGAACTAACATCAGAGATTTTCAACTTAAAATATAAACTACTAAACTATTTAGCTTCTTCTTCTACTTCAGGAGTATAGATTTCTACAAGGTCAGTCATTTCTTTAACTGTTTTAGTTAGTAAAGAACGAGCCCCGTTAGAAAGGTTTTTATATTTGTTATTAGACTTATCGACAACTTTGTATTTAGATGATTTTAAGCTATCTTGAAGATTTGTGATATTTGTACTTACCACATTTAAAAGGCCACAAATATAAGCCTTGTCAATTTTTTCATTTTCATTAATAAGACCTGGCTTATAGTACACATGATCTCCTCCTTTTAAATCAAATGCTTCGACAACTGCTTTCTCAAAAGAGAATGCTTTTTTGTCAAATCTTTCAAAAATTTTGTTAGCATTATCATCCGATAACCTGTTAGATAATGCTAATTGATGGGCTCTTTTTGCAGCGATTCTAAACTCGCTAACTTTTTTAAATAGATCTAAATAATTCATCTTAATTGTTTTTTTGTTGATATTTTTAATAAAAATCTTTAGACAACGAATTTAAGGAAATTTTATTATTAAGCAAATTTTGACTAATTTTATGAAGTTAAACATAAAGTAAAGATCATGTCATTAGAAAAACCATTCGTATTACCAACCAGAGCTCTTGATGATCAGGATCCTGTAAATTTTAATATGTTCACCACCTTTAAAAAGAGAAGTGTTCCTAAGATAGGAAATAGAGCTAGTGCAACTTCTGCTGTTGGTGTAGAAACTGACTTCAGTATTGTTTGGGAACCATCTCCAAATTCTCAGCAGGGGCAGAGTTTAGTATGGAGATATCCAAGTGAAAGATGTAGGGATAAAGATTTTTCTGAATTACTTGATAAAATTTCCGTACCTTTAGGTCCTAATAATTCGTAAAACCAAAAAAATATATTATGAGTGCTTTAGCAAAACCTGGTGTTTACACACCAAACTCTGACGCAGTAGCTATTAGTGCAGGTGTTAATCTTGAATTCTGTAAAGACATTTCAACAGCTGACCTTCCTGCTTATGCTACTTCTGAAAATAACAAGCCAAGGTTTATTATCCAATTCAGAATGTTGGGTAGTGATAACCAAGAGAAAGATGTGATCTGGACTTATTCGAAATCAGCAACTGCTGAAGCGGATAGAGATGCTGACTATGCTGATGTTTTAGCTGTTTTTGCAAATTCTCTTTAGAAGAATCTTTTTATTCTTTAATTAGCGTTGAACAATAAAAATCGACCTGAACTCATTCGAGTTCGGGTTTTTTTGTATATATTTGTCATGAAACAGCCCTCGCAGGTGATTTATCATGCTGGAGGTTCCTCAGTACCTTGGCCGTTTTCTGTTTTGTAAACATAACTGAGGCAGAAAACATATACTGAGGATCAAAGGATTTACCTTGGGGGACCCTTACAAATCAAAAACCCAACACAGAAACATTCTCAGCCACGATATAACACACTTGTTAAATCTAAGAACAGGTCCAACCCGCGACCCCTTAGAACTGCATGACGAAAGTGAATAGCCTGACAAGCGCAAGTGTGAGATATGGACTTAGCAGGGCTGTATCCAATTTATTGTGTGACGATAATTGAAACCTTTTTGGTTTCTCTATCGTAAACCCCATAACATGCAGGTAATAGGCGGGGTGTATCCGCTACCGAAATAAGAATAAAAAGTAAGAATTATGTTTGAAAATGAAATCAAAGAAGGTAAACTCAAGGAAACGATCCTTGAGAGAAACTCAAAAGAAGATGTTGTAGATAAGTTAATTCTATACATGAAATTAGTAAATGCTGCTGAGTCTGATATGAAAGCGGTGAAAGATTACAGACTCTCAGCGAGAGAGATTCCATTTATACCGGAAGATCTTGGATTTAAGGAATATACCCAGAAACAAGATGGGTCTCCATTAATTAGAGTTTATCACAGAGACAATGTGACCTGCAGTAAAAAACTGGATGGAGAATGGGCCGTTATAAAAGGTAAAGAGAAAATGAGCTTTAAGATCCAAAGCAAATTTCATGCATACACAATATTTACATCTATGGGGGTTGAATTTACGCATAATGACTCAACAGTTCCAGATATGAATCAGCCGATCTCTGAGATAATAGCAGGTACTGATGAAGAGGAGTAATTAGGTATAACGTTTTGGATATAAATAGTAACCCTCGTTAGCGAATATATTGGAGGAAGCCGAAAAGCCCGTATAGAGTAGGCAGTAACCATTGAAAAACATATAAAAATGGTAACTTATTTTAACAGAAAAGACCTTGTAAGTTTTGGCTCTTACTTGCTGTCTGAAACAAGAAAAGCCAGATATGAAAAAGCTACTAAAGAGGCTTTTAAAGTCGGTTTTGGTATAGCACCAACTGAAGAAAGAATAAAAAAGGTTAGTCACGCTGATGTTGAAAATTGGATTTACGAACAACGAAGTAAGTAGTTTCATTCGGTGATTTCGGTAAAGACTTAGATTAAGTTTTTGATAACGCTTGTGTAAACATCTGCGACTGAAAGGAGTTGTGTTTTACACCTTGTTAGCATTAGTACGGATTATTAACAAATAAATTAAATAGAATGAGAATATTAGTAGCTTGTGAAGAGAGCCAATCAATTACAAAAGAATTTAGAAAATTAGGACACGAGGCATTTAGCTGTGATTTATTACCTTGTAGTGGAGGACATTCGGAATGGCACATACAAGGAGATGCAATAAAAGAAGCTTATAGCGGTAAATATGATATGATGATAGCACACCCTCCCTGCACTTACTTAGCTGTTAGCGGTTTACATTGGAACAAAAAAAGACCTGAAAGGGCAATACAGACAGAAGAAGCCTTAGATTTTGTTAAAAAGCTTATGGATGCCCCAATCGATAAAATAGTAATAGAGAACCCTGTTAGCTGTATATCCACAAGAATAAGGAAACCTGAGCAAATTATAGAACCTTGGATGTTTGGAGATTTGGCGAGTAAAAAAACTTGTTTATGGATAAAGGGGTTGCCAAACTTAGTGCCTGATATAACGGAAAAGCCTGAGTTAGAATACGTTACTTATGGCAAAAATAATAGAATGCAGAAGTGGATGTATGACATTAGATGTACAACGGTTAAAGATGGTAAAAGAGCAAAGTTAGCAAGTAAAACATTCAAAGGAATTGCAAAGGCTATTGCCAACCAATGGGGATAGTATTAATGCTAACG
>Ga0164321_10000028_pt1 | contig 20351 bp, 31 predicted proteins | sample GuaBasSediGuay12_FD_121799 | JGI IMG/M metagenome (GOLD analysis project Ga0164321, IMG submission 121799) | Subseafloor sediment microbial communities from Guaymas Basin, Gulf of California, Mexico - Guay12, Core 4567-28, 21-24 cm | ecosystem: Environmental > Aquatic > Marine > Hydrothermal... | reverse complement strand
CAAGAAGGGCTTACACCTCTTTACTTGTTGAATTCTAATATTGTAAAAAGTGAATCGGACAACAATTGGATACAACGTGAAAGCTGTAACTGCGAAGGATCAGTACATAGTTGAAGAAGCGAAACTAGCGGCGTACTATGAATCAGAATTTATTCACTTGCTTGATCGGGTGGCGTTCTTTGAACTAGTTGACTCGATTCATGGCTATTGGGTTGGGCTTGAAGTTTCGCATAATGAGTACTTCAAAGGAGAATGTGTGACCACTTCAATAATTTACTCATTAAGCAGCGAAGGCGCGATAGACAAAGCTCGGCTCAAGTTCTTTATTTACGAGCACCACAATAAATACTTTGGTGAGAAAGGACTTTCGACAATCAAGCCTTCAGATAGTCACCTCAAATCAAACACCAAAGCATCATGAGTTTCGACGACATACCAAAACACGAATACAAGGAAGGTGAATCATTTCGCGCAATAGTGCCTTTCGGCAGAGAATCAATGAAAGTTCACATATGCTATGTGTTGCCTTCAAAATGCTACAGTGACGACACCCTCTTAATTTACAAGGTATACGGAAAGCACAAGCAGTGGTGGCATGAATTAATGTGTAGAACTGACCAGATGGACATGTATAGACACTTTTACGATAAGCGTGAGAACACCAAAGCATCCTAACTAAACTAATAAGTTGAAATAATGGGTAAGAATGAAATCATAATTAGTAAGCCAAATAACGACCCTCCAAGCATTGTGGTTAGCGGCTGCTCTGGGTGTCCGTTCTCGACGCCTCATAGTACAGAGTTTGGGTTTTCTTGTGCGTTAGACTTGCTGAATCAGCGTATTAATGTTTGCGCTGTAAGCGGCCCTGAGACTCCGAGTTGGTGTGAATTGAAAAAGGCTCCAATGGTTATTTCTATGGATGCTAAGTTTATGAATATCTAATGTCTTACTTCTATCAAATAACTAAAGTAGTATGAGTAAAGTCCAATATAAAACACCTGACGGGTTTCCTTGTGAATCTGCTGATATTTATTCCCAGGATAGCGATTACCCAAGCTTTACGATTCATGCTAAATCTGATGAAGCCAAAATTGAAGGGCCTGATAATGAGGGTTGGTATGACATCCACACTCCTGCATCAAGTGTTACACCTCTTCATGTGTCTTCACTTGCACGCCTTTATTTAAAAGTAGATATAGAACTAACAAACAACTAACCCTCCTACTCTAACACTTTAGTTAGGGGAGGGAATAAAGAGAAATTATGAGCACAGAAAACACCGAAACACTAGAATTAATTGAAACTGAAGGGGGCTGGGATTTAAGTGTGCAGCACGACCAAACAGGAAGCGCATACGGATGTAAATTATCTGAGAGCGCATACAGTCAGTTAAAAACACACTTTGCAGGCGATGCGATACACTACGACTCGCTACAAGAATGTTGTGGTAAAATCCTCGATGAGATTGACAAGGGAAACGTTCCGCGCAGAGCAATTGCAGGGCTTCGAATTTTGATGAATCGCCCCTAACCCTCCCCCTACGTATACCAAATAAGAAATAGATGAAACTTATATTTTGCAAATCTTGCCATGATGTAGTGAAGCTGATAATTGGAGTTAAACGCTCATGTAAGTGCGGCAAATGCTCAGGGTTGTATATCGATAAGCTTAACGCGGAATATGAAGGTGATGATGTTATGCCGCTAGGATTCAATAATTTTAGTCTAAAGGACGCGCTTAACGACCAGCCAAAGTCAGGTCAAGGAATGCGATTTGATGCTTTTGTGATCCCTGAGATTTGCCCTACTTTTAAGAAACTCAAAAAAGAAGCATAGATGACTCTCACTATTGAACAATACGAATGGTACAACCTACCAGACCAGGAATATAGCTTGGTTGAACACGCTATGGATGACACTCTTGGGAGTTTTGATCTTGTAGTTTATAATCTTGCTTTTTACTTTGGGAGCGGAACAACTGAGGCTGAATCAAAGTTAGCTGGAGACGTAGCTCTTCTGAACCATTGGGCAAGAAAGAAAAGAATTGATACTGTAGTTCAGTTTATAGACCAATAGAAAAGTGATGGCCAAAAGATCGATACAATTCATAACGAACATCTACAGTGCAATACGTGATTTTAATCGTGAGATGAAGCGTATAAATTCGATGGTAGGTTTCGAGAATCATAATCTTTACGAAGGAACTGTCAAATCAAATCGCAAGCCAAAATCGAAGCTTCCGAAACCTATCGTTGAGTGGAGTGGTCAAAAAACTCGCTCATGACACGCATGTCATTGTAAAACACTCTCCTACTTCCTACTTTTCACAAATGGGAGTTATTATCACAATAGAATTCGTTGGAGAAGAACCGGAAAGAAACAACTTAAAGCATCCTGATGAGGTTTATAACGCTATTATTTGGCTAGCAGAACACTGTGATTGGAAAAAAGATGAAAGTTCATCAGAGTTGAGGTATGTAGTAGAAAGATTTCCTAAGATTTTAGATCCACGTTTAAAAGAACAGCCTATAAATCCTCCAAATCAATAACGCACTTCCGCCAAGAGCAATAATAAATTTCCAATTTCCCTTGATTTTGTGCCTATATCTTTCCCAACCTCGTCGCACATCGCAAGATACGACTTTGAGAGGTCAAATATGTACGCTTTTACGCGTAGTCACGAATTGTCTTTCTCGATTTCAGATTCAGCTTCCTTTTTCGCGCTGTTTATTCTGAACAGATTTCGAATATGAAGACCTTTTAACGGCTGCCATCCGAATTTAACAGCAATAAGCGACCCTACAGTAAGCCAAAACGCAAGGCGCCGCTCCCAAAGAGGGAATTCTTTAACAGCATCCGCAAGGGAACCAAGAGCATCAACTCCCGCTTCTGGAGCAAAGGCCACAAATGAAGTGCCTAGTATCAAAGTGATGTCGAGACCCCACTCCTTAGCTAAATATGTTAATCCTTGAATGATTATTGTCATGGCGTTGCTGTTTGTTATGGAAGCTTGTCCAACTCTTCTTGCGCGCAATCGTTTGCCTCTTGAATCAGATCGGATAACTCCTGTTCATTTATTTCACCTCGTTCAAGCTGAGTTTGTGCATCAGCAATAATAGAGTCCCTAATTTCAAATATATCTTCCTGTGTCATTAGGCGAATGTTCTTACCTGCATTGTGCTTCTCGAAGTATTCAAAAAGACAAGGCCAATGGTGTTGTTAGATCGGTTTTCATATGGCGCATTGGTTGGCGATGTAGTGCTGCAAATAGTGTTAGCATTAACCAAAAAGTATGGAGGGTTTTGGGTAAATCGCGTCTTGCTAATATCATTGATTGACTGCATCTCCTTGAACGAAGCTACTCTCCAATCGCTAAACCCAGCATAAACCAAAGCTTCGGCATTTGCACATTGATTTGTGTAGTTCGTAGAGCCTGGAGTAGTTCTTCTCCACATCAATCCTGTCAGGTGGTCTTTTGTTACATTGTTCGCGTAAACCTGAGTACCAACATCATCTGTGAACCTTAATTTATTGCCGTACTCGTTGTTGTAAACAAGAGTGTAGAATGGTGTTGGAGAACTGTAATCAGGCCTCTGCAGCACCCCAACTTCCTCGCCATAGTTGTAGGTTCCTGCAATCATATGCCAATACTCATCATAGAGAACTGGTGGTGCAAGTACTCCGGCTATGCCTGAAAAAGGAACCCTATTTGGTATGATGTCAGTAGATCCTGTGTTGACTGTAATTTTAGTACCTACAATGCTGTCAGGCACGATAGGTACGTCTGACTGATCAACTAGCTCAATATTAGTTGTTAAACCACAAGTCGCATCAATGAACGGGTCAGTGTTTAATGTTAGAGTTGCATCACCGGGTTGGAGGCAGACATTATCTACTATACATTGCTTATTTTCGCTTGTGAGTCGGTTGTATGTTGAGGGATTGCACCAATCAAACAGATTGATTATATCTTGAGACTCAATATCACATATGTTCTCCAAGCATTCTGTTGGTATCGTGATATTGAGGTCTAAATCAAGTTGAAAATAGTGATACTTGTACGGCGCATCACTCGGCCCGCAATTTTTGTATTGCCCGCTTAGAATATTCTTTCGATCTGAAACCCACCCGTGGAGCCCATAGGAAATGTCGGTTGCCTTAAGTAGCCTCCTAAGCTCTTTGGTAGTATCTGTGAGCTGCTTCTCAATAGTTTGCATTAACTCAACCGTAGTTGTTGGGCAATCTTGCTCAAGAACTTCACGAGGAACAACGCAGATTAAAGAAACAGGCATTCTTAACTGATTCCTCCACTTTCCAGCTTTTACTGGATCAGGCTCTTTGAGGTTCTTAATATCTTCTCGAAGAAACCAATAACTCAGCCCTCTGAGATCTGAAAAATCCTGATTGCTAAAACTATAGTTAGCGCCCTTGTTGTAAACAGCGTACCACTCTTTATCACCATCACACACTCTTTCTGCAAGGTTGAAATTAACCTGGAAGAAACCTGTAGATTTTAGTTTCTCATTATAGTATGATAGAACTGTTGTTAACATGAGCTTCGATCATCACTTATCAATATGTACCTTCCATTACTTCAAGTAATTCGTCCGCTACCGAGTCTGGTGAATGGCCATCTCTAAATTTTGAAGCGTCTAAACCTCGGAATCCGTTGCCGTTTTGAAATGGAGTTCCTGCTGTCTCATCAATGTAGTCGATGATAGCAACTACCCCATCGTGAGCTTCTGATTCAAGCCCGTCGATATACATTCGAGTCATTCGCTTTATTCGAACTCTTGAATTGAGCTTATTAGTGACGTCATCAATATCAATTACAGTGTCTTTTGTGATTTGGGAAAGGTCAGCAAGCACATCTTTTGCGTAGCTTAAATCCACAATCCTCATAAAAACTATAGCTTCCATCATGTTGAGACGGTTGCTTCTAGCCTCCATTGTCCAGTTCCTGTAGTTCATTGCCTCGATAGTCCAATATCTGAGGTCGTTTACCACTTCAAGAAGGAATTCTTCTCTACCAATAAGAAACCAATGTGCCGCTATTGACTTTTCCGCATCATTAAGAAAACCCCAGTTAACGACGTTATCGACATCTGAAGGAGATAAGATTTGCATCTTGGTGTATACAGCGATTTTAAGCATGTCTCGGAGGCACTTCTTATCGTACCAACCCTTCGTGCTGGGGTTGATTTTTTCTAAGCCATACTTCAGAATATCCTCGATTTCCACTACTTCTACATAGTCATTATCATAGCCTGTTGGCGCTGGCTCTGAATCCAACTGCACCAAGACGGCAGGTAAGTTCTCAATATCTTCAACGTATATTTTCATCCTATTCTATTTGCTGGAATCCACCTTGTTTTCGTATGATCGTAGTAAAACCAACCCGTATCGTTTGGCTTGAGAGACTTCTGAGTGTTATCTCTGAGCAATATCCTATTTGCTACTAAACTTGATCCGCTGTTGTGTTGAAATCTAATGTCAAGTGATGCGCTGTTAACATTTGTAATAGCAAACACTCCTAATTCCCCTGCGTTTGGAGCGGGGAAACCTGTGATCACCCTGTTATTAGCATCTACGTCTTGCCTAATTAACACACCAGCCTCAAATCCTGTTGGATCGTAATCATCAACATTACCAGTAAGTATAGGTGGTGTAATCTCTCCAACAATGGTGAGGGTGTTACCAACTCCAACTCTATTTCGTCTATTTATCTTAGTCATGCTCTACGTCGTTTCTGTTACCATCGCAAAGCCATCTGCGACATCCCAAATCCCTGTTACTATTCCCGTATAGTTGTCAATAACTATGTCGTCTTCTGGAAATAATCTAGCAGTATACGATGTCAACGATGCCGCAGAGCCATACTTAACATAGAGTGTCTGCGTTCCGTTGTTATCTACCAGCAGTTCTTTTCTGTCAGTGTTAGCTGCCTTTAGTGTTACCGAAACAACACTAGCGGCAACTGTGTTGTCATCACCTGATGTTGCTTTTGCTTGCAAGGTTGCTATAACATCAAGTGAGTCAGCTGACTCACTTGTGTTGCTTTCGATATCAGTTAGCTTAGATCCGTTTTGCGTTTGAGTTGTTTCTAGTGCAAAATCTACGGCAGCCAAGGTTCCAGTATTTGCTGCAATAGTGGTCTCCAAGCCAATCTGAGTAAGTTGATTTGCTGCTGAAGCATCACCACCTCCGCCTCCGCCACCTGTAGGCAGCAAGCTATTTAGATAATCTCGTAAGTCTTGAGCACTTGTCAGCCCTGCAGGGGTTGTTACATCAGTATATTCTATTGCGTAAGACGCTCTACCGTCTGAAATAGCAACACGGGTATCATCAACTGTGAGGCTAGTATCATCCTTGGTGAAGTCAACCTCTTTGTCTTCGTCTCGCCCTAATCCTGTAATTCGGATTGCCGCACCTTCATCTGTGATTACTATGCTCATAATGTCTTAAATCTATTGTTAAGATTGAATTCAAGAGACTGAAGCATCAACAACTCCTCGTCCTTGGTTAATTCTGTGAATATTGGGCCAAATCTCTTCTCTTGACCTTCAATTTTCCTTATGTTTTCGGGTCGATCAATAACAATTGAATAGGTTAAATCGCCTGTCTGCTGTAGAACAAACCCACTCTCTGCGTTGTTGAAGTCGGATTGAAGGTTGTTTGTGAGTCGCTGATTAATAAAGCCTGATTCTCGCCCTTGTTGTGCTCTAAACTCTTTGTATCCTCCTTTGTAATAGCCGCCTTGAATAGTTTTACCCGTTTTTCCTGTCTTATTGGTTGCCGTAGGGGATGTTTTTGGGTTCGCGTAGTAAGGCTTCACGGAGTATTCACCAATCTTACCACCCGCAGAGTTTCCGCCATCAATAAAAATGCGCTCGCTCATTGTTGCCAAAGTATCATTGGCAGCATCTCTAAATGCACCCTCAACTTTAGCAGTTATGGCGTTGATATCAAACATTATGGCAGTTTTAGAGTGGTTTTAGCAGGCCCGTCACATTGAAAACAAGTACTATCTGTTGGAATCGTCATGTTGCTTAGAACTTCAGCCATTTGCATTTTGAATTCATCGCCGTATTCCTTCTTTCGCTCCTTGACATCTTCTCTCCTTATAGCTGTATTTGAATTCCATTGCTTTTGTGAAAGCGCGTAGCTCATAATCATCTCCGAAGCCCTGTAAAGAACTGCTAAAGCAACTGACGCCTTGATTGAACACATCCATTGGCTGAAATCACAACTAACACCGTATTCTATTGAAAGTCCGCCTGTGTTGTTCGAGCTATCAACGTTTTGATCCAGCTTCGGACTTGCTACACCAATCGTTCCAGCCTGATTCCTCACGTATTTTGAGGAGAAACGCCAATCACTTCCATTACAAGACGAGCAACCGCCTTGATAAACGTTAGTTCGGTAGGAAGGAAAAGTTGCATTGTATCCAATAAATAGATTCAACTTTTGTCGATTCGCTAAGTAGCTAAAGTTTACAGGAATTCTAACTATCTGCCCAGCTACCGTATCAACAGTAACTGTATCAAGTAGCTTGTCCTGGATTAAATCGTAAATATCAACATCAACAGGCCCTGTGTTCTCAACTTGAAGACTAATTGCTGTCAAGTTAAAATTCAGGTATGACTGCGTGTTACAGACCTCTAACTGTATTCCTTTTAGAGTGCCTGCTGCCGCCGCATCCTGAATCTTGTTGTCTTGAAATACTCCTACTCTTTGATTGTCAAGCAGTGAAGCTATCTTAAACTTACCTCCAAAACTTGTGTTGAGTACGCTTTGCACTGATTTGGCGGCAAAATTCACTTTGTTTTGAGCCAACTCTTGACCGTTTTCAAATTCAGCCCCGATATAGGAATCAAGCTCACTTTTACTGATGCCTACATCAATAAAGTTGTAACCAGATCCAGAGATTGGTGTACATGTTGAATCAACGCCTATGAAGTTATCCCAGCACATAACAAAAGAGAAGTGGTCAAACTCCACCAATACAAAGAGAGGCTTCGTTCGACCACGACTGCAACAGTATTTTAAGTATTAACTACTTCGATTGGAGCAAAGAATTTCACACCATCATAATCTGATCCAGTAGGGAACATATCATCAGGAACTGAAACAATCTTTGTTGTAGCATAAAGGTTGAGGTGCAACACTTCGCAATCATCCTTGATCTTGAGGTCATAACGAATACCTGTTTTAGGCGATCTAACAACCATTGATTCATAATTAGATGATTCTTGAATTTCAGTGATAGCGCCTTCTTTCCAGTTTGAGTTTGTCCACTGAAGTAATTGAAGTGATCCAGCCTGAACAGCCCATGAAAACTGATTACCTCCAGCTGCAGCAACTACACGCTTATCCCATGCAGCAGCAAAACCGAAAGCATCGACCATTTCACCGATGTCCACACCTTGATTTGCACAACACCCGTGCTGAACTCGTCGGAAGTACTTATAAAGGTCTTGACCACCAACAATAAGTGTATTGGCGTTGAATTGTGAAATGTTCTTCGCTAATTCAATATCCTCCATTGCATATGGCGCAAGCTCATCAGTAGTTCCGGATCTTAGAGTTTCAACTTCGAGGTTTCCTGTGCCATCAACGTTTTCAACATCTGAACTCCACGCCCCCATAAGAGCAACAGCGTCATCTGTTGTTTTAGTTGCAACCTTTCGATCCATTACATTAATCAAGCTATTTATACGCTCAAGAAAGTACATTGCGTTGTCCTTGCAATTTTCTCGAAGGCTTGCTTCTGGAATCTGCTCCTCTACATGAAGGCGATCAGTAGGATCAATTTCATATGTTTTAGAGCAGTCACCACGTTGTGTTGACGCTGTACATTCTGTAGCAGACGCCGCAGTAACTTGATCCTCTTGAATAAATTGAGTGTAAAGAAGCTCTACAGTTCTCAATTTGTTTGCTGAAGGGTGTATCAATTGCTCAATCCCCCCTGTATTATTCACAACGAATTGCGTGAAAGGCATGGCTTCATCTACTGTGCCTTTGCCCGTGCCGTTAGTGGCGAAATATTGATCGAGGTCGCCCTGTAGGTCAGGACACTTCGCCAACAGTGTCGATAGATATGACATGTTTTAACATTTTAATAAGTAACCCATTCAATTTCTATGGCCTGAACAGGTGAAGCCACCTAAAAAAATGCTGGTAGATTATTGTCCTTCAGCAGGACACCTAAACACGTCTGATGTTATTATCTGTGGCGGTATCCAACGCTGCTGCCTGTAGCAACAATTCGTTGTCTCTTGCCGTTATTCTCGTTTTTATCTTCTTTGTCTTTTTTTGGAGTGTAGTTCTTACTTTCTGCGGCTGGCTTTCCGCCGTCTGGATTTACCTTTAGGATGTTGTGCTTGGCTGCGCCTTGCTTGTATACCCCTTCGTAATCCAAATGCTCACCATGAGACTGAGGACTTTTAACCAACTCTCCACTCTTGTCGCGAATCTCTAAGCCGTATTTTTTTGATCCACCCTCGGTTTCGCTCACCTTAAGGCTAGTCACGTAGTTATCCTCCATTTCAGCATAAAAGCCACGAACCTTCAACTTATCAGCATTGCTATCCAAGTTTAATTTGGAGTGAGCTTTGTCTCGTAGTTGTTGAAAAATGAAACTTTCCTTCTCTTTAACTCCTGCTGCAACTTCCTTCTCCTTTATTTTTAGAGATTCAACAAGTCCATTATTAGTGGTAGTTAAGTCTTGATTTGTTTTCTTTAGATCGACTATCTCTTCAATCTTAAGCTCCAACTCCTTACTCTTGTCAGGACTACCACTTCGTAAAGTCTCAACCTCCTCTTCGAGGCCCTTAATTTTTTGCTGAAACTGTTCAACTCCTGACTCAATCATCTTGTTGAATCCATCGGCCTGACCGTTTGTAAACGTGATCCCAGCTTCCTTAAAGGCGCTCTTGGCGCTTGTTTGGTTTGACCCTAATCGCTCTCCAAGTATTCGTTTGTGGTCGGCGTGGTTCGGAATTGCACTTACTTTGATTAAGGTTTCGTCAGACCATTTTTTCATCTGATCAACCGTACTATCTTCCTGGAGATCAAAACCCAAGAATTTCACGAAGTCTACTGCTGCATCGCTCATATTACTCCTCTAGTTTATTTTTGATTTTGGCGATTAAGTTCACCTCTTTTGTTCCTTTGTGGTTTCCTTGCAACTTAAGCTCTCGTGCCAAAGCAATCCAATCCTCTTTTTTATACTTAGAGGCTAATTCCTCAACTGACATTGAAAGCGTATCTTCTTTAATGTCTGTAGGTTCATTATTATCAAGGTTAGCCTGTTCCGCACCACGGCTTTCGCCTCCTGAGCTATAATCGTTATTGGCCGATGTAGGTGTAAACACCTTGATTTTTGGTGCTAGGCGCAAATTCTTTGATGACATGTATTGTGAGTTCCCTGCAAGTCTTGCTGAGATACCAATGGTGTCTTCTTTACCGTCAACGGTTCGAATCACCATTACCTGTTGTAGCTTTCCCATACCTCAAATATAGTTTATTAGTGTTAATTATCAAATAGTTAGCACAACTTACTTAAAGCCTTACTTTAAGCTGCTAATCCTAATTGCTCTATTTCCGCGCTCGTTGGCGTGAAGTTTCCGTTGTTAATATTGCGCTGTATCACATCTTTAGGCACTTTAAATATTGATACAGGCATGAGTGAGTGATTGCAGTTGTAGCCCCCACACAGGGTAAAAATTGTACTACTTGTTGTTAGCGGTCTTTGCCCTTGCCATTTTGTGCTGGGTGCTGGATTCCCTAATCCTCTTTGCTGACTCGTCACCCATAATTCAACCTCTGTTTTGTGGAAATACTTACCGTTTCTTGCAGCACAAAAGGCTCTTGTATCAGCAACGCTACCACCAGCATATAAATACCACTGTATGTTTTGAAGGTTTGCTGATTGCTGAGTAAACTCTCGATCTGATGTAGAGAATTGATCCCTGATATTATTGTTTACCGTTGTGTAGTTGGATAAAGCGCCTAATCTCTCACCTGATCCTGTTATCAACACCTCCATGCTACCAAATAGATCAACTGTTAATCCGTTTTGACTGACAGAGTTGTCCAGAAGTGTCTTAATCTGTGAGAACAGCGGCTTGTTTAAGCTATCGCCAACCAAAAGCAACAGTGTAAGTTCTTTACTTGATTCAAGTCCTGATAAAGTTGCTGGGCTGCTCTTGAATTCGCCAATTTCTTCCTCAAAAAGCGTCTTTGTAAGCTTAGCTTGAGTATCAAATTCACGCCCAAAAGCTTTAACAATATCGATGTACTCTGACTTACTCATGAAGCTTCTGATTTGAAGCAATATTGAGTTCACAATATTCAGATTCTTTGAAGTCGGCTTAATTCGGTCGTCCTTGACGTCGAGTTTTGTTAGTTCAGAATTGATTTTACGCAGCAATTCGGGTTCAAAGTCTCGCAGCTGCTCGTAAAATTCAGCAGGCACACTATCTAAACGGTTTGCTTTGTCTGCAATAGCTGTCATTCTTCGACTTCACTTAGTGCTGCCGCAGCCCTCTTCTCGATTTCCTGCGTGGTGCCCTGTTCAACCATTCTTGCAGCTTCATTTGGCTCGAACCCGTACACCTTGATGAGTATTTCTTCAGCAGCTGCCTCAGACATAATCCCTTCATGTACTGACTTGTTGACACCAATTATGCCTTCTACGCCTCCAACAGTTCCCTTAAGCTTAGCTCTCGATTCTGCTTCTACATCGCTAATACCATCTTTATTTACGCTATCCAACAGTTCTTGACGCTTAGTCTCTTTTATTGCTTCAGCTACATCCATAGCTTTCTGACGAAGTGCTGCGACTTGCTCGACCTGTGGTAGCTCAAGAAATCCTTCATCTTCAGTTATCAACTCAGCGATGAAAGACATACCAGATTGATGTAGAATAACCTCCCAGTTAGCGATCTCGTCACGGGTAACACCCATATCAATTGCCTCCTGACTTACTGTAAGTAGTCTATCCGCTGATGTCAACAGGTTAAGAATCTTAACACTGCTATTTTCGCCATGGAATGCACTCTTGATGTACTGTCTGAGTAATTCACTGATTATCGGATAAGGAACTGCACCAGATTCTGATGCTGCTGCGATGTCGTCTAAGAAATCAGACTGAGACTTGAAGTCAAACTCTTTTGGCTCAGTAATGTCTGGCATATTAAACCTATCACCGTACCTCATTTTGCCGCACAAACGGTAAATGAAGCGTACAATTTCCCATGTTTGTGCCGAAATTGGAGCAACAAAGGAGACGAGGTTCTTCAAATCAAGCGCTTTGGCAGTTGCCGTTGCGTTCTCTTGACCTTTCGCTTCGCCTGTGGTTGTGTTCAAATGCAGTATTCCGCGTGCCTTCGTTATGTTCAACTCTACTTCTTTCCTGAGCATTTCAGGAGAGTCTAGTGGTGGTGAAACAAATTTAATCGGGTCTTGAATTGCCTTATCTCCTTCAGGATCGAATTGATCTGGAGGTCTTACCATCATTTCGCCAAATGGAGCCATACGACTTACGAGGCCTTGACCATTACATTTTGGACAAACTCGCGCGTAATTTCCACCCTCAGAATATGTCCCTTTAAGGGTTCCTTCTTGACATGTTGCGGTATAGTGATCTGTAGTTTCTTCGTATTCACATTGTGAGGCTAGCACAATCATGTGTGGAAACACAACTTTAGCCTTAATCATCTGGAGATAACCGTTATCCAACAAAGCTTCTTCTAAGAGCGCTGTTGCTAGCATCATAGGTGATTGGTAGATGATTTGGTTATCATCAATACCAGCAACGCCCATTAGCTTCTGTGCTGGAATCTCTCCTGACTTGTGCTCAAACCATCTTATGATCTGATAGTTGTTGTCTGATTTCTCGCCTTCTTGAACTATTCTATAAATCCATGTGTCGTCATACAACTCGTATACGAAGCCTGTTCTTTGAGGTTTACTATCCACCTCTACAATTGACTTTTCAGGAGTTTCAATCAAAGCGTAAACACCATCAACATACCCCACGAGTCTATGAATATCATAATAGTACGGAAGCGGTTCGGGTAGATCCACAGCAGAAACTACTGTTTCGCCTTCTTCATTCACCGTCAACGGTATCTCTTTTGGGCGTATAGCAATTACACCGTTTGAATCTTGAGCTTTTATTGTTGGTAAGAAGTTACGAGCGTAGTTCATAGCTGAGCCATATTGGCCAAACTCGCTATTCATGTATTCTTCGTAAGTATTATTGGTCAGCTTTAGATCGGGATGCTCTTCATGGTAAGAAATATCGAAATTACCCTGAATAAAACACCTGCCCGCTGTATTCACATAGTCCATAGCTACTGGGCCTGTGATCATCTTGTAATTCTTGGCAAGCCAATCAGCTTCTTTTTGAGTCTGGTTTGGAGCTCTGTTTTGATACAGCTCATGCGGGATTATTCGGTTGTCGAAGTGAATTCGAACCGTATAATACAGCTTAACCATGTAGTTGTGATTGGGATAGTACTCAGCCTTATAATCGTAAGGACTCAGAAGCTTATTCTTTTCAGCTTCGTTTTCCCGAGCTAACCTAACATCAACCGTGTGCGCTAATATCGCCTCAATTTCTTCCTGCTGTAGCATCTATGCTGCTTTCAAGTACGGTAGAGTAATTTCAGTTTGACAACCTTTTGACTTCTTACCGCCGCACTTCATTTTAATCACTTTCATATCGTTGCAAATTGCTTTTCGTTTCCGTCGTGAATTGTCATTTTGCGCCCTAAGATTTCACTTAACTTAGTTGCAAGTGTCAACTCATCTGCTCTGTTTACATCATCCAGAATGAACGTTGCTTTGTTGTTGAACAAGTGAATGTTCTCTAGGAGTATGTCTCGATTCGCGATTCTTGCTTTTGGCCCATCAATTAAGTAGGCAACAACATCGGTTTTGATGTCTGGTATCTTTTCTAAATCGTACCATCCATTTACCAGAGGAGCGTGGATTGTGTTTTTATGAGTTTTAAGGTACTTTTCATCGTTTTCGATAGATGTCAACGAGTACCCTTTTACAATCTCTTTAGAAGCATTACCTGAACCTAGCTCAACAATCTTCGAGCCTGATTGAATGTTTTGAACCATCCATTGTATCAGCCCAAACTCGACGGACGCTCCTCCAAGCCTCTTTTTATCGATGAAGGAGCTATCAAAATGCTTAAGCTTTGGAATCGAGTTTATGAATCCTGTTTGAATTGAATCATCTTTCGCGACCTTTTTCCAAATCGCTTGATCTTGAGAGCCTTTTTGCTCGACAATCCATCCCTTTGTTCTGGATACAGATATTGTAGGAATCTCTTTGGAGTGCAAAAGCTTACACATCTGCGGATCGAGCATGTTTTTCTGCTCCTCAAAATCTTTCCAATTGAAATTAAGCGTATCAGTATGAAAAGCCATTGTCCCTGTCCCGAGCATATGAACAGACTGCGTTCTCATATTGGCATGGTAACAGTACAGAATATTTCTACCTCTGTCTGTGTAGTATGATTTTACAGGGTGTCTTCGGTATATTGTTCCATGTACGCCAACTACTGCTTTCCTGTAGCGTATGTCAATCTCGCGCACAAGACGGTCTACATAGTTTGACGGATACACAATGTCGTCATCCATAGAAAAGTAGTAGCCGCGCTCCTGCCCTGTCATGTAGAATTTTCCGAGAGCCTTTAAATCTCCTTCTGCTTCACCTGAGAGAATAGGATTGATTTTATCTCTATTAAGAAACTCTGGCACGACATCATACCCGTTCAAGTAGACATGTATGATGTCAAACTGATCGTAGATCGACTCAATGGTCTTCTCCAAGAACTTTACCCGATAAGGCTGTGATGCAACACCTCCAACTACTTTATCCATTGGCGTGCTTTTTCTTTAGCATTGCGTTTGCTTTGTAAATCCACGGCTGACCCATTTTTTTGCATGTTTTATGCATGTAACGGTCGTACATTTCCTTGTACTTCAGCTTCACAAGGTTTCTACCTCCATAAAGGGCCAACGCATAGAAGTTCTCAAACACTTCTGAAACACTTTCCTTGTTTTTCCACCCGAAAAAGACGTGACGCCCACCGCTGGCGTCGAGTTTAAATTGAGCTAACGTTCCTGAATAAATCAACTCGTCAGGAACTGAACCGCCCCACCTAAGCATTATCTTTTCATGCGGAAATCCTTTGTTGAAGTTCTTTGCAACTGCGGTAAAGAAAGGCTTGGCTTCCGCGCATTTCCGAATAAACATGTAGGAGCTTTGGATAGCTGGTTGAATAGCATCTTCTTCTAGCTCGAAAAACTCCCAGATATCTGAATTCTTAGCCCAGATAGAGTAAGGAATAACTTCTGATTTACCACCCGATCCATTGACTTGGGTGTAGAAATACCCGTCTTCAGCTGCTAATTCATCCAGAAGTGGCTCAATGTCCTTCAAAACACATCCGTCAACGTCTAAATACAAGTTGTCATCATACTGCATGTACTCATACATATGACATTTAATCTGACCTGCATCCGTGTGCTTCTTTTTTAAAGGAACCATCTTATCAAACACCTTGAATCTGTCCTGCGGCATTGGATAGCTTTTCCTTCTGTCAAGATCATGCACTAAAGCCACCTTCAAATTTGAGGTGGCTTTAATGCTTAAAGCCATATTAAAGGCCATGTTGTAGTATGCTGGTTCGCCAAAAGCGAACAGAACGATTCCTTTGCTCATTATGCTCCGAATATTCCTGGAGGTGCTACATGAAGTGTTGGATCACCTTTAGCTCTCCATCGCAATTCACCCTCCCATTTTGATTGCTCATTTTCAACATCATTGTCTCCACCTACCATCTGTAGAGTAGAATCAATCCACTTTACCTGCTCTGTTTCGCAGAAGTAAAGAAAGGCTCCACCAAAACGAACCCCGTTTGAGCTGTTGTTTTGGTTGTAAGCGTCGATGTTTGCTGAATTCAAGTTGCCATCAATCCAAGAAGCTGTTCTGTCGTATGTAGAAACACCATCAACCTCTCCTGCAACAAGAGAAGTAAATGATACTTCACTAGGAGCGTTTACAAGAATTTTGAGGTTTTTGTAAACAACTGCGTCGCCACTCGCGATAAGCGGGGCAATTTCAGTTTCGTCACTCGGGTCAAGTATTGTTATTCCGCACTTATATAAGAGGGCTTCAGGAATTACACCGATTAGCGGATCGCAATCGATGTTGACTTGCTGTTCTGCAATGTCTTCACACGTATAGCATGTTTCGCATCCCATGATTATAAATTTTTCAATTTGTAATTCGATGGGTCACTGTATGGCCTCCCAAATTAGGCCACCTAAATAAAAGACGTGTTACACAAACATAGTGTATTTGAATGAGTTAAGCAAATTTAGCTAAAGTATTACTTTAAGTTTCGATGGTATACCAGACCTTCAATGTAAAGGTGTGATCTCCTAAGGTTGGGTTGCCCACTGTAGCGGAGAATTCCAAAGCAGCGTTCTCAATTAATTCCCTTTGCCCTTTGTAAATCGCGTTCTCTTTGTATTTTGCTAGTGCTGCTCCAATCGCAACATCAAAATCAAATATCTCTTTCGGCGCTCCAGCATGATTAATTTCAAGCGTACCTAACACGCTGTATGCCGTAGTTCCATCCGCATTATTTGTCAACACCGCGAATGTTGGATTTATATACGTTCCAATACCTTGAGCTGGGATGATTTCGATCGGTGTTGAATTAGCGTTAAGGAACGCTGTGTCATCAATATTTATCTCCGTTGTTAGAAAGGTCTGTAACGCGGACGCATCAACCTTGTAACTCTTATTGGCTCTGACTGCATAAAAATTATCTGTTGGCTCTATTGGTAGTGGCAGGTCATCGAGCGCACTTAATGGCAAATCTGACATAACTAAGGATTTAAGATTATTCTTCCTCCTGATTGTAACAAGAGGTAATTAGTTGATTGTTCTAAGAGCAAGAAACCACCGTTTGCACAACTCTTATCAAGACCTGTGCAATCTCTAAATGTGATATTAGGGTCGTCAGGTTGCGGGTGATTACTTATTTCTAACACAGATTGAGCGTTACACATGTCATCTTCTCCGTATACTGGAATGTATTCGTCATCGTGAACGTGTATCCTAGTTCCATTTATAGCTACATAGTAATATCCCAAGAGCATTCTTAAAAAACTATGGACGTATGGGGGTTGCATTCCTATTTGGAACTGTTCGTGTTGCTCTGAATCCCAAAATGTATTGCGATATACTCCGTTCGAAAGCTTGTTAGTAATTCGTTGTCCGGGGAAAGTAGATCTGCCAATTCGACCATCTATTCTTAGGTGAGGCGAAAAACTGCCGTCAAAATTGAACCCAGCAACACCTCCATTGTGGCAAGCGTTGATTAAGTAAGTGCATTCGTAGCTATCGAGCTTTACAAGTGGCCCTTCAGCATCGCCTACATAATCTGTAATCAGGTTTTTGGTGGGCGTTATACTGTCAATTGCTATGCTAGTCGCTCCTGCTCCGCCTGTCAAAACCGTAAGGTTGAGATTTGCAGCATCTGGAGTTATCTGAAAATTATGAGTACCTACTGTTGATATTGCTGGTCCTGCTACTGTTCCAATCTTCACGCTTACGCTTGTATCCGTTACAGCGCTTACAACTACTTCAACATCATATACTATTCCTGGAGTGTAGTCTGTGAGAATGTTTTCAGCTAAACCAATGTCACCAAATCCTGATGAATTGTATTCTAGGTTTCCTCCTGTGATTTGCCAAGAGCCTGTTCCGTTAGTAAGTAACCACCCTGTAGTGTATTCATCGCCTGAGAAACCATCGATGTCAAAGTTTCCGTTGAAAAGAAAGTTTTGGCCCCCTGTGTTTTCGTTTGGATCGGCAACGCAAAGCCTATAACACCCGTCAGGTAGGCTGAAATCCGACCAATCAAAGAATGTTGTGATACTGTTATCGATGATTTCGAAGTCGTCTGGGTTGTCAATTGGATTAATCTCGTCCAATACAACACCTGACTGATCCTTTACCAGAACCTTAGTGTACTGCGGGAATATTTCAAAAGCTTGGGCAACACTCAAACAACCTAATACATCGTCATCTCCAAACACTCTAAACCCATCGCTTGAAGCTAGAATATTGTATACGAATGTTCCGATTGTGCTTACTGTGAATATGTTTCCTCCGATTGTAAGGTCGAATGTTCCTCCTGAGAGAGAATCAACCACCACCGTTACTTGATAGTAGCTGCCAACCACAAATACACCTAGCTGAAATGACTGAGAAGCACTAGCAGCACCGTTAAGAGCTTTACAAAGCTGACCACCTCCAACTGTCCATGTAGGGCTTACAATTGTCCAAGGGCTTCCGCCGCCTACCGTTAGGCTGAACGTTGAGTCATCAACTACCTGAGGAGAAAATACTGGAACTGTTATCAAGTTTTGAAACTGTGTAACATCTCCCTGATCTACCAATTGAGCTATTTCTACTTCATCGCAACAATCGCAACCACTTAGGTCGGCGTTCATTGGATAAGGTTGATTTTTTAGGTAAATCATTACTTTAAGTAGATACAGCTAATTAATTGCTATACAATACGTAAAGATAATTAAATTTACCTACTTGTCAACTTAAGTTTAGAGCAAGAAAAAGCCCTGACTATCGCCAAGGCTGGATCTGTTTTATACTGTTGGGGCTACTCTTTGACCCTTGCTTTTAACATAGCGTCAGCCATATCGTAACTGTTTTTCGCCACCGCGTCATAATGATGTTTGTTTCCACCCAGTCCTTTTGTGATCGCCGATTGCATCGCTTTAGCCGCAAAGTAATCCCTAAGGCTCATTCCACTATTGTAAGTGTGAGCATACGCCACTTCTCTCGATCTGGATGGGTCTGGAAATGCACTTGGGTTTTCTATTAAATCTTTCATCTCTACGCTACTTTTAAAAACTGATTAACAAATTTCGACTTATTCCCTCCTCCTTTAATAACAGTAAGAGGAGTAGAGCCTATTGTTCTGGTGTAGGCTTCTTTGGAGTTGGAGATTATTTCTTCTAGTAGGTCTTTGTACTGTTTTATTCCGACTAGATCGTAAGCTTTTTGGAGCGCCTGGAGTTGTGCTGAAAATCTTTCCTGATTCTTTGCGTCATCACCCAAGCACAAGTGTTTATTCGTTATGCTGAATTCTACAAATTTTAGAGCCTCGGTAACAGATTTGTATTCGCTGTCAGAAAACTCCCGCCATGATCCTTCAATACATCCAATTAATTCAACTACAAGACTGCGTGAAAGCTTTCCGTAGTATGGGTTGTTTGGTTTAGAGGTTTTCATTTTGAATCCTCCCGATTAAGCCTTGTAGCGCCTTTTTTAACGTAAAATGTAGTGCGGTGCCCGTGGTGCATTGGTAGGCGATGTACGTCTTTGCTAGCGTAATCTGAAACGTGATGCTCATCTAGCTTTTCAACATCGTGGAAATTGAACAATAAAGTAATGTGAAAGCGTTCGTTAGCCTCCTCAAGAAGAAACGTAGTAGGATCGTAACCCCAATATGTTTCGCGCATAAACAGGTTCCCCGCATTCGCTTTGAAAACAACAGCTAGGCCGTCAAAACAATGCTGCCAATCCCTGTCGTAATGCGACGCCTTCCACTCCTCAGTATACGTTAACCGCAAAACATCGCGATCCTTAATGTCTTCAATCGAAATGTTTCGGGTAGTTTCCAATGTTTGATCATCCATTACGCGCCCTCCACATTATCGGTTAATAACTCCTTTTGGTCAAGGGTCAGCGAATAATCTGATGGAAGCAATCTGAATGTGCCACTTGAATTCTTAATCAATTGTCCGATCCTAAAATCGCTACCTTCAGACACGCTCAAAACGGTTCCGTAAAACCTCCCATACAACTGATGACGCCCAATAACAATTATACCTAACTCGTAGGCTTCGTATAGTGCTATGCTTCCCATTACGCTACCTCCCCCATTAGTTCAACAGATAGAAGAATTGAGTTGTAAGAAGATTCACACTTCTCAATAACATACTCAACTTGAGAGTAAGCGTGTGACGTAGGGTCTTCAATCATTTCTAAGAAAGTTTTGAAGCTCCTGATTTTGTATTCAAATGATTCTAATTCATCACTAGAATATCCTATTTCTTCATTTAAACAAAGCTTGCCTTTCTCGTCAGTTGCTGCACACATCACAAAACCAAATAGGTCGTTTGCTGCATCTAAAGCATTCTTTGTTAAGAGAATTTCCATCTCATCTAATTCTTCTTCAATGCATTCAATGTCAAATCGAGTTAAGCACTTGAAGGGGTTGTT
>Ga0164321_10000027_pt1 | contig 20540 bp, 20 predicted proteins | sample GuaBasSediGuay12_FD_121799 | JGI IMG/M metagenome (GOLD analysis project Ga0164321, IMG submission 121799) | Subseafloor sediment microbial communities from Guaymas Basin, Gulf of California, Mexico - Guay12, Core 4567-28, 21-24 cm | ecosystem: Environmental > Aquatic > Marine > Hydrothermal... | reverse complement strand
ACCCCCATAATCTTCAAGATTTCTACAATCCCGCTATCAGGTTGATTATGTGAGACATTCTTGACCGTTATGCATGATTTAGTAATTACTGCAGCAGCCAATAAGAAAGCTGCTGATGAAAAATCTCCCGGAACTCTATGATTCTTTGCTATGTACTTCTGCTTTTTAAGAATTTGAAACGATTTTAATTGATGAGTAGTTCTAATGAAAATACCATGTTTTTTTAGCACATCTAATGTTAATCTAACATAGGGTTTGGACTCCAAGTTAGTTTCCAATCTAATTTCTGAATCATTTTCAGCTAAGGGACAAGCGAAGAGTAATCCAGTAATAAACTGCGAACTAATATTGCCTACAAGAGAAATCCTTCCACCTCTTATTCCACCATTTAGAACCGTTACTGGTGGAAATCCACCACTTGAAAAACAGCGTACTCCAAACTGTTGTAAACTATTAATGAGAGGACCTATAGGTCTTTTTCTCAAGCCAATATTTCCTGTTAAGACTGTTTTTCCATGAGCGAGAGCTGTAATAGGCGTGAGAAATCTGATTGTTGAAGCGGAATTCCTACAATCAATCTGATGTTCTGGTGATTTGAGAATTGAAGTACCGAATATTATCAATCCGTCTTCACTTTTTTCAATGTTTGCTCCTAATGCGGAACAGGCATCCATGGTGGCTATTGTATCATCTGAAAATAAGGGTGAATCTATTCGAGATTTTCCCTCAGCTAAAGAAGCAGCTATTACCGCGCGATGTGTATAACTTTTAGATGAAGGGGCAAAAATTACCCCATCAATCTTCTCTGTCTCCTCTACGATAATAGTGGTCACTATTCTACCCTCATTATTCTAGCCTTTTCATGATTCACTTTTCCCTGAATTATCTCTCCGTCATAAGTGTGCCATGCATCAAGAATCTTATCAATTTGATCTTCATATACGATGGCCGCTGTTGCAGGACCTTTCCCACTTAATCCAGAAGCTATTGCACCAGCTTCCAAAGCATCTATTGCAAGCTTCTGATTGTATCCTAAAGCTGTTGCATATAAAATTCCATTCATTGTCAATGCAGTCCAATAATTACCTGATAATGCCTCACGAAAAACTACTTTAATCTGTGGCGCAATAAGTCGCATCCGATCTACATTCGATTTAAACGTATACGATTTCTCAGCTGGAATGTGAAAGAGGACTGTCAAGTCTTCTTTTATAGTAAACTTCTTTAAAATTTTCCTTTTTAAGTTATCAGTTACTGTGATATCGCCAAAGAAGGATGCACTTGCATCATCAAAAGCACCCGTAATCGTTGTTTTAGCTTTAATTGAAGCATCCACACTAAAATCTAATACTGTGAAATCATCTACTTTTTTTCTCAGAGCTCCTATAGTAGCTAAAACTAAAGCGTTTGATGCTACACTGCTACTTTTTAATCCCTTAGCTATTGGAATATTGGATTCTGTTTCTACTTCAGCTCCAAATTCATTCTCAACGTGAAAATATTTTAAAACAGTTAAGACGGATTCCTTAATCAGTGTTATATCCTCATTTGGATCTGAGAGAATTTTTCCGTTGACAACTCCTTTATCTCCTGTCAATCGAACTTTTGCTTTTGTCCAAAGATTCACTCCTAAAGCCGCCCCTTTACCAGTAGCTATAGCGTTTACTACAGTCACAGCTCCATAAGCTATAGCTGTCCCAAACCCAACCATCTTATTCCCCCCTTAACCTACTATTAATTGCTCCAAGCATTACATTAATCGGCGGTTTTAGCCCACTCCAAAGTTTGAAGGATAGAGCACCTTGATTAACTAGCATATTTATCCCATTTAAAGTCTTAGCACCTGATGCTGTTGCTTCTCTTAAAAGCCGTGTTTCTGGAGGATTATAAATTATATCAAAAACAACCATCTTAGGTTTAAGAAGGTGTCCACCTACAAGCGTTTCATCAATCTTTGGGAACATTCCTACAGAGGTTGTATTAATTAATAATTCAGTATCTAAAAGTTCCCTCGAAAGCGTGTTAATTGTTAATTTATCTCCTACTATCTTAATATTAAGCCTTTTTTTTATAGCTTCTACTATAGAAATTGCTTTAGACCTTGTTCTATTAAGTACAACCAATCTACTAGCAAAAGGTGCAATAGAAAAAGATATGGCTCTAGCTGCGCCTCCCGCACCTAAAAGTACAACTTTTTTTCCTGTCGGATCCCCATTTCCTATTTTTAAAGCTTCTAAAGCTCCTGCTCCGTCTGTGTTGTAACCTATCAATTTTCCATCTTTATTAATAACCGTGTTAACTGCTCCAATATTTTTTGCAGTAGAATCAATCTCATCTAAATACTTCATTATTGAAACTTTGTGAGGTATTGTTACATTCAATCCACGTATACCCATACTCTTAATCCCTTTAATAGCGTCCTCTAAACCCTCAGATTTCACTTGAACGGTAAGATAAACACTGTTTATACCTCGGAATTGGAAAGCAGCATTCTGCATTAAAGGACTAAATGAATGCTCCACAGGGTCTCCAATAAGCACATAGAGTCTTGTTTCACTATTAATCCTTGAGATCAATTATTTTAATCAACTCGTAAATTTTTTTTGTTTCTGCAACTGTAAATTGACCGACAGCTGACTCCTTTCCTTTTTCAACAGAAGCATATGTAAAGTAACCTCCAAATATGGGGGAAAGTAATCTGGAAATTACACCCAACTCTCCCATACAGAAACAGACGACATCATTTGATTTTGATGCTTCAACTACAAACCTAAGGCATGTTAGATTATCCTCAATCTTTTTAGCAGTTGTGATTATTTTACAAACGTTACCTTTTACACTCAACATTTTTTTATAGATCTTAGTGATTTCTGACAAGCTCGGTGTCAAAGTAAAGATGTGATGAGAAACAATACTTCTTGCACCCAACGTTTTGATCTTCTTAACGATTTTCTTAGAATTGTTTGCCATTAGTTCAATGTCAACGAAATCGAAGCCAGATGTTGCAGCATCTAATAATATTTCAACCCGTTCCTTATTTAAACCCCGAAAACCCCCCCCTTCCCTTTGGAAACGATTCGTAGCAATTAATGGAAGAGTAGTAAACTTTCTTATTTTTTCAACATTAAATTTTTCTAAAAGGTAATCCATTCTTATCTCTATAATATCCGCATTACATTGCTCTGCTTTCTCAACCATCCTTTTTACATCAGATATATTTGTAGCCGTTACAACGGCACAGACCTTAGAGGTCATCTTTCTATAACAGACTCCTCTTGAACAAGAACTCCAAAATGTCTCCCTCCAAGCTGACGATAAGCTAACACTTTATCATCTTGATTTAGTTCATTAACCGATATAGATCCATCTTTAGTTACAAAACGAACTGTTTCTGCATTTTGTACGATTGTTTTTATTCTATATCCATCGATCTCAGCTTCAATAAGTGTCAGAGGTCTTCTCTCAATCTTTAACCGACCTATTACGACTTTTCGAAAATATCCCTCTCTATTAACTACCAATACTTCATCTCCCGCTTTTAACTCAGATAAGTAACGTGTCTTATTATCTGAATCAAGAATGTACAAAGAGATGGGGCCTGCATTTACTCTAAATGGGCGAGGTTCTACATGTGGATTCTCCTCAACTTCAGCTTGAATCAGGAAAAGTCCTGTGGATTGGCAACCAATAAGCATCCCCTCCCCCTCTGTCATAATGTCACACGTATCAATGCACACCCGTAATCCCATACTTAATTGCTTAGAGTTTAGAATCTTAACTGTTGTTAATTCCATTTTTCGATTTTTCTCTTTAATTAAAGAGAAACTCACAATATTTTTCAGAACTTTTGCTGTTGCTTCTATTTCCTTAGGATTATCTGTTTTAAGGACTACACCATCAACCCCTAACTCAAGGGTTTCAACAGCAATTTTTGCTTCTTCAGCATTGGCTACCTCTGCTAGAAGCTTCACCTTTTTACGCGTTTTAGCTATTAAATTTTCAAGAGGAATGATTTTCCAGTTTGGACAAATAACAATGATATAATCAACTCCACTCTCAACCGCTTTTACAGCTTTAGCTTCGTCATTCCTATCTTTGACTAATAATTTTAAGCATAAGATTTTTTGTTGTCTCTTTAACATCTCAATCTGATTAATCATTTCCTCTTCTATTATTTGGATATCACCATCTACAGGTGAGGCTATAAGATTTGTATACGATTTCCCAAGATGAATGTCTGCTTCACTTAAAACAATTACATCACACAGGTCTTTAGATACCCTTAGCAACTCTTCCTTTAGCACATTTGTTATTGAATTCTCAAATTCAATCCAAAACTCTCTCATCTGGCTCCCCTGAGAATTAGTAAACCTTCTTTTACAGTTGCTCCTTTATGAACTAATGCTGAGAGCGCTCTAGTCATTAAAGTTGGATTTTCATGTTGGAATGTATTCCTACCAATCGAAACTCCTGCTCCTCCGGCCTGAATCGAGTCATAAATCATCTTTAAAACACCTTCAACATTCTTCTGTTTAGGTCCACCTGCAATTACCACAGGAACAGGACAGCTTCGTACAACCTCACTAAAGGTTTCTAGGCTACCTGTATAATTAGTTTTGATAATATCTGCTCCCAATTCTGCTCCAAGTCTAGCTACATGCTTAACAACTTCTACATCATTGCTATCTGTAATTTTGGGTCCCCGCGGATACATCATAGCTAGTAGGGGCATTCCAAGTTCTTCACATTCATCAGCAATTAAAGCCATATTCGCTAACATTTCTCCCTCTCTTGGAGCTCCTACATTTACATGAATGGAAATACCATCAGCACCTAACTTTACTGCATGTGCTACACTACAGACTTGAACTTTCCAAAGGGGATCTGAACTCAGATCTGTACTAGCAGACAAGTGCGTTATAAGACCCATTCCACGAGTTTCTATTTTTTTTGCAATGCCTTTATGAAGAACTATCCCATCGGTTCCCCCTAAAACTAATTTATCAATAATCTCCTGCATATTTACTAATCCTCTAACTGGGCCGAGTGTAACTCCGTGGTCCATTGGAACAATGACTGATCTTCCGTCCTCTCTAAAAATTCTTTTAAGTCGCCTTATTTTACCTACGCTCATTTTATTTCACATCTTTTTGTATTTATTTAAAACATTGTTAACTGATGAAAGAGCCTTTTCTCTTTCATTCCATGGAACGAATATTCTTATTGAAGAACTAATTGTAAACACACCATAAAGATTTACGTTTTCCTTTGATAAGGGAGCGACAATGACTTCCATTATACCTGGTATGTTTTCTAGTCCATATCCCGATATTATCATCATGGATAATGAATCAACACAATGTATCGCTTTTGCGATCTCTTCCTCCCTTATCATTTTGTGAAGTTGCTGAACAAGATTAGACGGGTTATTAATATAGAGGAGAATAGATGTTGGAGAAACAGTTAATCCTAACATTTCTCCGTTTACCATTGAAATTGCTGATAGAATTCTTGAAACATTTTCCAATGAACTATTATTAGTGATTAGTGTTATCATTGAGAGTGGTGATGAGAAAAGTTTGGCATTCAACCCAGTATCTAATTCCCCTATAATAATCGTGCCCCCAGATAAGCTCGAGGCACCAAATCCTACAACTCGAAGAACCATAGTATTCTTCTTATAAATTAAAGCTTTAGGTTGAATAATCTTTGCACCTGCTGCAACTAAACTGTAAGCTGCATCAATATCAAGCGACTCAATCTTATGCGTGTCAGAAACTTTTTTAGGATCAGCAGACAATACGCCCTCAACATCCTTAACAAATATTACTTCCTCAGCATCAATACAATTACCTAAAACAACAGCAGTTAAGTCACTCCCACCTCTACCGAGAGTCGTAATTTTCCCTTCCGGTGAAAGTCCAATAAAACCTCCAATTACCGGTATTTTTTCTTCAAGTAAAAGTGGAATAATTCGTTTGTTTACAGCTTCCTTAGTTTCTTTCATTTTTATATTAGCATTACCAAATTGTGAATCCGTAAAAATTGGCCAAAGATTTGAAGTAGGATCTATTTCTATTGCTTTTATTCCTAGAGATTTTAGAGAACTAGTCATTATCCGCGCAGATGTCCTTTCACCCATCGATAGAATTTCATCTAAATCTTCTTTTGATATATTCTCTGACGTCGATTTATTTGAATCGTATAATAATTGATTTGTGACTCCGGATAGAGCAGAGACAACGACTATAACTTTTCTCTTACGATGCACTTCTTCTAATATCTTTTTTGCAGCTAGAAGAACGTCTTCTGGGTTAGATAAACATGACCCACCCCACTTCACAACTATAGTGTCCTTCATAGAATCCCCTGGTAAATTATATCAAAATTAAGCTGATCACATACGAGAAAATTAGAGGTAAGTTTTATCGCTGTAAAAAAGTTTAGATATTTAATATTATGCTTTTCCGAGGAGATAAAAACGATGCCCCCTAAACACTTGATTCCTCCAAAGTAGCACATTTACTCCTCCGATTAACGTTTTTAATGTTTTTTGTTAGTATTTAAAGATATCTGCAAGATTATCTACATTATCCGATAAAATGTTTCTATTTTAAGACCTCGACGTGGGACTTCATGTCGTTTTCCTTTCATGATAATTATTGATGTAGTATAATTTCACTTTTTTATTTTATTACCGGTGATTATTTAAATTAGTACAATACAAACAAGATTGAGTGTACAATTCAGTCGAGCTGCTAAATTATCTTATTATTGATTGTACTCTTCCGACTTGCCATAAGTCTTACCTTGATTCCATGTAGATGAGTTGAGCTGTTGGTGAGGATATTCTTGACGATATCTCTGTTAATTTATGTCTCCGCTGATATTGCTTCAAGACAATTTTTACGTGGATGTCAAGTTTGACCTGTTTCCTCTTCTGATTAGGTTTCATTTCTAGCCGAATAAGATTCACAGTATATCGGTCGTTCGTACTAGTTAGCTAAATCCATTCCCTCTCGGAACCTAGGCTTCAGTTTATGCATTTAACTTTTTTATAATTGAATAGAAACTGTAAATTACTTGAATAATTAACATTTTTTCGGTTTTTCTTCTATTCTTTTTGGTCACCCAACCATTTGGAAGCGTGTTTATTTAGGAGTCTCCTTACCACGTTGGTTATGTGAACGCTAATTGATTTGTAGCGAGTTCTAGACGTTCCTAGATAAACCTTCTAATATTCTCAGGAAATGAGATTATCCCTCTCTCGGTATTATATCCACTCCCATGTCTGAAATGTAGCGTAAATAAGTCTGCTATAATTTTAAATTTTACAGACCTTCATAAGTTTACAGTGAATTTAGTCAGATTGACGGTGAAACCGTGAAATGTTTAAAACAGTTTGTGAAAACTGCATGGAGGAATGAGAATTATTTTAAAAAAATACATCCAACATATGACAGTAAAATCCGGTATGACTGTTGGTTCTTTAGTGAATGAGATGGAAAAATCCGGGGTTCTTGGTGCTGGTAAACTAGCTAAAGCCGTGAATATAATGTCGGAAATGTTCCTTGATCCTGATTACACTGTCTTCCTTGCTCTAGCGGGGCCTATGGTACTCGGAGGTCTAAAAAAAATAATAAGTGATTTGGTCGAAGGTGAATATGTAAATGCACTTGTAATGAGTGGTGCAAATATCGTTCACGATATAGTCGACTCCCTTGGCCATAAAAGTATTCAAGGTTCCTTCTTAGCTTGTGACGAGAAACTTAGGGATGCAAATTTGGGTAGAGTTGGCGACATATACATTGACCAAAGTGGCTTTGAAGACTTAGAAAAATGGATATACAATCTCTTAAACAGTTTACCTAAGTCCAAGAAACAAAGTCTATCTATTTATCATCTTCTACATGAAATCGGAAAAAGAATAGACGATAAAGACTCAATTTTAAAACAAGCTTCAATCCACAATATATCCATCTTTTCTCCAGGAATCCTAGATTCAATGCTGGGTTTCCATCTTTGGACATATAGTCAGCTGGAAACATTCAAACTTGACCCCCTTCTGGATTTTACTAGGCTTTCAGACATAGTTTTTCAATCAAAAAAATCCGGAGTCATAATACTTGGCGGAAGTATTCCGAAACATCATGTCTTGGGTGCAAACATCTTAAGAGATGGTGTTGATGCCGCGATTCAAGTGACGCTTGATAGACCTGAAGGGGGAAGTCTTAGTGGTGCTCCATTAGAAGAATCTATTTCTTGGAAAAAAATTAAGAGTGGAGATCATCTAGCATCAATAATTGGTGATGCTACTATAATCTTTCCAATAATTGTTGCAGCAACATTGGAAAAATTGAACGATAAGCGAAAGAAATAGGTTATTAATCTCCTTTAAGTCTATGAATTATTGGCTAATGAAGACAAGAAAAGATTTGAAAGATGATGAATTCTATGAGTCCTGAAGCCAAATACCATTTTCACTATTTAAAGCTTATTTTCGTTTAAATCAGCAAATCTAAATCAATATAGCTTTAAGAATCATCTTAAATTAAAATAATGATTATATTACCATCTTTCGCTTAGTATAGATGAAGAATAATTATTCACTCTAGCTCTACTAGTAGTAAACCGGTTATAAAGGAAAATAATGTATTTAATTTTGTTATGGATGGATGACCTCGATGTCTGCCTTAGAGAAACTCGGTGCTTCCTTAACAAATGCTCTCAGGAAAATTATTAAGACTCCGCTAATTGATGAGAATGCTGTTAAGGAACTGGTTAAGGATTTCCAACGAGCTCTTCTTCAGGCTGATGTGAATGTCCAACTTGTCTTAGATTTAACAAATCGAATTAAAGAGAGGACCTTGAAAGAGAAGTTACCTCCTGGAATAAGTAGACGAGATCATGTAATAAAAGTGATCTATGAAGAACTAACAAAATTCGTGGGGAAGACCCCGGCTAAAATTATAGTTGAACCTGGAAGAGTAAATATTTTTATGCTTGTTGGAATTCAAGGAAGCGGTAAATGTGTCGTTGGGAACTCTAAAGTTTCAATGGTAAATTGGCCGGTAATGACTATAGCTAAGTTATTTGAAGAACAGATTGGCTGTTGTGATACTGCTATTATTCTTCAAGATGGTATAGCTCTACAACCAAGAAATCTTAGAGCATATTCTATTAATCTAGAAACATTGAAAATGGAAGAAAGACCAGTAGAATGGATTTGGAAATTAAAAGCAACTAAAGAGCTTTATGAAGTATTGTTAGACTCCACTACTAATCCTAAGATTATAACAACTCCTGAACACCCTTTTTTTACTTTTAATAAAGGAAATATTAATCGTGTCAGAGCAGACAAATTAAAAATTGGTCAGTATGTGATGGTTCCATCGATTATCCAGAAAAATATCCCTTTGAACTGTGAAAAAACGGATACTGGCTCTTTTTCTACTGAAGAAGAAAAAATCAAATATGAACAGGCAACGATTAGAGAACCCCTTAAAACATCGTTGTATGACATTACTCAACAAAAGACTGATATCCACTGGATCAAAATAAAAGATATTCATAAGAAAAGTAATCATTCCATCGACTATGTTTATGATCTCACAATTAAGGATCACCATAATTTTATTGCTAATAATATAATCGTACAGAATACAACAAGTTCAGCTAAGATTGCTAGATATTTTCAAAAACGTGGCTTTAAAACTGCCCTTATCTGTGCAGATACTTATAGACTTGGCGCTTTTGCTCAATTAAAACAGTTAGCTAAAGACATTCATGTTCCAGTATATGGCAAAGAAGGAGGAGAAGATGTCTTAACTATTGTTGCTCAAGGAGTTGAAGATTTCACCAATGAAGGATATGAAGTTATAATCATTGATACAGCGGGTAGACATAAGGATGAAAAGAAGTTAATCCAAGAGATGAAAAAGATCACCCAAACTGTTAATCCAAACGAGATTATTCTAGTTATTGATGCAACAATTGGGCAACAAGTAACTCTCCAAGCTAAGGCTTTTCATGAAGCAACGAAAATTGGTTCTATTTTTATTACAAAACTTGATGGTACAGCAAGAGGCGGAGGTGCCTTATCCGCAGTAGCTTCAATTGGTGTTCCTATTAAATTTGTTGGAACTGGTGAAAAGCTAGAAAATCTAGATCTCTTCGTTCCATCGAGATTTGTTGGTAGACTCCTCGGGATGGGCGACATAAATGGTTTGATTCAAAAGGTAAAAGAAGCAGAAATCACATTACCTGCAAAGAAAACTAAGGCTATTCTAAGAGGACGATTCACATTAGATGATATGTATTCACAGATGGAAGCTATGAAAAGTATGGGTCCTCTAAGACATATTTTGAAGATGATTCCAGGAATGGGTTATAAACTTCCCAAAGACACTTTAGAAAATGCTGAACATAAGTTAAAAAAGTGGCGTTACATTATTCAATCGATGACTACAGAGGAGAAACTGGACCCAAAGATTCTCAAATCGTCAAGAATTAAGCGGATATCTAAGGGTTCTGGAACGACTGAGAGAGAAGTTAAGGATTTAATAAAACAATATAATGCTATGAAAAAGCTTATGAAATCTATCGGAAAGAGGAGGCTCCCCCCTATGTTAAAGAAGATGTTTGACAGAGCCTGATAAACTACATTTCATGTGTAAATTTTATTATTCACTGGTGACTTAAGGAATTGGAGATCATAGAAACTGCTGAATTATTGTTACGTGAACGTGCTTTATGCAATCATTGCCTTGGAAGACAATTTGCTATGTTGGGACATGGGCTTTCAAATGAGGCGCGCGGAAGAGCCATTTTACTCCTCTTAGTGATTGAAGGAAGTAAACGAATCCATGAAGGAGATGATTCCGGTAAAAATATTCTTAAGTATGCTGCGAACCATGGCTTCTCAAAATTAGCTATTACAACCCTAAAATCCGCTGGAATAATTATTGAGGAGACTGAGAACTCATGCTATCTTTGTGGAGATGTTTTTAAATCGTTAGATGAACTAGTTCACCAAATTATTAAAAAATTATCAAAGTTTGAGGTAGAAAGTTTTTTAATAGGGATAAAAGGATCTTCAAAAATTGAGGAAAAAGAGGATGAATTGCGGGTAAATTTTAAACTTAAATGGGGTGAAAGTATTCGCAATGAACTTAGTCGAGAAATTGGAAAAAGGATTATGAAGATTATCGGGAAAAATGTTGATTTTGAGCATCCAAACATCTTAGTGCTTGTTGACCCTTTTATGAATAGAATACTTCTCGAGGCAAATCCTCTATTTATTTTTGGGAAATACAGAAAACTTGTTAGAGGAATACCGCAATCCAAATGGCTATGTCGTCAATGTAAAGGTGAAGGATGTCCAAATTGTGCTGGAACCGGAAAAATGTATCAAGATTCTGTTGAAGAACTTATCTCTAAGCCTTTGTTAAAAAAAACTAAAGGTAGGATTGCTAAACTTCATGCTGCAGGTAGGGAAGATATCGATGCCAAAGTTTTAGGTTTAGGGCGACCTTTCGTAATTGAAGTGAAGAAACCTAAAATGTGGAAAATTGATCTAGAAAAATTGGAAGAAGAAATTAATCAAAATGCAGATGGTAAAATCGAAGTAGATACTTTACATTTATCCTCAAAAGAAATTGTTAAAAAGCTTAAAAGTTCTGGACAATCCACTAAAGTTTATAGGGTATTAGTTGAGTTTGAGCAGGATATTTCCGAAAAGTTGATATATGAGGTACTAGAGGGGCTTATTGGTAAATTAATTCATCAAATGACTCCCTCTCGAGTCATGCATCGTCGTCCACTTAAGTTACGGAAGAAACGCGTATATAACCTAGAATTTAAAAGATTGAAATCGAATTGTATTGAGATGATAATACGTTGTCAAGGAGGACTATATATCAAAGAATTGCTAAGTGGAGACGATGGGAGAACAACTCCAAGTGTTTCTGAAATATGTGGTATTTCTGCGAAATGTTTAGAAATTGATGTTATAGGTATTGAAATAGGGGAATTATAGAATGGCTAGATCGCATGGTTTTAGAAGAGGACATAGAAAAATCTTAACAAAAAGACCTAGAAACCGCGGAATGCAACCTTTAGGTAGACTATTACACGTTTATAATTTTGGGGATAAGACGGTCTTAAAAATTGATCCAAGCGTCCATAAAGGGATGCCGCATGCTAGATATCAAGGGAAAGTTGGTATCATTCAAGAGAAAAGAGGTTCAGCTTACGTTATTCATCTTGAAGAAGGTCATAAAACTCGATGTCTAATAGTACGCCCCGAACATCTTGTACCCTATTCGAATTGAAAATGCTTGATGTGATAAAATGTCTCAAACAATAGTCAACAAGAAAAAAATAACTATCTCCGAAGCAAAGGAAATACTTGAAAATGTTAAAGATTTAAACTTGTACCAACTTAGAATTAAGGAGTACGTTAAGAAATTTTCTAAAATTGATCCGACTATGGCTCGAGAACTTGTGGATAAACTCACTCAAAAGTTTGAGATTGAGAAAGGAGACGCTATTTCTGTTGTTAACTGTATGCCTTCAAGTCTTGAAGAACTACGAATGTTTTTTTTAGGTGGCAGGAAAAGGCTCATTTTAACTTCACAATTGGAAGAAATGCTAAAATTATTTGCTTAATATAGATAAACCTTCTTTAGCAGGAAAGACCTTTAATAATTTAAGGTCTATGCATATTTTTTATTAAAAAACTAGAAGTATTTCTTAGAGGTTTGTTTATGAGTTGGGATGAAATTCGGTTAAAAAAATTTGAAACCTATGCATTTGTGTTAGACTATCTTCCTCGAGGTAAAATTGGGCCGATGAGAGGAAGCTTTAGAGCTGAACCATTGATTCAACTTCTTGGAAAAAGTTATTTCACCTTATTAGACGCAATACCGCGAACTGGATTCACTCTTTCTCTCCTTGACAGAGTTTATGTGGGGAAAGAACAATTTAGGAAAAAGGTCAGTCACATAATAGGACGGATCGAGTACGATGATTTAACTTCTGCTGCTAAAAGTGAATTACCGATTGTTGTCGAAAAAATTGTGATGAATGACGAGAAGAAATTTCTAAATTTTTTCAATATAGCTCGGGCTTTGACTCCTCGAATGCATTCTCTTGAACTTATTCCTGGTATTGGGAAAAAGTATACACGAACCATTCTTGATACTAGAGAAAAAAGATTATTTAGTAGTTTCCAAGATGTTAAAGAGAGAACAGAGGTTCCTGATCCTGCTAAACTTATTGTTAAACGGATTTTAGAAGAGCTATCACAATTTTCGAAATATAGACTTTTCGTTCGTCCACCTTAATTTGTGATACTTGTAATGACTCTTTTGGATGATTTACAGTTCCTCATTGCTAAATATCATATTAAACCTAGAATATCTATTGGGCAATGTTTCTGTATTGATCCTTTCTTGTTAAGGAGAATGGTTACTTATTCTAGCGTAACAGAGAAGGATGTTGTTCTTGAGATTGGAGCTGGATTTGGGTTTTTAACTCGTTTATTAACTGATGTTGCTAAAGACGTTATCACTATTGAACTTGACCCTAAACTTGTAAAAGCAATAAAGGAAATTCTTCGAGATAAAGAAAACATAAGAATAATTCAAGGTAATTTCCTTAATATTCATCTCCCTAACTTTACTAAAATAGTTTCTAATCCACCTTATTCAATATCATCACCTTTAATTTTACGTCTCTTTAGATTAAACTTTCAATGTGCTGTTCTGACTCTGCAAAAGGAATTTGTGCAAAAATTAATTGCACAGAAGGGAAATAAAACCTATGGAAGTTTATCGGTTATTGCTTCCTACAGTGCATCTATAAAAAAGTTAGAGAATGTATCTAGAGAGTCCTTTTATCCTCATCCAAATGTCGATTCTACTATTATTTTGGTAAAACCTCAAAAACCACTTTTTAATGTAGGCGATAAACGTTTCTTTTTTAAAATGGTGAGACGTTTTTTTACTAATAGGAATAAAAAGTTACAAAATGCAATAAAGTTTTTTATTCGAAATGAATTCAAAATTACAAATGATGCGATAAAAAAATTAATTAAGGAATTTCCCTACCTTGACTCAAAAGTGTATGATTTAACCCCTGAAGAGTTCGGAATAATCTCATATAAGCTTTACAGTATCTTTAAAGAGACAAAAAACACAGTGGCTGAATGACATTAATTCTAAATTCACTTAAAAACTCTCCAATTCCACATTTCATTTAGTCTACTTTTTTTTCTTTTCATAAAAATGTTTTCAATATTAAAACTTGAATGATGAATTTGCTTTAATATCAAGTTTATTATCACTATATTTTCGTTTGAAATATAGATTCTTCCTGTTTGAACTAAAACAATATTTATTAAAAAACTCTAAGAACTTGATGATAGCTTTTGGATAGTCTGTCTCAATGCACCGATGATTAATGTTGCTTCTCTCTTTGAGATAAAAGCTCTAGCAATAATATTTTTAAAAGCTTTACTAGTTAACCTTTTTTTATGTGTCGGTAAAATGTTTATTTCCAAGATTTTATCAAAAAGCTCTGCTAACCTCTCCCTATTTTGTGGGTTCGATTCTTCAACATACCCTCTTTGTTTTGTATTTTTACTCTTCCATAACTCATAGAAGATTAGGGCTGAGGCTGAGGCAATATTAAGGGTTCTATATTTTGGGTTGGACGGAATACTGACAACAATGTCACATTTGGATAGTTCCTTATTTGAAAGACCTTTACTCTCTCTCCCAAAAAGTAACGCCACTTTTCCTTTAATAAAAAATAATATTTTTGCTAATTCTTCAGGTGTAATAGCGGTTCTTAGGAGATTTCCAGGTTTTTTTGCAGATATGGAAGTCGTTCCAATTATATAATTTACTCCGGTTAAAGCAGTATTAATATCATTAACAATGACAACTTCAGTTATGATTTCTTGTGCATGAGATGCGTACGCCCTCGTTTCATCTCCTAGTTTAACCCTTGGTTTAACAATAAAAAGTTCACTAAACCCAAAATTCATCATAAGTCTAGCTATAGATCCAATGTTTCCTTCATGTTCAGGTTCTACTAATATAACCCGTATATTCAATAAAGATCACAAGCATCGTAACCTTATGGGATAATTCATACATTTATTAATTAAATGAATTCAACGTTCATGAATTTTTATTGCTTAGGAAATCATGCAAGATCTCTTTCATTGGAAACTCGAAGAGTCTATGTAAACGGTTCAATAATTCTTTTCCTTTTTCCGTTATAGTGTACCTTTTTATCCGTCGCTTATTTTTCCGAACCCATTCCCCTGAAATAAATGTTTCATCTTCTAATTCATAAAGAAGAGGATATACTATGCCTGGGTGGAATTTCTGTTCTGTTAGCCTCTGCATCTCTTTAAGCACATTATAGCCTGAGCGTGATTCCTGTCTTAAAATCCATAAAATTATGAGTCGACTAAGATTTCGTATTACTCCTCTAACTAATTCTTCTTCCATCTCACTCATTTTCATCATTTTTATTTTAAGTAAATCATCTTTATATAACTCTTTTATTATATTAAAATACAATACCTATTAGCGGTTAGGATAGTAACTTAATTATGAATGAAAAAAAAATGGTTGAAGCATTCATACGAGGTTTCAGTAAACCTTTGATTCTTTGGCTTATCTGTCATAAACCAATGCATGGTTATAACCTCATAAAAGAATTTAAACAAATTACTGGAAAGAGGCTCAAACCTGCTGTGATATATCCTTTTTTACATACATTAGAGGAGAAGGGCTATATCGTTGGAACTTGGATGGTTCGGGGTAAACGTAAAATAAAGAGTTATGAAGTAACCCACAAAGGGAGAAAACTTCTCGCCGCGGTTAAGAGTCACTTCAAGTTACCTATTACGAACATAATTTTAGGTCTAATATCAAGTGATGGAATGAAGTGAAAAACAAAGAATATGGATCTTTTTCTAACTCTTTAATCTGAAAATGCTCTAGTTCTGTCAATATTTTTCTTTTTATTCGTTTTTATTTTCCTCTAAACTAAAACTTTAACTAGTAATTATTATCGTAAATTTTTTCCCATTTTATAAAGTATCATTGGCCTCTTTATCAATGTCTTCAAAAGTGTGTTTAATACTTTTGTTGCGATTTTAGATTGCCAATCCATGTCGCCTTTAGCAACTATCTCTTCAAATATGCGTGGATTTGCAATGATTATTTTAAAAAGATAATTAATCTCCCCATCAGTTAGTGATGTTAAAAAAGCTCTCAATTTTGAGCTAATTTTAATCTCTTTATTTAGTCTAGCTTTCCATAATCTTTGGTATTCTAACAAAGAGTTCCTGCTTAGTACACCTTTTCTAGATGCTTCCAAGCTTTTTGATATAGTCTTTCCTGCTATCTTAGCGCAGAGCATTCCGTAATAAATTCCTCCTCCCGTTGTGGATTTTATTTGTCCCGCAGCATCACCAACTATTATTATACCTTCGGAAACTGTTTGGTGTAGTGTTCCTCCTGTTGGGATTATATGTGCATTAGCCCTATTGAAAGAACAACCTTCAAATTTTTCTTTAATAAGTGGGTGAGTCATAATGAAATCATCAAGGTATTTTTTTGGGTTTTTTCCTAAATGTGGTCTTACCGCTAAACCAACTCTTGCATTTCCATTACCTATTGGAACAATCCACGCGAAAAATCCAGGTGCATACTTTCTCCCAAAAAATAATTCTACAATTCTGCTTTGGATATTCTTGATACCAAAAACTTCTTTTTGGACACCTATTCTTAATTCTGAAGAATTTTTTGAATATAGCCCTCCTCGCCGCGCTACAATAGAATTTACACCATCTGCTCCTACAATTATTCTACCTTTTAACTTTTTAATATCACCCTTATGCGTAAAAATTACATTTACTCCTTCTTTAGTAACAATAAATTTCATTGCTCGGGCTTCTGTAAGAATCTTTACTCCTACTTTAACTGCATTCTCTGCAAGTTTTTTATCAAAAATCTTTCTATCTAAAATATATGCTTGCGTATCATCTCTTTCTACTTGAAATGATTGCCCATTAGGTGAATAAAAGTTAGCACCTTTAACTTCATTTATAATACCTTTCGCTTCTAATTTTAGTTCTTTGAAAGCATTCACTGATAATTTTCCTGTGCAATGTATTGGTGATCCTATCTCCGAATGTTCTTCAAGAATTAAAACCTTATGTCCTTCTCTTCCAATCATTTCAGCTACTGTAGAACCGACTGGACCTGCACCGATTATTATAACCTCATAATCCATTATAAAGAACTCAATTTTAAGAGTAAATTATCACTTTTATTTTTTTAGTATTTATTTTACTATTCATAACTGAATTACGACTTTTTATGTTCTTTCTTCTTAACTGCTTCAGGCATAACATACAAGTAAATTGAATGACTGTAAAACTCTTCTTTTATTGAAGGAAACCATTTAGTTATTCTAAAGTCATGACTTACAATATGTGTTTTATTTTGAATTTCCTTTTCCATTTTCGGTCTTAAACGTTCGTTTCCCGAAGTCGTTAAATACAGAGTTATAACTGTTGCTTTTGTGAGGTCTGCTTCTAGAAGATCACCATTGATTACTGAAATTTTATCTGTAAGATCTTGCTTAATAATTTCGTTTAAAGTTCGTTGATATAGATCTCTTCGCATTTCATATCCAATAGCCTTCTTAGCTCCAAAGTCGTTCACAGCCATTATAAGGATACGTCCATCTCCACAACCTAAGTCAAAGACTACATCATCGGAACCTACATGTGCCACTTCAAGCATCCTTTTTACAACTTCATGTCGTGAAGGTACAAAGGGGGCTAAACTGTTAATCATATTTTATCACTATTTTTAATCAAATTAACAAGATATAAATAACTCTAATGATTCGTCATAATCGAAAAAGATCAGAAGATTTGTAAAATGAGCACTAACATCGATAAAATAGTAGGTCCTTTCTATTGTCAAGTAGCTCTACAACTATGCTTGACATCTAGAGCACTTTGCAAACAAGGAGTATGTCAAAAAGTTTCAGAAATATGCTCTTTCATATCTATACTATGTTTAAAAACAAACTTTAAAACATGCGGTCAAGAATCAATAGTATGTAGTAACGTTTCAAAACTCTGTTCAACAGGCAAAGACTCTGCAGAATGCAAAAAAGCTAAAATGTTATGCAGTGACGCCCGACAGCTGTGTCCTCGAAATAATCGTATAGATGGAACTTAAAGGTAGATTAAAAATGTTAAACAATACTTGGATTGTTGAACTATCAAAACAATCTTTGAATAACCCTGTATTTATCCAAGGTCTTCCAGGATTAGGTTTCGTTGGGAAGATCTCTGTTGATTTTTTAATTGAACAACTAAAACCAATTAAATTAGCAGACCTATATTCCACCCACTTAGCTTTACCGGATGGAGGTTTAGGTATAAAAATTGAATTAAATGGAACCTATAAACTCCCAAAATATGAATTTTATGCCCATAAAGGAAAAACAGATCTGATCTTTTTAGCTGGAAATATACAACCAAGTATGCAAGGGCAATATGATGTAGTCAAACATGTTCTTAAATACATTCAAGGATTTGGGTGCAAGTCGATAGTGGCATTGGGTGGCTATGGTATTAAAAGTAAGAATATTGATGCCGTTTATGCTGTTGCCAGTGATCCAAATATAATTAAAATAATCGGAAAAGAAAAGATCAAGATTGCACAGGATGGCTCTGTGAAAGGAGCTTTTGGGGTTCTTCTTGGTTTAGGGAAAGAGATGAATTTGGATTGCTTAGGTTTACTTGGGGCAACTAGGGGTATGTATCCCGATGTGCGGGCTTCAAGAAATATTGTTCAAATCCTCAAAAATATGTATAATTTACAGATAAATTTAGAAGACATGGATACAAAAGTGAAAGAAATGGAAAATCAATTGAAGAACTTCAGAAAAATTAGTAACATGGGTCCAAGAAGTGGACGTGGATCAAGAAAAATGAAACCTCCAAGCGGATATATCTCTTAAGAAGAAAGGAGTTACACCTTTTTTCATATATATGATTTGGTTACTTTGATTTTTATTCTATCCATAGTGGAAACATAATCAACTATAACAAGAAATGTAATGCAAACAATATATCTCGAGCACTCAAAATAATCTTTTTATAAAAAATTGATGAAAATAAGTTTTTCGAGTCCTCTAAACTACGATAAATTAATATACTTATGTTGAGAATTTTTGAGTTTAGTGTATTTGCCCAGGTAGCTCAGACTGGGAGAGCGTCCGACTTGTGAAGACTCTTCATAAGGGCGATGCTGAAGACCGGATTGTCGTGAGTTCAAATCTCACCCTGGGCACCACAAAATCCGAGCTACCTATCCGCTTTCCTGAGACATTAGAGTTTAAATTAGAAATATTTTCTTGTTGTGTATAGTTCTCTGACTGTTGTGTATAGTCTTAATTTCTTCAACCTTATACTTGTATTCCTTGGGTAACATACTGTAAGATCCGATGTAACACCAAGCTATCTTCTTAGTTTCTCTAATGTAATGTTAAAGATAATAACGCTCGTAAACCACTCCTCTTGTCTTTGTCTTCTTAACTGTTAGATTTTCAACCTGTCCACATTTAATCCACGTTACATTTGTTAGCATATTCTATTTCAAATTTTGTTGTACAGCTAGACAGATTTGAACCAAAATATAAACCTCTGCACTTGATTTCTAATACTCTAAACCCAAGAATAAATAATTATATCATTTCAAATACTATTTTGTAAAAATCAAAGGTATATCAACACTCAAAGAAAAAATTGTGATCCCTTTTCTGTTCTGTATAACTAGCCTTCTTTTTTTATAGCTTGTTTAATTTATTAAATAACTTCAGTATCTTATTCTTATTAAAATCTAACTTTACCTTTCTTTACTATTCTCATTTTTCCCCTATATTTCCAGTTATGTTTACACACTTTACATTCTTTGTTTCCATCTTGGTTTATAATGATCTTTTTACTCCCACAACTAGGACAGCCTTCTTTTCTACCCAAATATTTTCCCTCTCTATTTCATAGATTAAATCGAAATTTTATTTCTTTGATTACTTGTAACATATTCTTGTCTACCTTTTTTGTACTTTTCTATTATTATTCTCAAGATTTCTGTCTATTAATCTAATTTTAGTTTTAGTACATATTATTAGAGACATGTGTATACAACATATGACGGCGAGGAACAATTGACTGAGACGCCTAGATATTATGACTTAACCTTTCTAAATCATACTCTTATTTTATATTTTCTAATTCATGCTTTTAACAAAGTCTATTGGTCTATTATTCTCTCCTTTATACTCTAAATAATTCAAAAATTATTTTTATTATCTATGGTGAAAATAGATGTTCCTTTCGACTTGATTTAATGATTATATATTGCGTTGTTAAATTAACTAATAGGCGTATGTAACAATATACTCTACTATCTCCTTGGACTAAGATGGTT
>Ga0164321_10000026_pt1 | contig 21025 bp, 16 predicted proteins | sample GuaBasSediGuay12_FD_121799 | JGI IMG/M metagenome (GOLD analysis project Ga0164321, IMG submission 121799) | Subseafloor sediment microbial communities from Guaymas Basin, Gulf of California, Mexico - Guay12, Core 4567-28, 21-24 cm | ecosystem: Environmental > Aquatic > Marine > Hydrothermal... | reverse complement strand
TCCATGGCTTCTTCAACAGAATCAAATAATAGCCAGTCTTGCCTAACTATTGAACCGTTTTGTTTGCGAATTCGTACGATTTCGGTGTTCCCATAGTATTCAAAAAAATCGTGATAAGTAGGGTATAGTTCATGCTTCCTCATTTTATACCTCCTTTTGTTGAAAACGAAACAACCAAGAAGCCTTTATTAACTATATCGGAATTTTATAAAAATTCTTAATGCAACAACTGTACCAAGAGCTTTATATAGGGTGTCGGAATACAAATATGTTTTTATATATCAAGCAGATAAGATATAAGGAGGGGCTAAATCGTTAAAAACCAAACAAAGAAATAAATTTTTTTGTGATATAAATTTGACAGGCCAGTCGAGATAGAGGTTGGATTTCCCAGAAGAATCTTCATTAGATAGGGTTTTATAAGGAAGTTTGAGTGTCAAATGAAAGATTATTTATATTTCAAATGATTGTATGCTACTATGTGGTATTAATTGATGGGATAGATTGATGGAAAGGAGGAATGTGGTTGATTACATGTATCTAGCCAAGATGTCAGATCAGCCAAATTAACAGATATCAAATTCGGACTGTAAATATCAAGGCAAGATTATTTTTAGACTTTTTTCCTAAACCTTAAATATTTTGAGCTTTGATTTGTAAACCCTGAAGGGAGAAATCATGAACTTTTGTCAATAAATTTATGATTGGCGCATATACAATATATGCTATACTTAAAAGTACCATTTTTCAGTATAATATATCCAATCAATAGTTCTGTGGTTGTGATTTTTTTATAAACTTAAATTTGCAGATTATCTGGTGGTGAAGATCCTGAAATAATTATAGAATGAGTTTGAAAAATGCTCTTTGGAACTGATGCGGATCAGATAATATACAGAAAATGAAAAATGACCATCACTCAGTCTCGTTATCACTTGAAAACGGATCACCGGCAGAGCTATCGCTCCAAACGACGGAAGGAGTTTCACGTTCGTTAACGTACAACCGAAATACGTCTGGCCGTGCATAATGTCCCACCACATCGAAATCGTATTTCCCTTTGGCAATATCGCCGAGATCAATATCGGCGGTTAGGATGCATTCTCTGTCATAATAGGGACCCGCCAGAATTTCACCGAGTGGTCCAACAATACAGCTACCACCTCGGAGTATTAAATTTTCAGGATCGTCTCCTTGGATGGCAGAATAATCCTTTGGATAGGCACCTCGGCTGATGTGCTGACAAGAGGATAGGACAAAACATCGGCCCTCCATTGCGATATGCTGCATGGACGGAATACAAGTGTCTCGGTCGTCAGCGGTTGGAGCACAATAAATCTGAATGCCTTTGGAGTACATGGCCATACGAAGCAAGGGCATGTAATTTTCCCAACAAATAACGCTTCCGATTCTTCCTATAGGGGTCTGAAAAACAGGCAAGGTGGAACCGTTACCGAAGCCCCAGATCAGCCGCTCCATAGCAGTTGGCATGAGTTTGCGGTGCTTGCCCATAAGGTTACCATCAGGACTAAAAAACAGAGCCGTGCAATAGAGAGTACCGTTCTCGCGTTCAATGACACCGATAACCAGATAGATGTTATTCTCACGAGCCGACGTGGCAAGGATATCGGTAGCCGAGCTGGGCACATCGATGGCGCTTTCCCAATATCTGCGGAAGTCATTACGCCCCTCTGGAGAACGCATGCCCACTCTGGCACCAAAATCGAGCCCTTTTGGATAACCCGCAATAAAGGCTTCTGGAAAAAGTACCAGTTTAGAGCCCTGCTTCGCAGCATCGGCAGTTAAACTACATGCCTTCTCGACGCTACGTTTACTATCAAAAGGCTCTGCTCCCGCTTGGACAACTGCCACTCGAAACTGTGTCATAATGTTTAGCTCCTTTACAAAGTAAGGAAAATACTTGATGATTTGATTGGTTTTTTCGCGAACGTAAGATACTATTTTGATATCAAACAAACTTAGGCTGCTGCTCTCCATAGCAACAAAATGCGATTCAGACCTAAGAACTGAGTGGATGATACCACAGGTTTCTTGAGCATCTTATTTTTACCGATCAGTAGGAGATATCCAAACTATTGGAACAGGTCCGATTCGTGTGATATCCATTACATATCACAACTCGCCTCTTTTCTGGTTTTTGATCATATCACAAGGGTATTGATTTCGAACCGAGACCTTAAATATTTTGAGCTTCAATTCTTTAACGTTTAAGGGAGTAGTCATGAACTTTTATCGAGAAATTTTGGATTGGCGACTATACAATATGTAGTGTTGTGCGGCCAGAATTCAATTGTCATAATAAATGGGTTGCTCTCTGAGATATGTTTTACTTATCTTTGGCATTAAAGGGCTTTGTTGTGCCAGGACACATTGCAGATATCGCAAAATTAGGGATGATGATTTCATGCAACTATAAGTAACTCTAATTGAATCTCTCTTGTCGATAAAACATTCGGGTTAGTTCCCTTTTCCGAATGCGCAATGTGGGTAGGTGCATTCAGCACAATCTTGACATAGACCCCCATGTCCGAGAAAGGCAAGTTCTTTTTTACCGATTTTCTCTCTCGACAAGATTCGGGGCAAAACTAGATCCAGTACCGTTATCCGGTGATGAAGACCACAGGCCGGTACTCCAATCAGTGGAATTTTACCAATATAAGCCACCAGAAACATGGCGCCAGGAAGCGCTGCAGCACCATAATGAATTTCATCGGCGCCTGCCAGGCGAATTCCTTTGCGGGTAACGTCGTCTGGGTCCACGCTCATACCGCCGCTCAAAAGAATCAGATCACAGCCTCGCTTAATGTGCGTGCGGATTGTCTGACGAATAATTTCAGTATCGTCCGGTGTAAAACTGATGCGGCCTACCTCACAGTTCAGATCGGTGAGTTTTTGGGTTAGAATGGGTTCAAAACGGTCTTCGATAAGACCGTGATACACCTCATTTCCGGTGATGAGCAGACCGGCTTTTCTCTTCTGTAGGGGACGTACGGAAACCACACCGCCGTTTTGCCCGGCGATGGCAGCGGCCCTTTCGATGGGCACCCGTTTCATGATCAGGGGAATGGCCCGGGTGGCGGCCACTAATTCACCCGCTTTTACCAACCTATGGTTATGCAAAGTGGCGCACATCACCTCTTCGATCATGTTGAAGGCTGTCAATGCCGCAACGTTGACAATAAGTAATCCGTCTCTATCCGCCTTTAGGCCGATTTTCCCTTCTCTGGGCTCATTTTTCCAGACCACCCCTTCACCGGACAGGGCTTGGGCCATAATGGCAGCGGCTTCGTTCTCATGAATTTCATCTGCTTCTAAATCAATAAGATAAAGATGATTCTTTCCGAGTTTTTGCAAGCGACACAAATCCTTATTGCATACCGTGTGCCCTTTATGAAATGCAGCGCCTTTAAATTCTCCGGGACGGATTTCGGTAATGTCATGGGCCAGTTTCATTCCCATTGCATCTTTTAGTTTTATGGTTTTTATCACTTTTTATCTCCTTATTTGTTTTTGCCAAAAAGGCACAAGTATAGAAGATCTATATTAAAATCTCGTTATCGATAACCGTCTATTATTCTTTTTGAACGGGTGTCCAGTTCATTTTCGGCCAGGTGATTTCCTCTGCTTCGGAGAAATAGGCCCCTTGAGCACACGGCTTGCAAAGGATATGATCGTTTTGAATCACTTCCCGGTTGTCCCGAACCACCTGGCCGCATCGTCTGCAGGAAACCTTTTTGCGGGTGGGGCCCGGCAAGTCATATTCGCTCATATCCACCCGAACCTTTTGAACCCGAAACAGGACGCTGTCCGGCATCCGTTTATATGCTTCAAGCTGCTGGGGATACTTTTCAGCCATTTCAGGCGCATAAACCGGCGATAAATCCCGGGCTTCCTCTGTGGAAATCACCCGAAACGCCGTGTTAGTTTCCAAATTTACAAAAGTAGCGGCCATGATGCCATAGTCCATAAATTTCAACGATCGACGTCCCAGCTTGACACCGGTAACGTAGGCTACCGCATCGCCGGTGCAGCGATCCATCTCAACAAAGACAATGAGTTTCTTGATCTGGTCGATCCGTGTCGGTTCATCCAAACCGATAAGCCGACATCCCAGCATGGCCATGCGCACTCCTACCACCTGCCCCGGGCACAAATGCCCGTGGGCGGCGGCTGATTCTTTAAGTAGAGTATCAAAATCTTGCATGTTTATAACTGTTACAGATGTTATGTTAATGTTAACATATCAGATAGCAAAAAATAGGAATTAGCTTCTCTATATTAAAAAATACCGTATTTGTTATTTCTACGAATGTTAAAGTACTTCATCAATCCATCCCAGAGCGGCGAACATGTTCGGAAAACCTGTGATCGTTAGGTATAATAAAACAGCTTGCCTAATTCCTCCAAAGTGGCGCCAGATATATCGCTTTTCGAACAGAGGACTTCACCGCGCCTCTTGATTTGATGCCAACGGTAATGCCATGCTTGACAGGGCTCTAATATTAATGTTCCTAAGGGCCGGCTTCCCAGCAGGACTTTCCCAGTTGCTGAAAATCTTTGAACACCTCCGGAAATTTAGACGAGAATTTTCAGTAAATTTCAGGAAGATGCATGATCGCTCGTTTTTGATAATCGGGTTAACAGGTGTTGAGACTTTTTGCATCTTTGATTACCAGTAGATTAAAATTAAATCTTCATTGTATCTGGAGCGAATTTATTTCAACGCGTTTTTCAGAATTAAGCTGTCTGGAATCAAGAGCTGCGCAAACGACCTGGTAATTCCCCTTCAAAAATATTTCGGTTGCTTTTGCCAAATTCTGATAAAACCAGGTTTCAGCATTTTCAATGATATTACCGACAAATTCCGGTATCCAGGCTAATAGATGACTTTCTAAAAAACATTTCTGTTTTTGAATAAAACCTATGGCTGTTGCTATGTCTGAGTTGGAAAATGCCTCGATTTCTTTGAAAATTAAATAATACATGAATTCAAGTTCAGCGGTGATGTGATCGGGGGCATCTGAAAAATTCTTTGCAGTGTCCAACCCCTCCTCCCGGTATCTGTTTATTACGTCAAGTGTGGAGTCGCCCATTAGGGTTCGTCCGTCGTCCAAATACACCGACCCGTATGGTGCGGCCAGCAGTTGATAAGGGCCAACGAATAGTTTTGCATAATCAACTTTAAGCGCCTCAAAATTTTGGCCGTTATTAATCCCTTTATGCATACGCTGCACACAATTTGCTGCAGGCTGACTCACATTTGCCAAGTGGAGCTCTAAATTCTCCAATATGTCAGATAAGCCTGATTCCGGCTGAAAATAGCATTCGCTCAACTGTCGAAATGCCTCCATTCTCGACAACTCATGGTTCACCAAATTTTTTGTTTCCATACCTTATCCTTAAAAACTTTGAGATTAAATTGATACAATGCCGGCCACTTTTCGAGCCAGCATTGCATGTATTTTGTTCGTTGTTTATTGAGGTACTTCTGCCAGTTTCAGATAGCGTTCCCCTAAGGTATACAACAGCAGCATGACGGCAATGGCAAACACAAATACCAACCATTCCCAGATGCTTGGAAAATAGCTGACAAACGCAGGGTATTGCTCTGCCTTAGGTCCAACCGGGTGGCTCTGTCCGGCCAAAAGAATTTCCATATGCATCATCAATGTACCGACCAAAATTAAAGCCGAGGTGATCGTTTTACCGCCCATGCTTTTACGCACTGACGGTATCAGCAACAATGCAAACGGTAGAAAAAGCCCAAGCAAGACTTCAAAGTGAAAACCCTGCCATGCGCCGAAAGCATGCTCATATTTATGGTAAATCAAAAATTCCGGGACCGTTGTGGCCGATTCGATGGTGAATTTAACAAGCGAAAGAACAACCGCAATACCTGCAACATGCGCAAAGATGATGGTAAACTCATTGTACAAAGAGGTTTGGCGTTCAAAAGCACCGTCACCGGTAACTCGATGAAAGATCATGCTGTACAGTAAAAACAGGGCTGTACCGCTTAGCAGTCCCAACACAAGGCTGTAAATCGACATCATCGGACCGAAGTAGGTGACTCGTGACTCGGTGATGCCAAATATCGAGCCAATCATTAACGGCGCTATCAAAGCAAGCAGAAAAGATATTACGCCTAAGGTGTTGCTGAATCCGCTGTGCCAGTCACCATTATGCATTCTCCAGAATTTAACGATTAGCACCACCAGTTCAACACCATAGATAAGACCCATCCACCATATGGGGGATGAAAAATTCGGCGAGAAAAAAATCCAGAACATGTTTTCGACCGAGCCGAGTTCCAGCCCGATGGCCACAAACGCTCCCACAAGGGTTGCAATTGCCAGAAATACCAAACGTTTGGCAAATGGTTCGTATTTTTTGACCTTGAACACCAAAGGAATTCCGGCCAAAAGGGTGAGACCGGAGCTTGTAAGCGCCAAAAATATATAAACCCCTAGAGGCAACGACCAAATGATGACATCATTCGTATTGAAAAGCCCGTGGCCCTGAATAAAAAGCTTCAGGGCGGTATATAGTCCAATCAGGATCGCAATACCGAGCACCACAAGCCATATGCCGTATAATCCTTTTTTCTCACTCATTTAAACACCTCCTTTAGTCGGCCGGTACTGAGCCGGGTTGAAATCCCGGACGTAAAATACATGGGGGTTGGTACCGAGTTGCTCACGCAACCTGAACGGGCGGAACTTGCCGAGTAGTTTGGTTACGTCGCTATCAGATGCCTTGATGTCTCCGAAAATCCGTGCATTGGCCGGACAGGCTTCCACGCAGCGAGGTAGCAAACCTTTGCGCACCCGGTGATCACAGAAGGTACACTTTTCTACGACACCCTTAGGCCGGTTGGCTGGAAGGGTTGCGCCTCTTTCTGGGTTGAAGTAAGGTGTTTTCTTGGCCCCAATTTTTTCAACCTCTTCCCGAGGTGAAGATGTGCCGCCTTTGAGCAGCACCTTATTATTCTTCCAGAACTGGTGCGGTTCTTTCCAGTTAAAGTAAATTACCCCATATGGACAGTTAAATTCGCAGTACTTGCAGCCGATGCACTTTTTGGGGTCGTGCATGGTGATACCGTTGTCCAGTTTGTGCATGGCTTTTGTCGGACAGCCCCGTACACAGGGTGCATATTCGCAGTGGTTGCAAAGGGTTGGAATGTAGTGGTGCCTGACATTGGGAAACGTACCGACAGTTTCAGTTATTTTATTGGACCAGTAAATGCCATCGGGCACGTTGTTTTCATTTCTGCAGGCGATACTGCAGGAGCCACACCCGACACAGCGTTGCAAGTCGATTACCATTGCATATCTTGACATGAGTTCACCTCCTAAACTTCTTCGATTTTAACGCGCGTGCCGGCGTGCCGGACCGTGCTGCCGCTTAAACGATCGTAAACCGCCGGGATGACATCATTGTTGTTACCACCCCGGGGAACTTTGCCGAATTCCTTGGCCGCCAAAGTACCGTAGGCCCAGTGCCCCTGGCCGTAGCATTTTGCCACGGTACCAGGCCGCACACCTTCCCACAGTTTGGCTTTACAGGTCAGACTTCCGGTTTCTGAGGTGATCTTGATCTCATCACCACTTTTGATCCCAAATTTCTGGGCGTCAAGCGGATTGATTTTGGCCACGTCTTCCCAGATTTCATCGCCGGGGTCGACGTCCTTGAATTCATAGTACCAGGTACAGTTGGGAGTACGACCCTCCCGGTTCAAGCGGGATTTGTGATCGACAAAGATAAATGGAAATTCCTTTTCATCTCCGGCAATAAAGGGTTCTTCGTAATGTGGCACAAAAGCCTTTTCATTCCGGGCCTGGTACTGGCACACCTCTAGTACGTAATCGACTGTCGTGTCGTGATTTTCAGCATGCTTTTCCAAGGCGGCCTTCAGTGTTTCACTGTAGAATTCGAATTTTTTGGTTTTGGTCTTCATATTTCCCCATTTCTTGCGGTATGGGTAAGGATCGGAGTTCCATACACCGATTTTGAGAAATTCCTCCCACCCGTTGATCTTGTCGCCGCCTTTGTGTTTGGTCGGATCCCAAAGATTCTGAGTGGCATATTTGAGGGCGTACAGAGCAAATTCTTTCTCATTAGTTGGGGTTTTGCCGGTTTCCGGATCCTTATACTCCTTGTAATGACGCAGCAGGTTGTCAAATCCGCGTTCCGCCAGCTTTTCGGCGATCAGCCAGGGGATTTCGGTTTCGTCGATTTTATAATCCCAGACCGGCTTGACCAATGGCTGCATGAGGGTCACATGCCGGTAACCGTTGCCGATGGATTTTACATAGCCCCATTTTTCAAACATGTGGTGGGTGTCAGGCAGCAATATGTCGGAAAACCATGAAAATTCGGAAGCATTGGTGGTGATGTGAACGAGGAATGGAATTTTTGATAACGCCCGCTCCCAGCGTTCAGGTTGTCCGCATGAAAAGGCAAAGTTGTTCATATAGCCGATGGCCACTTTGATCTCATTCGGATCGCTATTCAATATTCCATCAGCGGCGTTATTGGTCACCACCGCCGATCCAGGTTTGCCGCTTTTAATGGCAGGAAACTCAAGGCGTCCGCGCTGATCGATTTTTTCATGCTTTTTGCCCTTTTTGGCGATGTCATCCATGAAATCATCAGGTTTTGGAAACTTTTTTGTGTATTCTTTGTTGGATTGAAGGGTTCCGCCTACATTGTCGACACCTCCGGTCAGCCCGTTTAAGGCGTGGCAAATCATGCTAGTATAGCCGCCGCGAACCTGCATCACCGGCCCTCCGCCAACCCAGGAGATGCAATGGGGTGCCGCCTTGCCATACTCGACAGCGACGCGTTGAATCTGATCCGCCGAAAGGCCGGTGCGTTCGGCTGCCCATGCGACGGTTTTGTCTTTCAATTCTAGATTCCACCATTTAATCAAACCATAGGTGTATTTTTCCTCAAAGTCCTCTTCGTTAACTTCCTGGCCAGCCACAAAACGATTTTTTCCGTCGATGAAGTCTCCCACAAATTCACGATACCAGAGTCCCTCGGTTAAAATGACATGGGCGATGGCCGCAGCCAGGGCACCATCTTGGCCAGGCTTAACCGGTAGCCATTCGTCAGCTTTCGTCGCCGTAGCCGACAGTCTCGGTTCTACAACGGCAATTGTAGCCCTACCGATTACATCTCCCCAAACACTTGTGTAATAGGACACCTGCCGATTGGCTGCCACCGGGTCTGCACCCCAAATAAGGACATACCGTGAATTGGTAACATCGTATTGCCGGTAACCCCAGTATCCTTCAGTATAATAAGGACCGAACTTTTCGGCTTCAGCACAGATGGCGCTGTGGGAAATATTGTTAGGAGAACCGATGATTTTTGTCATTCGGTCATACAGCACATCTCGCATATACGAGTAACGACCGCGCATCAGCATGTATTTGTGAGTTTCGTTGTTCTTTCTGAGCTCCATGATCTTATCGGCAATGGTGTTGAGCGCCTCATCCCATGAGATAGGAACAAACTTCGGATCCTCGTTGCGTCCTTTTTTCGGGTTTGTTCGTTTCATGGGGGTTTTTATGCGATCTGGATCATACACTTGCTGCAAGCCGAGATGGGACCGAGGACAACCTTCGCCATTATTTACTTTTGAGTTGGGATTTCCCCTGACCTTCACGGCCCGGCCGTCGATGACATAGACTTGCTTGGAACACCATGAAGTACATCCTTGGCAGGTCGAGGCTTTCCATTCTCCCATTTCACCCGCCGAAACTTCGCCAGCAGTCGCCAGAGCTTTGAACGAAGGCGTCAGGCCCCCTAACGCGACGGTAGTGCCGGTCGCCACTGTGGCCTTCTTCATGAAGGATCTTCTTGTCATTATAAAATCACCAAGAAAATCACTCACAAACGATTGGATATTGTTTTTTTCCTCTTTCATATTTCCTCCATTTGGTTTCTAGTAGTAAAAAGGAGAAGAGTATATTTTGCCTTTAGAATTATGACTTAAAGCTGAGTTGTATCAATCGTCCGAAATATTTTCCTCTTCGTAAATGCTTTTGATCCAAAAAGAAAGGTGATCCTGTTATGACTCTTACTTTAAAAAATTATTTTGTTTCATTTGTCTAAAGAAATCATCTGCGTCTTTTTTTTGCCTTGCAATTTCCTGTAGTTCCCAGAAGACCTTCTTCTCAACAGAACCTTCTTCAGCAAATCTTAAATCTCTGATTTCATCTAAACTTAATTTATTATCCTCGAATTTTTTTAAATACTTTTCCAATAATTTTTTCATTTTCACCTTTTATTTTCTTAACTTAAATTGCGAATTCCTGATTGCCCACATTTTTTCATAAAAAGTTGTTTACAGATTTTACCGCTTTCTTGCCAATATTTGGGCCATAAGACTGTTTATCCGGTATTGTGATATCTGTAAAGATTTTAGGGTTGAAATTCGTGCGATACATAGCAGGTATCAACACCTTTGGAGGAGTTTTAAGCCCTTTATTTTTGTCCTTTTGATATTGTAACATTATTTCCTACTGTGCTTAAGGAGAAGCTCGGCTATCTCCTTATGGCCTTCAATAATTGCAAACATCCGAGGAGTAGAGCCTTCTTTATCACTTGCGTTAACATCCGCCCCCTTGGCAATGAGAAGCTCGGCTACCTCCTTGTGGCCTTTAAGAGCCGCAAAGTGTAGAGGAGTTAAGTCTTGGTTTTCTTTGACGTCAACTTCCGCGCCCTTCTCAAGGAGAAGCTCGGCTACCGCTGTGTAGCCCACAATAGCCGCAAAGTGTAGAGGAGTATAACCGGAGTTATTTTTAGCGTTAACATCCGCACCCATGGAAATGAGAAGGCCAGCTTTCTCCATTTTGTTGTTCACAGCCGCTATGTGCAGAGGAGTATTGCCGTATTCATCTTTGACATTAACATCAAGAGTTCCAGTGGCACATCCAAATACACTCCCCAGAAGCAAAATCACCAAAACGGCAATAAGAATTTTTTCACTGGTCATGGCACTCCTCCTTTTGGCACATCTCCAACATTATGGAGAGTATATTGCTGGCAAAAAAAACAATAAAAATTAGATAGCGAAAAGTGAATTGAGAATGAGGTCAGCACAATAATAGATGTTTCACAATGGAAACTGAGTAGAGATAGAGGTCTGATTTCAAAAGAGAATCAATCTCAATACACTATTTTAAAACTTTGATTGCGTCAATAAAATAATGATTATAGATATTTATATTACATTGTGGTATTAATTAATGGGATGAATCGATGGAAAGAAGGGATATAATTGATTGCAGATATCTTACCAGTATTCACAATACGCTCTTATTACAGATATCGTATAAAAGCCATTGTCAAGTCAAGTTTCGTTTAAGGTTCACGGCAATCTTTTCTTTAAACTAAACAACCTACCGGTTATGTGAAAAAAAATATATACAAATATTGCTTGGCTATTTATCTGGATTTACACCAGACCTGTTGGGTATGGAGTTGGGTATGGTCTTCTTGGGAAATAAAAAAGGACTTAGAAAAATGTCTAAGTCCTTGATTTTATTGTGGCGGGAGTGACGAGACTTGAACTCGCGACCTCCGGCTTGACAGGCCGGCGCTCTAACCAAACTGAGCTACACCCCCACATGGTAGGCGGAACAGGGCTTGAACCTGTGACCCTCGGCTTGTAAGGCCGATGCTCTCCCAACTGAGCTACCCGCCCTTATACTTTTGACCGGTTTATCCGTTTTTTCAAAGAATGATATCGCTAACAATTTAACAGTACTAAGTCAAGATTAAATTGCTCTTTAAAAATCTCATTCAAAAAAATCGATTTAGATTAAAGACGGTCTTTGCTCCTGATCAATCTCCTTGGGCATGATTTCAAGTGGTATATCGTCTTCTTGAAAAATCTTATCCCCCTCATCCAAAATTAAAGCATGAGGCAGCACTTCGTCCATGTGCTCCACCAAAACAATTTCAACCTCTTTTAAAACCTTAGCCGGTATATCCTTCAAATCCTTTTCGTTCTCTTTGGGAATAACAACTTTCTTGACTCCACCCCTGTGAGCGGCCAGAATTTTCTCTTTCATTCCGCCGATAGATAGAACACGCCCTCGCAATGTGATTTCACCTGTCATGGCTACATTATTGTAAACAGGCCGCTTGGTTAAAGCCGAAACAAGAGATGTACACATTGAAATCCCCGCCGAAGGGCCGTCCTTTGGAATAGCGCCTTCAGGTATATGGATATGAATGTCAAATTCCTTGTAAAACTTTGTATCGATGTCAAGGATCTCGGTACGAGATCGGACATAGCTGACGGCTGCCTGAGCAGACTCTTTCATCACGTCTCCCAGTTTGCCGGTCATAATAAGCTTCCCCTTGCCGGGCATAATCAGGGTTTCGATACATAGCAATTCCCCGCCCACATGTGTCCATGCAAGTCCTGTCACAATACCGATCTGGGCTTCCTCTTCTATCTGACTTTCCTTGAAGCGAGGCGCACCTAAGTATTTCTGCACAGATTTTGCCGTTACCTTGAATATGGTTCTCCCTTTTTTCTTTAGTACCTCACGTGCGATTTTGCGGCAGATCGAAGAAATTTCACGTTCAAGATTTCTTACTCCTGATTCTCGTGTATATCTCCTGGTAATTGTAAGAACAGCATTTTTTGAAAAATGCAAATTCTTATCTTTAAGTCCATTCATCTCGATCTGTTTTGATATAAGAAAGTCTCTGGCGATAAAATATTTTTCATACTCTGCATAGCCAGGCAAACGAATAATCTCCATTCTGTCCTGTAACGGTAGCGGTATTTCAGGCAGCGTATTGGCTGTAGTGATAAAAAGGATGTCTGAAAGATCGTAATCTACATCAAGATAATGGTCGTTGAAGCCGTAATTCTGTTCCGGGTCAAGAACCTCTAAAAGGGCGGCCGAGGGATCACCCCGAAAATCCATACTCATTTTATCAACTTCATCAAGGCAAAATACCGGATTATTAACACCGACTTTTTTAAGTGACTGAATAATTTTACCCGGCATTGCGCCGATATAGGTGCGCCGATGTCCTCTAATTTCAGCCTCATCCCGCACACCTCCCAGGGAAAGACGTATAAATTTTCTTCCCGTAGCCCTGGCAACAGATTTGGCCAAAGACGTTTTGCCTACACCGGGCGGCCCCACAAAACAGAGTATGGGCCCCCGAATCTTTTTGACCAGGGATTGGACTGCAAGGTATTCGAGTATGCGTTCTTTTGGTTTTTCCAGCCCGTAATGGTCTTCATTTAAAATAATATCTGCTTCTTCAAGATTTTGCCGAACCTTGCTCCTTGCAAACCAGGGGAGGCTGAGCAACCAATCAATATAATTGCGAACTACCGTTGCTTCGGCCGACATGGGGGTCATCATCTTAAGCTTTTTAAACTCATGTCTGACCTTGCCTGCGGCTTCCTTTGACATCCTTTTGCGCTTGATTCGCTTTTCAAGATCCTTGAGCTCATCGCTGTGATCATCTTCAGTACCAATCTCCTTTTTGATGGCCCGCATCTGTTCATTCAGATAATAATTCTTCTGGGTTTTTTCCATCTGTGTTTTGACACGATTTTTAATACGCTGATCCATCTTGAAAATATCGATTTCCATCTTTATTAAACTTAGAAGGAAAGAAAGCCTCTTTTCCAGGGAAATCGTTTCCAAGAGACGCTGTTTATCATCCATTTTGAATGAAAAATGGGCTGCAACGGTATCAACTAACTTTGAAGGATCTGAGATGTCGGAAACCGTTTTTACAAGATCTTTTGAGATGTTCTTGTTTACTTTGGCATATTCATTGAAACTTTGGTTAATACCTCTGATCAGAGCCTCGCCCTCTGCAGGCATCACTTCAGTTTCACTGATCGGTTTTAACTCCACTTGAAAAAAGTCCTTGTTCCCGATATAATGAACAATAGAAGCTCTATTTTTCCCCTCAATCAGAACTTTTACCGTACCATCCGGAAGCCGAAGAAGCTGAAGTACGTTTGCAATGGTCCCTATCTTATTGATGTCTTCTTCAGTAGGGTTGTCAATCCCCACCTTGTTCTGAGTGGCAAGAAAAACTCTTTTGTCATTATTCATCGCATCGGAAAGGGCGGCCACAGATTTTGAACGTCCCACAAAGAGCGGTGCAACCATATGGGGAAAAACTACAATATCTCTAAGCGGCAGCATCGGCAGTATCAGCTTTGGCGAATCGGAATCATCATCTTTAAAAAATTTCGGTAAATTAATCATATTAATATTTTATTCCTCTAATTACCTGTCTTGCGCTTTTTGTTGGGTTGCTCAAATAATAGAATCGGATCTTCTTGATGGAGCACGGTATCTTCTCCAATAACACATTCCTTTACATTTGTCATGGAAGGAATTTCATACATGATATCTATCATGCAGCTTTCCATTATGGCTCGAAGTCCTCTGGCACCGGATTTTCGTTTCGAGGCCTCTTTGGCTATGGCTAAAAGGGCACTATCTGTTAACCTCAAGTTTACCCCTTCCATTTCCATAAGTTTTTTAAACTGCTTGATAAGAGCATTTTTCGGCTCTTTAAGTATTCTGATCAAAGCAGACTCATTCAATTCATCAAGTGTTGTAATAACAGGCAGACGACCTAGAAATTCGGGAATCAAACCGAATTTGATCAGGTCCTCGGGTTGAACCATTTCCAGCATTTTACCGATATCTTTTTCTTCCTGCTTTACGATATCAGCCCCGAAACCCATAACTTTGGACCCCAAACGACGCTGAATGATCCGTTCGAGTCCTGTAAAGGTTCCTCCACAAATAAAAAGTATATTAGAGGTGTCAATCCTGACAAAGTCCTGTTGCGGATGCTTTCGCCCCCCTTTTGGCGGTACGCTGGCTGTAGTTCCTTCGATAATCTTCAATAATGCCTGCTGCACACCTTCTCCTGAAACATCACGGGTAATTGACGGGTTGTCGGATTTGCGTGCAATCTTGTCGATTTCATCAATGTAAACAATACCCCGGCTGGCTTTCTCCACATCGTAATCCGCGTTCTGAAGCAGCGAAAGGATGATATTTTCAACATCCTCGCCCACATAGCCGGCTTCTGTCAGGCTTGTAGCGTCAGCGATGGTAAAAGGTACATTTAGAAATCTGGCAAGCGTCTGGGCCAGCAATGTCTTTCCACAGCCGGTTGGCCCAATAAGAAGAATATTGCTTTTCTGAATTTCAATATCACCTGTTCTGACCGAAGATTCAAGACGCTTGTAATGATTATAAACGGCAACAGCAAGATATTTTTTGGCCATATCTTGTTCGATCACATAATCATCGAGCATTTCTTTTATTTCTTTTGGAAGAAGAAGCTGCTCCATACCGTCTGCGTCTTTGTCTTTTTCCTCTTCAATGATTTCACTGCATAGCTGTATGCATTCATCACAAATATAGACTGCGGGGCCGGCAATCAGTTTCTGCACTTCTTTCTGATTTTTTCCACAAAACGAACAGAAGAGATTGTCATTCGTATTCCCTTTTTTCGCCATTTTAATCCTCTGCTTTTTCTATTTTATCAAGATCATCTCTGTTGATGATTACGTGATCGACGATACCGTATGCTTTGGCTTCTTCACCTGTCATGAAGAAATCACGGTCCGTATCAGACTGTATATGCTCTAAAGTTTTTCCTGTATGCAGTACTAGAATTTGATTCAGGGTCTCCTTCATACGCAGGATCTCTTTGGCCTGTATTTCTATATCTGATGCTTGCCCCTGAAATCCTCCCATGGGCTGGTGGATCAAAATCCTTGCATTGGGAAGAGTATAGCGCTTGTTTTTTGTTCCGGCAGTTAGTAAAAGCGCCCCAAGACTGGCTGCCTGGCCGATACATACAGTGGCAATATCCGGTTTAATGTACTGCATGGTATCATATACCGCCAAACCGGCTGTCACGATGCCACCAGGGGAATTGACATAAAAATTGATGTCCTTGTCAGGATCTTCGGATTCGAGGAACAAAAGTTGCGCTATCAAAAGATTTGCAATCTCATCATCAATAGCAGAACCAAGGAAAATTATTCTGTCTTTGAGCAGCCTTGAGTATATATCATAGGCACGTTCACCTCTGCTGCTTTGTTCTATAACCATGGGTATTAACGGCACAAATAGCCTCCTTTATAACTTTTTTGATGTTTTTTTAATAAACAATTGCAGATTTTAGGTTTCAGGATTTTGCTTTAGCTCGGGTTCCTCTTCTTCTATTGTGCTATTTTCAATAATAAGCTTGATAGCCTGTTTTTCAAGTAGGGTATGTTTAAAAAACTCGAGGTTTTCATCATTCTGCTTATAATAATTCTTTATTTCTTCAACAGGCTGGTTAACGGCCTTGGCCATTTCCGCAAAACCGTTTTCTAATTCTTCATCCGAAAGGGTTATATTTCCTTGCTCGATAATTTTCCCTAAAATCAAATGCCTTCTTACCTTCTTTTCTGCTGTTTCACGATGTTTTTCTAAAAGTATTTCCCTCGACAACCCTTGATCTTCCAACGACTTGTTATGATAAGCTAAAGACCTTTCAACCTCTTCAATAATTCCTTCCAGTTCGTAGTCGACCATTGAATCAGGCAACTCGAATTCTGTCTTTTCGATCAGGGTTGTAAAAATTTGCTCATTCATTTCCTGCTCCACTCTCTTTTCATAGCCCTGATTCAAGTTCTCTGTTATGGCATTTTTCAGGTCGTCTAATGTTTCATACTGCCCAAATTGTTTGGCAAATTCATCATCAATTTCAAGAAGCACCTCTTCCTTGATTTCATGGAGTTTTACCTGAAAAGTTACTTCGAGATTTGCCAGTTTTTCATTTGAAAAATCTTCTGGAAATTTTACTTCGATTTCCCTGTTATCACCCGGTTTCATTCCGACCAGCTTTTCGTCAAACGTCTTTAATATTTGGCCTTGGCCGACTTTTAAAGTATAATTTTCGGTCTTCTGGGTTTCCTCAAAGGGTTTACCGTCTTTAAATCCTTCATAATCGATAAGAACAAAATCGTTTTCCAGGACCCCTCGATCTTCTGCTATGGGATTTTGTCGCGCCATATTTTTTTGTAGCATTTTAAGCTGTACATCCATCTCTTCATCCGTAATCCGGTACAGCGTTTTTTTCAGAGTTAAGCCCTTGAAATTAATCTCCTCTATTTCTGGTTTTATCTCCACGGTAGCAACATATCTAAAGGGTCCTTTTTCATCGAGCTCGGATGGATCAATTTTCGGGTTTCCTACAATATTGAGATCGTTTTCTTTAAGCGCCTCTATAAAAGAATCCTGAAGCAGTTTGGAGGACACATCATTATGGACATCCTTTTTAAACAGTCTTTCCAAAACCGTGCGCGGCGCCTTACCAGGACGAAAACCTTTTATTTTAGCTTTTTTCTTTAGATTTTTATATGCATTGTCCAGTTCACGAGCGACCTTTTCTTCAGGGATTTCAATATTAAGGATCTTTTTAACACTGCTCACATTTTCTACGGTAATCTGCATAAAATTCCTTTCTAACAAATCAGTGCCTTAAGTTTAATGGCTGCTTCAGACACTCCTTGATTAATCGCTGGTGCGAGAGGGGAGAGTTGAACTCCCATTCTGTTACCAGAGCTGGATCCTAAGTCCAGTGCGTCTACCAGTTCCGCCACTCTCGCTTACTATTTCTGTTAATTAAACGTCCCGGAAATTCTACAACTTATTGAAATCACAAGCCTTTTAATGGCAATCTGTTTGTGCCATCGGAATGGAATGCTGGAATATTGGGGACAAAAGCGGAAAATAAACCATTTAAATTGTAAAAAACTCCTTCAAACCCATTATTCCATTATTCCAATTAGGGCGAAGCCCCTAACTTGATAGCATAGACATTTCTTTTTTTATGAGCGGCGTAGCCGCTTTATCTAACATCGCGAAGCGATTGTATAACTTGACAATATATTGAAATATACTAAATTGCAAGAAAATACAGACTACAAGAATAATACCAAACCCGATTAGTGTCAAGTAAAATTGCGGAAAGTGCCTGTTATGTCAGTATTTTACAAGCCTTATATGATAAAATACAATTTGGTCGTAATGTTTTTTACAGTTATGCTCGTATGTTCCATGGCTCCGGCAGCAGATACAAAATATCCACTTTTCGAACAACAAAAAAAAACCATTGTTTTAGACCCCGGACATGGCGGATATGATAAAGGCGCTCAGGGCCCTGACGGCACCCTTGAAAAAACCGTAACCCTCAACCTCGCCCGCATGATAGCAAAAGAACTGGCAAACAATTACCGAGCAGTTCTTACCCGCACCGGCGACTATTGGCTTGATATCCCTGCACGGACAGCCTCAGCCAACCATGTGGAGGCCGACCTGTTTATCAGCATTCATACCGGAGGAAGCTTTCTTCATCAAGCAAGCGGTATAACCCTTTATTATTTCAAAGAATTTGCGGAGTCGTCCATAGCTTCTGACACTGATCCGTCTCAACCGTTTAAAAGCATCAACGACCAAGTCCCCTGGCCCAATATTCACAACAGGCATCAAAAATCCAGCAAAGTTCTGGCCCAATTGATGTTAAACCGCATCAACAAACAGAGAATATTTACAAAAAGCGATATACAAGATGCACAGTTTATGATTCTTGAAGGGGCGGATATGCCTGCAGTCTGCCTCGAAATCGGATACATTACCAACCCTGCCGAAGAGAAATCATTGCGCGATATCAGCGTCTTATCTAATATTGCCAAAGGCATCCGAAATGGCATAGACGATTTTTTTGAAAAAGATCGTTAGCAGTATTGTTCGCGAAATAATCGACTTGCACAAACAATAAAAGCGTGTTACCTAAAGCTGTTCATGATCGGGGCGTGGCGCAGCCTGGAAGCGCGCCTGCTTTGGGAGCAGGAAGTCCCCAGTTCAAATCTGGGCGCCCCGACCAAAAAATTCAAGCAGTTATAAGAGCCGATATTTATTCCGGCTCTTTTTGCTTGCGGGTTCTGCTTGCGGTTTTAATTATTTTTGGGCGTTTTTAATGAAACGTCTATCCATCAGATTATCAGCTTTAATAAACTTAAGGGTTTTCGATTGTTAAATCGGAGACTCTTTTTTTTTGGAGTAAATGTATTAATAAAAAGGATTCCAAGCGTTCTTGAGAAATGGGTTGAAACCGTTAGAAATCAATTTTATGGTCCTTCAATCAAGGGAAAGGAGATAACATCATGAATTGTTTATAATATTTTGAATTATTGGCCCAGGTTTTTTCATTTGATTTAATCTAACGTAAACTTTTCGATTGGGCGTTTTTGCTATTGTTGACTGAGCAGTACCCGTTTTTGCTTCTGTTGAGTGAGCAGTACCCATTGTTAAATCAGTTGATCCAAAACTGATTTTTCAAGGCAGATCGGATAGTTAAGCACAAATTAAAGTTAAATGTGGGGTGTCTTGTTCAGCCACCTCTTGATCAGAACCATATAAAAAAGAAGGCGGCGGCGGTGAGAGATAAAAACATTGAAATAAAAGGGGTTTGGACAGAATTCATTGAACAGCATCCATTTGAATGGTGGGTTACTCTTACATTCAAAAACCCAGTAAAGAAAGAAATTGTGAAGAAAATGCTTGAAAAATGGACCCGCAAACTAATTAAGGAGGAACGTCTGCAAATAGCGTACATAGCCGTTATTAACGAAGTCAACCGTATCCATCTTCATCTTTTGGCTCTTGGCAGGAACAGGCGCGGAAAAACGCTTTCAGACGTAACCATAAATAAATGGCAAAAAAAATGGAAAGCCCAATCAAAAATCGAGCCTGTCTACGACATTGAGGGTGTAAGCAGTTATCTTGCTGGCAATTTAATTGTAAGAAATGAAGATTTGTCCGACGTTTTTATTTACAACACCAAACTCCTGAAGAAATTGCGATCTAAAGAAGATCTGTCAAAATCGGGTGATGTAACAGGCTGGGAGCTAAATAAAAGTCACCACCATACAAACATTGACAAATTCCAAGCCCGATCACAAATGACGGAGTTAATCAACAGTTTCAAGGATAAGGAGGTTTCATCATGATAGAGAATAGTGAACATTTAGCAGATGTTTTTGGTTCTGTTCTTCAATATGGGGCGGAAGATTCAGACATCTTTTTTCAGTTTAGTTCAGTTGATGCTGAACAAATGTTTGAAGATATTTGGTTTAATCTTTATCAAATCATCATAAAATATCACCGTTTAACTGGTAAAATAATCAGTGGTGATGAATATTTCAAGTTAATTGATGATTCCCAGTTTTCTGTAGAAGATAAGGAAAAATACAAAAAACTTTTTTTGGATTTAAGGGAAAGGGAAGTAAAAGAAGATGCTTTTAAGTTCTACATTCATAGAATTAAAAACAAAATCGTAAAAGACAAAAGTTACGTGATGCTTGTCAACGCACATAATGCATTAGCATCCGAACTAAAGGTGGGAAAAAATACATACAGGGGATATTCGGGTATGAAGCAATTTTTAGCGGAAAAAATTTATGACATTGACCGTCTTACAACAGAAAACGCTCCAGCCGGTAATGCCAATGACGAAACGAATGAGGTTTTAGATGAATATGAAAGTTTTAAAGAAAAGAAAAATTACATTCCAACAGGATTTTCAGCGGTGGACAAATGCGTTGGTGGTCTATTTCCTGGCGAACTTTGGTTATGGAGTGGATATGTTGGCGAAGGAAAAACTTTCTCGTGTATAAACATCGGGCATCATGCCGCATATGTCCAGAAGAAAAATGTTTTATTTTTAACAAGCGAGACCGTGCGAAGTGTAGTCAGACGACGTTTAATTTCAAGACATGCCAAGCAGGTTACTCATAAAGGGATTGACCTTTCAGATTGGAAAAAAGGCGAATTAAATGATGAGTCTCGCGAGATATTGCTAAAAACTTTAAAAGATATGCGGGATAAAAGCAACGAATATGGGGTATTCTACATCATACAGC
>Ga0164321_10000025_pt1 | contig 22480 bp, 22 predicted proteins | sample GuaBasSediGuay12_FD_121799 | JGI IMG/M metagenome (GOLD analysis project Ga0164321, IMG submission 121799) | Subseafloor sediment microbial communities from Guaymas Basin, Gulf of California, Mexico - Guay12, Core 4567-28, 21-24 cm | ecosystem: Environmental > Aquatic > Marine > Hydrothermal... | reverse complement strand
TGTGGAACAGTTTCTTTGGCATAAACCCGTTCATTTCTATGAATAGAGAGGGCTTGAGCGACTAACAATGCACCATACTTACCACTTCCTCCGATATTGAAATACTTCGTGCCTTTCTTATCCGTTTCCCGCCTGTCGTAAATAGTGACTCGGTGGTTTCCAACAACAAGATTCCATTGTTTGCCTTTGGATTTACCATCGCCACTTTCACCCATGTTAGGATTACCAAATACCTTTCGCAATTCCGCACGATTGGTTTTGATATAGGCTTGAAGGCTTGTTCCGCTTGGGAAATTAGGGTTTTTGACAATTGTGATACTACCAATTTTCTTTCCTCTTGAAGCCATTATCACTCACCACTTTCGTCATCATCTTCGTCATCTTTTTCGTTGTATTTGGAACAAATAGCGTCAAATGCTTCTTTGTGTTCTAAATCTTCGGAAGATACGCCGACTGATTGATGAGCAACCGAAGCGGCAGTAAGGAGTGGAAGTGGTGTCAATAAGTAAAACCATTCAATGTCCAAATTACCAACCCGATTTAGGACAAAGAGTAATCCCGAAGCAACACCACCTGCGATTAAACCCTTAGAAATGGATTTATTCAAACTTGAACGATGTTGTTCCGCAAGGTATGTGTGAAAACCTTGTTCACAAATGGAACGAACCGACATGAAGAACAATTGTTGCTCTCGTTATCTAAAGGCTCTCAAAGAAGGTGTCCTTCCGCACCGAATGTGCGACCTGCGTTGATTCCTACTTGGCGATGACGGCTTGGGGTCAATCCACCGAAGTCGGAGGAACGAACAGGAGGGGCGACATATTCGGATTCAAAACGCATACCGCTACTTGGTGGAATCAAGTTAGTGAAATTCATTTGCTTTGGCATATTTGCCTTTGGAAGAATTGGGGCTTCACGAAGGGACATACGATTCACCGATGGCTTCACATTAACGGAAGGTGCGGCGAATAGTTTTCTTGGGTTTGGAGGGCGACTCATAGAGGCACGATTGACTTCATGGGCAGGGTTGTTTCCGAGTGATTCAGTTACTCCGTGAACAAGTGTGTTAGGAACGAAGTTTTCGGGCTTAACACGGTTCAAATGAGATACATTGAAATCTTGACCGCTACCATAAACTTCCATAGTGTGCGTTGGCCTCATGTATTGACCTTCGGGGCTAAGTCCTGTGCTTCGGAGGTTGTAGTTTCCGAGATTTTGGGAAGCATCCGAACCCATTGGCAATTCAAATTCAGCAAACTTGACAGTAGGCATTGATGGGCGGTGGGAGTTTTGAACGATACCTTGTCCGTGTCCCTTACCCATTACTGCATCAGCAAGTGGGATTGCTTGGCTTGAAGGGATGGAAAACTTTTGCGCCTTTGGCATTTGTGGTGCGGAAGGGAGTGGGGCGTTTGGTGCAAGACCTTGACCCATAGCGTTAAATGCGGGAAGAGTGTCAGCCGCCAAATTGACTTGTGGGAATTGAGTCATTCGTGGTGCGGGTGGCAAATCGGGTAGGACTGTATTACCTGCTAATGTGCGAGCCATAATAATCAATTCTCCGTTCTGTTATCTAAAGCCTCACTTTTTGCGCTTCATTATTACGCCACCGACAACAACGACACCTGCACCTGCAAGTAGCCATGTCCAATTCTTGCTTACAAGAGCCTTTGCACGGTCAAAGATGGACATTATTCCGCTTTCAGCATCCATAATTTCGTTTCGGACTTCGGGGGAATCATCGTCAGCAGGGGTTGGCATAGGGGTTGCACCACCACTACCACTTGTGAAATTAACTTGAGGCGGTTGCCCCATCACATCTTCCTCATCAGTAGGAAGGCTTTGAGAAGTAATCGGGCCTGTTAAACCTGCAACAATTTCAGTTCCAAGCGGGTCAGCCATCAAATTTGCCATTGTAGGATTGCCTGTGATATTTCCAAACGGGTCGGAGGCTTCGGCTTTTACATCACGACCAATAGGGCTATCATCGGGAAGCATGGTTATCACTTATCTTTCTCGTTATCTAAAGCCTTTCATGGGTTAATGAGTGGAACATTCGCAGGGAAATTGAAAAAGATATTTGGATGTTCAATTGGTTTCTTTGGTTTTACCCACACACTTAACTTCGTTGGCTTGATATTATTTCTTAAAAAAGGAACGGCATGAAGGGTATGTTTGTTCCGAATGTAATTTTTGGGAGTGGTATAACCTTTAGGAGTGGTGAAAGGAAATGATTTGTAATAACTGTCAAATGGGTTCGTGGGAGGATATTGATAAGGTTTGAAATTATCTGTATTGAAGGGATGGTTTGCATATCTCAAATGGTCATCACCACATTCCACTAATTGATGTAAAATGTTGCTATTTTTGAATATGTAAAAAGATTTCTTTTCCAATTTCCGAAGGCTTGATTTTTGAGGGACTTGCCTTACAGGATTACCTGCTTTACTTTTCGCAAGCGTTTTATTTGAAGTCATTTCATCCCACATATTGAAGTCATAATCTTCAAGATTGAAAACCAAATAAATATCATCTTCCGACACTTCTTTCAAGGTGTCTTTATTTGTCATTATTTTCCAAGCCAATGAGCCATCTCGTTTATTGATGGTTCGGGCTAAGAAACCCCAACACTCATTAAGAGTAGTCAGCATCAACAAAACGCCTTCTTTCACATAACCATGTTTCTTAGCAAAATCAACATCATCAAGGTATAAATCTTGAAAAGTCAAACCCATATTAGCAAGCGTGGAAACAAGGTGTGGTTGAAAAGCATAAAACGCTATCGCACCCTGTTTCATAAAATTGAAATTGTCCGACTACCTATTTAATCGGTTAGTCCTCTTGTAGCAATATACAATCCACCTGCCACAATAGAAATCATAGCAATTCCCGCTAATGGGGTCTTAAATGGGGATTTCGTTTCAGTAGGTGACTCAAAATCGGTCTTATCGGGCAAATCAACCTCAATGCGATGGCGTTCCGAAAGTGGCACATATTCCAAATCGGGGAAATCCTTTTCCACATCAACGGAGGCAAGACCTCGCAACGAATCTTGTTTCGGCAAACCATCATCAAGCGGCATAGCATCAAACGAATCTCCCTTCATGCCTAAATCCGATACTTCCGACCTCCATTCTCCAACGGTGGAGAGGGTTCTTGACGGTTCGGGGGCTGATGGTGTGGGTGCATTAAAGGTCGCAGGTTTCATTTCAATGTTTTTACCTGTGTGAGTTACTTTCCTATCATCACGAATTTTAGAAGCACGGAAGAAGCCCTCATCCCGATAATAAGTCGGTGAATAACAAACAACCTCTCCTTGTTGCGCCGCCGAGATACCTCCAAGAACCTTTTTGACTTGGCTCTTATCTGTCCCGAATCCCATTTGGTCTTCCACCGCCTTCAAATCACGATGGTTAATCAAATTGTGAATCATATAGGTGGAACATTGGGAAAGGGCTTCCTTTGATACGGAAGCAGGGCGTTGTGAGATTAAACAAACACCGTAGCCGTTTTGACGGCCTAACTTACAAAGTCGCACGATGCCGTCAAATGAATTAGGTTTGCCCTGTTGTGGAACGAAATCTTGACATTCTTCAAAGATGGTCATAATTCCTTTGCCGAGTTTCGCTTGTAGCAAATCATCGCAATAATCACGAACCAATTGTTGCTGTCGGTCTAAGGGCAAATCGGAAATATCTATGACGAAGGAAGTGGGTTCTTTGCCTAAACGGTCAATTAGACCCTTTACATTGACGGATTCGCCACCTTTAGGGCTTAATTCCTCCACATTTGGTAATTGAGAAAGACCTCCATGTGCGCCCAATACATCAAAACAGACGAATTGGAGTCCGACACGGTTGATTTCTTCCATGAGAAGTCCACCTGTCCATGACTTACCACTTCCTGTAATTCCTGTCAAGAAAATCTTATCTCTAACGAAATCAAGAGGGAATTTTAAGTCAGCAGGTTGCCCTAAAGAAGTGTCAGCCAAGACGATTTCATCGGACTTCAAACCCGATGACGATTCAGCACCCCAAGAGTCCATGATTATTCTTTAGTGCTTCCGCTATCTAAATCATGCCTTTGAAGCGGCGGCATCTTCGGCACTATCTATGCCTATTTTTTTGGCCAAATCCGAATCTCCCGAATTCACTCTCGCAATATCACACAATGTCCCTGCGAAACCTGCTACGCTTCCATCATCGCCAACGGTCACTACGAAATCAAGAGCAAAACCACTCATGTCTTTACCATATACTTTCGTGAAGGTTTCATCCATCACTTGCACGGTTCGTTTCATTTGGTCTTCCATCGCTTCATTCGCAAGGAAGATATAGAAAACGGGGTCGCCATTTTTTCTTAAATCTTTGTCGTTAAACTGCGTTGAATCGTTGAAACATTGTTTCATTACATCGGACTCATCGCTGATTGCCCCATCCATAATAACGACTGTTACTGCTTGGTCAAATTCAAAGGCTTGCATATCACTTGCTACCGTATCTAAACCATTATACAAATCTGTGTAATTGTAAGGTCTAAATGGTGATTGACCTTGTGGAACATTGTCTAAAAAGTAATCAATTGCCATCTTGTGTTCACCCGATGGGCCATCCCAAATCTTGAATCCCGGACCATTGAAACCCCATACTGCGAAGGTATCTTTAGCAATTTCCGCTTGAGCAATCATCATCGCCGTGCAAATTTGTGCCAAGTGATAACCTGCTAAGGGATAACCGTTAGGAGTTTGACCGTATATGCGCCCATCCCCCATTGACGAAGAACAATCCACAAGGATATTCAAATGAGTAGCCAATCCTTCCTTTCCTTGAACCGTTGGTCGCATGGTTCTTTGTAAGGTTTCACCAAGAATCGGGTCGGGAACGGAAGAAGTCAAAATCAATTCCGAAATAGGGTCTGTCAAAACATCCCAAGCCTTTCTTCCCGTTGGTTGTTGAGGGAATCTTTTTGAAGGTGGACTTCGGACAAGCAAAGGGGCTAAGTCCTCATACATCGCTCTCAAAGGATTAGGCATATCTTGTTGCGATTGAGGATTAACGATATATTCATTAGATTCAAAGAAAATGAAGGGATTATCCCCATATCGTTCACCACTTCCGAATGTTCCCATATCAACCAATCCTTATGTTCATGTCGGGGTTTAACAACATTTTCTTTCCATTGTGTTCGCTATCAGCAATTAGCCCCCACGCTGTCGGAACAGGGTTTCCTAACACATCTTGAGTAGGGAACGATTGCTCATACGCCATTTCAATATCTAATACTTCTTGCGGGAAATCTCCGATAACTTTTCCGTCATCATCACATTGTCCCAAGCGTTTTCGGAAAGGCACAATGCCTCCCGCATCAACGATACCACGACAAGTTAAGCATTCCCAAACATCGTGAATCAAACCTGCTTCTTCATCAATTCTTTCACCAATTTTATTTACAGCGTGATAATTGGAAGAACTTTCCAAAACGGCTTCAAGATTTTGATTGGATTTTGGCAAGACGCAATCTTGGACAAGGTGTGAGTCAAGATTGACCCCTTTGTATTGTGTAAATTGTTTGTCAGCAGGTGCATTTGGAGAATAAGAAGGGACTTCAATGAAACGAGGATATTCTCGCTTAGTTTTCAAAGTGCTTCCATTTGTAGGGTCACGGTAGGAATAACAAGGGGGCGAATCATCAATCCACTTAGCAAGGCTGAAATCATAATAGGCTTCCCTTGAACGACCTTCACATACCACGAAAGTATAACCTTGATTGGTTTCGCCATCGGTTTTACTTTTCAAGTCATCACTCATTTTTTTCTTGAATTCTTCAATCAATTGTTCATTTAATTCTTGGATGTGTTGTTCTTCTAAGGCTTGACCGCCCACATCATTTTGACATTTCATAGTGGTTGAACCTCCCATTGACATTTCGGGTTCAGTCGGAATTTTTCTTAATGAGTGATATTGAGGCAACGGTAGCAAAAGTTTGTAATCGGGATTCCCTGTGGATTCAAGATACAAAGTATAAACAGGCAAGCCCTTGAATGCACCACCACTACCTGTATTCCCCTCTAACGGTTGTGGATTGACAATTTTCATCCTATCGGGGCGATAATAGACCCCTAAACGGTCAATTAAGGGTGGATAATCCGTAGCACCACAAGTAGGGCAAGCATCAAGAGGGCGGTTAGCACCATCGGCTAATCTAACTTCCCTATAACCGTGAGCGAAACCTCCCCTTCCACTATCTAATCCATTGAAACAAATTCTCATTTGTTGCTTAGAAACAGCGTAGTTTAATTGAGAAACGGGATAGGTATTAGTTTTTGTTAATCCTGTGCCTCTATGAATGTAGGACATTTGAACCGAAGGTGTATATCTTTTCATATCTTCCCAATCTTTTACTACTTTTCCATTAGGAATTGGTTCGTGAACGAATTTGTATTTGTAAAGTCGCCCTTTGTAAGTTTCTTTACCCCTCCTAATTTCCGTATTACGGGCAATTGCACCCGACCCTTCTAACCTTGATTGAGGGTGGTTATCATCAGCCGTATATTCCCGAATGTAATGAGTCGCATAGGATTCTTCCCCACAACCAACCTTCTTCACATCACTACTTCCACAGGCTTGACAAGACCCATATTCACCTGCTACGGATGTTCCACATTTTCCGCAAGTCGTGACTGTATTACAACGGTAACGGACAATAAACAAGAATTTTCCCTTTTCTGTCGGAAAACCTTGCTTCCATTTTTGAAGTGATACTGAATTTGTCCAATCCATAGGTGATGAATAATGCCCTGCATCAACAGTTTCCCACATCCAAATAGGGTCGTGTCTTGAACAATGGGGGCAAACCATAATTCCCGAAGATTGTGTTTCACCAATGGCTACTTGTTGATAACCGACTACGAATTTTCGCATCTTATTAACGATGTTGATGATATTTCCTTTGTAATGTTCAATTTGTCGCTTTTTATCTTCACTTTCAATTTGCGAAGGCTTCCTTTCGGGTGAGATAAACATAAGATTGAAAATATCTTTCATCAAGGATTTTCCCTTGTCCGAATTAAAAGGATTGCTTTTGTAGCCCATCTTACTTCCCCCTCATTACCGCATCCATATCATCAGCAATCATCTCTAAGAAGGCTTCACCCGCTTCTCTATTCATCTTGCGACCTCCTAATGGAATCAAACTTGAGTAAGCCATAGCCCATTCAAAAGCGAACATTTGGATGAGAAGATATGTCCATGTCCCCATAGACGCTACTCTTGCTTGCATTTTTTCGGGAGGCATATAATTCCACCAATTATCCCAAATAGTAATCGCATCATGTCCACATTGAGGACATAGTGATTGGAAAAGACGGGCGGAAACCCATTGACCCTCAATTAAGTATTCCTTGATAGGTTCAAACTCTTTTGAATTCTCTCGGCCATCATAGGTTTTTGTTCCCTTAACAACATATCTTTTCCCTGCTCTCAAACCTTTAGTGTCCTTGAGGCATTTTACCTTACACCAATTATCAGCCATCTTTTCGGCTACGCAATAATTGATAGGTGGGTAATACTGCTCTCCACGACCATGACCAATGTATTTTTGATAAAACGGAGTCAAAGCCGTAGCCTCATACTTGTTAGTGGGGTCGGCATTATCATACTGCCCTCTCAATCCACCTTTGGGTTGATAACGATTGTCCTTCAATTTCCCATTTTTCAACAATTCCCGATGGGCTTGGAATCCTTCTTCGGTATTACACCTTCGGACAAATTGACCTGCTCTCCAACCATCCAACATTTGTTCCTTAATGGTTTCTCGCTGTCCTTCAATTTGAACCGTAGTCCCTGTAATAACTGTCCAATTTACCAAAATATCCGAAATTGCATTTAGCCAACGACCTTTTTGATACCTTTCAACGGGAATTTCTTTCATTCCTTCAATCCAATACTTAGAATCTTTTCCCGGATGTGCAACAATATGTCCAAATTCGTGTCCTAAGACGAAAAACGGGGCGGATTCGGTATATCTGTCGGGAACGCCGTGATAATTGTCAGTCAAACACAACATCATTTGGTCTTTTCCAACCTCAATTTGAGCCATGTCGGTTTTACCGCCGTGCATCTCCGTTCCAAGAACGAGAGGGATGAGTTCTTCCCCGTATAACTGTTGAAGGGCTTGATAGGCTCTCCGCATATTGAGTGGGGCGTTATTCTCTTTAAGCGGTTCTGCCATGAGAATACCTTCTCCTAACGACTATTTGAAGGCTACGGTTAATCTTTGATGGCTTCCAAACATTCCTTGACATAAACACGGTAGTCCTTCATAGTGAGATTTCCAATGTCTTGATACATGAAATTTTCCCACAAATCTTTAGAACCCGAATAAAGGCTCATGTTGTAAGTGTCATCTTCGTCAAACGGTAGGACTTCCCAAGCCGTAGGATTGCCATTTGAATCGGTAATGATTCCTTTGTCATTTCGGACAGGTCGCATACAAGATGATGTAATACCAATGAAAAAGCCGACTGTGGCGGAAGACCCTGCTTTCTTGTTGTCACCTTCAATGCAACGCATGGAAAGCCACAAACGAAGGTCGTCATCACCGCTTACTGTAATGGTTTTTCCATTTGGCAAAGTAATGTCCATTGAACCTTCAACGGGTTCAAAAGCATGAACCGCACGGAAACAAGCGTTAAATCCTTGCTTCATAGTAGTAACATTCGTGGAATCCGAACCTGATTTTGATAGCCATTCCCCAAGCAAAACTTCCGCTTGGTCTTTGTATTCCGTTAGAGAAGAATAAGTGGATTTCACACCATAGACACCGCTACCTTTGTCGCCAATTTGGACACCACCATTGGAGGCATAACTTGAAAGAACCGAAATCGCTTTTTCTAACTTGGCTGAAAAATCATTATCGCCTACGGATTCTCCCTTTTGAGGAATGATAAATTGGTGTGAGAATCCGATTGTTTGGTTAGCATCAAAATCCGCACCTGCCACATCAAGGAAATCTGTTCCCGATGTATCACCGAGTTTAACAATAGGTTTCAAGTTTGTGCCGTTGGTAATCATACGACCCCATGCACCCATACCATCCCCGTAAGAATGCCATCCGAATTTAGTCGCTGATGGGTTGTGAGTTTCGGAGAAGGCAACGAAACTTTTTGAGCCGTTGAAGTATGGACTAATGCTTACTACGGTTTCAGCATTGACAGGGGCAACCGACATAAAATTCGCAACGATGTTCTTGGTCGTGGCTTTCAAAACATTTCCGCTAATGGCTGAAATTTTAGAATCCGCAAGTTCAAGCAATTCCGCTTTATCATCGGAAAACAAGAGTGGGTCAGCCGCTATTTCACCACGAATCTTCATGTATTGTGAAATAGATACATCAGCCAATAATTGTCGCTTTTGTTCTTCTTCATCAGTCCTTCGTGTTCCTTCTTTGGAAGCAGGTCTTTGAAGTCGCTCTTGATAGCGAGAAATCTTGTCCTTGTAAGAGGTTTTCCTCTTTTGATTTTCAACAATCATCGTAGCAATTGACCAATGGACAGGCGTAATACTACTGCTCTTGTTTCGGATGCTATCTTTCATGGAAACCAAAACATCTTGCTCATACTTCCAATAAGCATCGGTGGAGGTAAGATAAGAACGACAATTTCGGATAAACGAATCCCAAATATCCATCAAGGAATTGTTCGTGGCTTCACCCATCAATGAAGGAGTATTACGGAGAACATATCCATTAAGGATAATATCTCGCACGAATTCTTGTTCGTTAGAAACGGTCATACCTTCACGCATGATACCAATGTCCCTACCTTTCGGGTCTTCTCCTTCCCTTGCAGGGCCGAGTCGGTGTCCTAAACAATATGGAAGGGCATCAAGGACTTCTTGACGAGTTACATGGTCTTTACCACGAAGGAAAGCCATCGCTCTCGTCATCTTAATCAATGAATTGCTGAAACGGAAACCAAGCATACGAGTAATCAAAACAGGGGCTTGGCTGTTTTCGGTGACGCCGGGATTACCGAATAATTGCCACCAATCAGCGTGAACCGATTCAAATTGACTGTTGGTTGTGGTGGAGATGTCAGCGAGTGGAGATGCAAAAACATCATTATTGTCCTTGAAAATGTGAGTTCCGCCATAAAACTCATCTTCAAGACCTTGAATCATCCATCGTTGGGTGAACAGAACGGAGAGTAAAGAAATATCAAGGAGTGCGCCTTGCTCATCTTCTCCTGTTCCTGATGAATTGAAAGGCAAATCCCCAATCGTTCTCCAAACACGGCTTAAATCTTCAAAACGCATTGGTGCGATAAATCTTTCATCACCTTTGTTTGGCAACATACGCTTAATCAATTGGATTTCGGGGGTTGAACCTCTTGCACCCGATGAATAACGAGAAAGCAAGGTGTTGAAACGACCACCAAGCGACAATGTTCCAAAGAGCAATTCCATGTCAATTCTGTCCACGAAAGCCAAATCGTTTCCTTTTTGGTGAGGGTTGGTGTCCATCCATGCTACGAATGATGGTGATGTGAAAGTTTGTCCACGATATTCAACGGTCTTTTCAGCAATTAGACCAAGAATTGCGTCTTCAACACCACTACCGCTACGGTTGGCTTCGTTAAAGAATTTCACAGGTTGTGTTACCACAGGTCGTGGAGTCGGGTCAAAAGAATACGAAGCGATGGTTTGATTAGTCAATTCATTCTTTTCAGTAATTTGACGAATTTCAACACCGTAAAGAATTTCTTCGGCTCGCTTATCGTAGTCAATCTTAGCAATACCACACTCATGTAGCATTTCAGCCGAAATCAAATCAAATTTAGCATCGCTTCCATCCATGCGTGTTCCAAGTCGGGCATCGTAAAAGTGTTCCAAAAGGAATGCACGGAATCCGTAGCCTTCGTTGCCTCCCGCATCGCTGTAAAGTGGCTTGGTCAAGATAGAAGCATTTCCATCAATGTTATCCACTTCGGAAGGGACACTTGCACCATGTTCACTAAACAAGGCTTTCAAAGTGTCATATTTGACAGGTTGTGCAGTAATCGTGGAAGCCAATGAGCCATCCTCATTTCTTGAAGGGGTGGCAAGTATCAAATCAGCGAAGGCTTCGGGTGTCATAGGGTGCTTAGAATAACCTTTGTCGGATTTGCGTTGAAGGAATCGGAAATCGTAAAGATATGCACCCGATTTTCTTGAAGCCATCTTCCATTCGCTGAATCTCCAATCTTCCCATTCACGGCGAACAGGTTCTTGGTTTTTATCGGAGTAATCAACCGCATACGACATACCTGTTGGGAAAATCATGTATTCGTGTGGAGTTCCCGGTGCGGAAGATTTCTTGGCGATGAAACGAGGGATGACATTGAAACCATAAGAGTTAGCCAACAAAGTCGCCGCCGAATTGATTACGGTTGTCTTACCCGTTCCCGGAATACCCGACAGACGACAGGTTGAATCTTTCATTAGCCATGCACAGAAGAAGGCTTCTAATTGCTTAGGGTCGTCAAAACCGAATACTCTTGAAAGAGCATCCATGTGCTTTCTAATGTTTCTTAATTGTTCAACCATCACGGAAGAATTGTCTTCGTTATTGACTTCTTCAAGCCTTCTCCTAACTGTTTCGTAAAGGACATCTCCCATATTTTCGGAAGTAAAGGAAGTAAAATTGCCTTTTTGGTCTTGCGGGCCGAAACTTGAACCATTGATAATGCTTCCAATTTCCATTTCTTCACCGTTAGAACCGATGATTTTGAAAGGCTTGTTTGTTCCATTGATAACCTTGAAGTTAGAAATTGAGGTATCAGCCACTTTGACTCCATCAAGAAGTCCTAATTGTTTCAAACCTGCTACCATGTTTCCACCAATCAATTTAGAAAGTGGATTGTCGTTATCAACAGGGGCTACGGAATCCGCTTGAGGGTTAGAAGGGTTAGAAGATTCGTTAGCAGGTGGTGGTGTCAAATCGGGGCCATCACCACTTTCAGCAGGGTTAGGGGGAGTGGAAAGGGTGGATGAGCCACTTGGGGTCGGTAAAAGGTTAGAGTTTTTCCAAGACCGCATATCCACCGCATAAATCATATTTTTTGGGACTTCAACGACATTCAAATCGCCATCAGCATCGTAGGAGAGTTCAACAGTAACAGGAGATTTCTTACCTTTTGAACCTGCATGAATACGGCGAACATACATCCAATTTTTATCGTCTTGACCGCCATTCTTAACATATTCAGTAATAAAATCATTCAAAAATTCGGGGGCGGGAGATGCGTCAGCAATACTCTTTGCACCCTCAACATTTCCATTTTCCAAGTATTCAATAATAAGTTTTACTTCGGGATTGTGCGGGTCGGCGGAAATCTTACTTGCGGAATTACCACCTTGAAATTGTTGTTTATCAGCAGGTTTAATTCTTCGGTTTAGAGTTTTATTTGGAATTTGAGAAGGGGTGGAATCAATAGCCTTTCCACCTGTTAGTGCATCAATGTCATCGTATTCGCTCATGTTTAAGCCTCCCTTGTCAATGGAATAGTAATCAATTTGCTTCCCTTACCATCGGGATTCGGAACAAGGACTTTCATAGCCGATGGATTGTTTGTAGTCCAAGCAATCGCTTGTGTAATTGGTTTTCCATCATCCATGATTGTCTTTTGAATATCAACATCTTGCTCAAGGCGAGTAGCGACTTCCTTTGCATGATTTTCTTTAGGGCTTCCAACAGCCAAAATCAAATTCATAACTTTCCCTTCAAGCATTTGTTCGGGGAATTCTTTGTCAGTAGCGGTAAAAAGCCCTGTTTCGGAGTCGGGGAATATGTAATTTGAACCATCTCGGAAATCCAAACGCACTTGTTCCACAACACCATTCTTTTCAACAGGAGTAATTGACTTCAAGACCCTACCTGCGGGCGAATCAGCACCACAAGCCACCGTTGTTCCATCTTCTCCGACACCCATTGGTGCAAGCAATTCTTCATCTCCGGGAAATTGAAGATTCACAATGTAAGAGGAATCGCCACTATGCCTTCCTGTGTAGTTATTGGTTCTTTTGGCCTTGTTTTCAACAGCAACGGAGAAGGAAATGTAAGATTTTTTCATATCAATGGTCTGTAAATTGTCGTAATCAACCTTTGCAGGTAGCAAAAATTCCTTATCTATTTCGGAGTCAAAAGTAAATGATTGCGGGCTGAAATGTGTGGTAGCCGTATCAGCATCCCAAAAATAAACACCATTTCCTTCGGGAATCATACTTTTTAACATCATCGTCAAATCTTTCGCTACTTCTTCGCCAAACTTGCGAGTATTGACTTCATTGTAAGGTGCAACACCCATCAAAAGTGCGCGAGAACCCGAAGTTCGTTGGAAAAAGTATCCATTGTCGCCCGAAGCATACTTCCATTCAAGTTTCTTCTTTTTGATAATCATTTCTTCCACATCTTCGGTGAAAAGAATTTTGACGACATCTTTCTTGCGGTCAATTTGAATCCCTCTAACCTTCACACCCGAAAGTGTGAGTGGATAAGATTCGGCGGATTCACCGAAATAAAACGAATAACTCGGAGTTTCACCAATTGTGAATTTGAAAAAGGTTTGAGCAGGGGTTTGTTCATCCATTTTCATTACAGAAGTGTAAAATCCTTTATCTAATTCGTGTGAAGATAGTGAAACATAGATAGTGAAGCCATCTGTGGTGATATTCATGGCTTCCTCATCGTATTTTTTCTTAAATTCTCTATCTTCTTTGGTCGCAGGGAGATTAACGCCTTTAGAAATCGGCTTCATATTTTTGAAGGTCGCCCCACTTCCCATCGTTGTCGGAAGCCCTTCCAAAGATGCGAACATGGAGGTCTTATCAGCCATAGAACATAATTGATTAACCGACTATCTAATACCTGCTCTTTGTAAATCGGCTATCTTGGTCTGTAAATCGCCTATCTTTAGATATTACGACCCTCTTCACGAAGGAATGTGATAATATCTGCCCTACCGAAAGCATAAACACGCTCAAACCATGTCAAGTTAGAATCAATAAAATCACAAACGGTGGCAATCTCCTTAAACTTGATACCATAAGGTCGCATTTCATCCACTAATTCACCTACTGTCCCATTAGCCCATACTGCTAAACCCTTATCCGACAAGCCTGTAATGAATGTTTCATTCCACAACATATCCCTTACCAAAGCGATGTCGGGATTGCTCATAGAACGAACAGGAATGTAGCCGGGATTGAGAGCGATGAAACGATTCATCACATCCATGTGTGAGGGCAAGTGAACATTACGACACCAAGTTAGCCAATCACTAATCATTTCAGCAACATAATGCCGCCATACAGGATTAGACATCCTCTCCACCCTCTAAATCAACCTCGTAAATGTCAAAATCGGGTAAGTCATAACCCTTTACTTCCATAGGGTCGTATTTTTGAGCATCTTCGGGGACTTCCATTTCGGAATAATCAACCATTGGTTTATCTTCCACAAACTCGGAAACATCAATTGGTTCAGTTTCCCATTCTTCCTGTGCTTGGTTGTTAATCTTTCGTTGGGAATCCGCTTCCATGATTTCATTCATGGATAATCCTTGACTTTGTGCCAAATCGGAAACATCAACGATAGCAAACGCATCAGTATTCATGCCTTGCACTTCCGCAAAGGTGGAAGGGACTCCCGCATCGGGATTGCCTAACTCCATGTTGTGATAATCGGTTCGGACTCCCAAATCGTAATTGCTACCTTGCTTTTCTTTTTGCACCTTTTCACGAATCGCCATACCTTCTTGTCTTGCCCATGCTTCCACCGCATTATGTTGTGCATCCAAAGCATCGGTTAATTCATTATTTACAATATCATACTTCTTTTCAGTCGGAGTCATTGACCCTTCGGAAGTAAAAAAGTTTCCCCAATCGTTAGCATCAAACGAATTCAAATCAAGTGCAGGTGCAGGGGGCGCAACAGGGGCTTGAGCGACAGGTTCTTCCGCTACGGTTTCACCCACTTCAAATAAATCATCATCATCGTCAAACAAAGACGCATCAGTTATTCCTTGCGACTCCTTAATCCTTTCAAGGAATTCAAGGTCGGTGGACTCTAACTCATTACGGCGACCCGAAATAAACTCCGCCGCACCTTTGATTACAGGGGCTACATCACGGATAACTTCAAAAGCATTTGTGGCTTGTTCCATTCTTGGTGAAGCGGTGACTGTTTCCCCCACACCATACTTGTCAAGTAGGGATAGCAAAGGAACGAGCATCTTTTCCGCCATTTCGGGGTCAAGGTTCATTTGACGAGCAAAGTCGCCAATTTCTTGTCCACCTGTCAGCAATTCCACAATGTTTTTACCTTTCTTTGGCTTGGATTCCTTTTTCGGTTCTTCTTTGGGAATTTCATCACGCATAATCAAATCATTGTAATCGGAACGAGCATCGGGTCTAAAGTGTTCTTCAAAAGAACGAGTGCGAAGTTCGCCTTCGGAAAATTCATCCATGTGAATCACTTGTTGTCCTTTGTATCTAATCGTTCTCTTAATTCTTGAATCCAATTGCTATGAAAATTGTCATCTTTGCGGTCTAAATCAAGATTCTGTAATTCACTAACGGACTCTTCAATCAATCTCGCCATTCTAACAACGGTGGAACGGTGAGCAGGGGTATTTCCACTACCTGCGGATTGGATAAAATCGCAATAATGGTGAATAATCCGCCTTAAATCCCGTTCTCGTTTCTTGGGACTCGCTTTGAGAACCTCAAAAAGAAATCGGTGTTGAAGTAATTTGGTCATATCGCCATGAGAAAATTTATCCAATGCCTTAAACAAACTTTTGTATGAATTCTCTAATCGCTTTGTGGGAGAAACTTCCACCTGTTCCGCAAAATTACGGAATTGATTGAGGGCAAGAGTATCTTTAGAATTGGATAGCATTTGCCTAAAATTTGCTAAAATATCGGTGTTAAGGGAAAGCGGTTCTTCCATTGTCATCACTTCAATACTGCGGGCCGTTATTTCCATTGAAGTTTCGGAGGAATGAAGCATCCAAATTCAATCGGTTATCAAACTGCCTAACGGCTTCGGCGGCTTTCTTCTCTTTTTCCATTTCGGCGGCTTGTTTCTTGACGGTCTTTTCGGTTTCCGCCATTGATGCCTCAAGTGCGCCAAAGCGTTCTTCCATGTCGGCAATCTTTTTCAAGAAGTGATGGCGAACCAATCCTCCGCCACTCAATGCACCCACTACCGCACCTGCGATGAATGGCATAGCATTACCACCCACCTTAGAAACTACGGATTCGGAATTTTTAGCGATGGCTTCGGAATATCCTTCGGAGGACATTCCACGCTTGCGGATTTCAGCAAGCATAGCCTTTAGGTCTTTAGAAAATGAGTCAAATTCTTCCGCATTAGAAACCTTTGCATCCACCATAGATTCCATTACATCAAGCAATTCCGAATCTTCTAAAGTGTCAGCCTTGACATTCTTTTTCAACGCAAATGTTGGTGCTTCAAGACCGACTTCTTCGGCGGCAAAAACCAATAATTCGGATAATGAGGGGCTATCTGTCCGATTCGTCTTAGATTCCACAATGTATTCATTGACTTTTTTCATTCCACGAATGCCTTTACCCCTTTGGAATAGAATGTATTTCCCCTCGCCGTTGCCCTCGCACAAGGAAACAAAATCGTTAAGATTCGGACAATTATCCCATTCCGCAAGATTTGTTGTTCCCGATTTAGCCGCACCTTTTCGGTAGCATCTTACGAAGAACATGGATAACCATTATCGGTCTTGTTATCTAAAGGTTCATCAATTTGGGAGGCTTCTGTGAAATTTATTCGTAGTCCGATTGTAAAATTGGACATCTAATCCCAATGTCCGATAATAACCACGCATTCCATGAAATGTATTTTGAGGACATTTCAATTGTTTCCAATGAGTTTTACCTTCTTGTGATGTCCAAGAAATAATACGGTTGAAAATTGGCTTTCTTTCCAACGAATCAAAAGATAATTTCTCGTCATATTCAATGACGATGCTACGCACCTTACCCCTCCCCATAACCCTTCGTAATGTTTTCCACTATTTAGCCTTTTCTATGACCAAACGGAGGAAATGGCTTCATATACATCATCCACACTTTCGGGGTTCAATCCTTCAAGAGCCGTTAATGTCGCCGCAATTTGAGCCATTTTCAGTTTGACAACCTTTTCGGGCAACGACCAAGATTCCGCTTTGGAAGGCAAATCTTTGTTTCTTGAGTTTTTCAAATATCTGTCCCAACCAAGTAAATCAAGTCGCCACTTTTTACCTGCTCGCCTTTCATTTGATTGTGCATGGCAAAACATAGGGCGATTTCTAAGAATGCCTACGACTTCACGACTTGTGTATCTTCGGGGATAATTAGAAACAACATATTCCGAAATTTGAGTGGAATATCCGTAGCCATCATGGTCAAGCATATAATCCACAATGATAAAAACCAAAGTTTCGGTCATATCAAGGGGGCGAGATGCGGTCACTTGACCCGCCTCATTCTTCTTCGCCATTTTCCAACGCCAACCTGCGAGCCTCGTTCTCGGCTTGGACTTGCGCCGCCCTTTCACGATATTCTCGCTCTTGTTCAGTTTCTTCGGGAAGGTCAAGGGCTTCACGGACTAAAGCATCCATTTCTTTTTGGAAACGGTCTTTGGCTTCTTGCTTGTCCATCCCCTCTTCCTTAATCCACTTTTTGATAGTAGCAACACGGCTTTCCTCAAATTCAATAGCCTTTAGCATAATTTGAATGTCGTCAGCAAGTGGAGGGGCTTCCACAGGAGGGTTGTTAAAAAGTGCCTCCACTTCTGCCCTCATAGCCTCTTCATCATTTGTGGAAACAGGAACGAATTCCTCAAGGTCGTCATCCATGTAAGTGTGTTGTCCACCGACTTTAGAACAGTATGATTCAGCGTCAGTTCGGGTGACATAAATTCCAAGTCGGGGCCAATATCGCATTTCTTCTGTTGCGTTCATAAGAATAGTATAGTGGAAACTTGTATCTAAACCTTCATTCTCGTTTAGGCACAGAATAAACTTTCCGACCATCCATCAAGGCTTTAACCACTTTCATTCCATCAAGTGTTTCACCATCGCCTTCAACCATCCAAACAATGTTTTCTTGATAGGCTTGTAATTCAAAAACCATAGCCATTTCTTTTTGTTCTTGCTCACTCATCATTATACTTCACCCATTCGCCCGCTTGCCTCCCATCTTTCCATTCCCATAATTGAGAGGTTGGTAATCCACGATTAACTCTTACAATATCTCCTTTCAATCTCCATTCATCTTCCAATCCAAAAGATACCATCTGTTTTCGGTAGTTTAACGCATCCTCACTATCCATCTCAATCGGTGTAGGGGTTTGTGCATTTGGGGGAGAAATGATGGCGTGTATTCCTGTCCCACTTGCTGAAATCCGATAATAAATATCAAAAGCGGGAAAATCATGTGATAACTTGGCTAATCCATTTTGAACGATAATGTCCTCAAGACCCACCGAATCCCAATCAAAGGTCAATCGCATCATTCTTCTTCCTTATCGGACTCACTATTTGAATAATGCGCCACTAACAATTCTTGAATTGAACCGTTCCAACGCCACAAAATCCACCTTACGAAGTATAATAGTAAAGCCGACTCCATAACAAATAGAACCGTTAATAAAGAAATCCACCAAGTTATTAACTCCATCACATCATCCCCTTAGAACCCCATACGAGGGTTGATAATTTGGCTAACGCAGGTAATCCCATCGGTTCAAAGGGAACATGGGTGATACCTACCAATCTTACTTGATGGTCGGAAGCAAGAGAACGATATTGAGTTAAATAAGGTTGTTGGATTTGAAATCTCCGATGAGTCATAGCGGCGGCAGGGTTTTCATCCACCGTAGCCCAAACTTCCTCTCCAAAATCGGGAACAATTTGATTAACGAGAATATGTTTAACGGGTAATTCAATTTGATTCAAAAATTTGATGGTGCGGAAACACTCTTGATACCCTGCTTCGGAAGCGATTGATACGAGGTTAATAGAACAATTGTCACCACGCAATAATTTCTTAAAAGTTTCAATACGGTCACAAATGTCTTCTAACTCTTTGACTACCTTAGCCGTTTCGGATTTTCTTCGGAAGACGAAACCTTTCAAATTTTCTATCTTGGCCTTCATTCGTAAAATACGAAGGATGAAACCACGAATGGCATCGGGCGCAGTTAGCATCTTCAAAGTATGTCCCGTAGGCGCAGTATCAAAGACTACGACATCATAACTTGCATCATTCATCAGCGTGTAAATCATTTCCATGCCAAAGTATTCTTCCATGCCCGGAAATCCCGCCATATCACCTAAAATTTCGGGGTCAAAACCCGGAACATTGGCCGTCAATTTCATCATTCCTTCATTCATCCTTTCTAAGAAATCTTTGGCTTGCTTTTCGGCATTGATATTAAGTCCCCATAGATTTTCTCCGATTTCCGTTGGGACAAATCCAATCTTCTGTCCGATAACATCGTCTGTGGAATGTGCAGGGTCGGAAGAAACGAGGATGGTTTTCTTTCCTTGCGAAGCATGATGAACCGCCGTAGTAGCGGAAATCGTGGATTTACCCACACCGCCCTTCCCCGTAAAAAGAATCAGCATAAGTGATAATGGGGGTGTTGGCTATCTAATCCTTCCCTTCAAAAACAGATTTCCATTTTGGTTTCCTGCGAAAGAGGGACAACAAAAAACGCATTAAGACCACTCCAATGAAAAATTATGTCCAAAAGTTATTTCCTCTTCAATTTCCTCATAACCACGAATGACAAGACGAACAGGGTCTATCGGCTCACTTAGTAGTGAATGTAGTTTAGAACAATTAGCCGATAATTTGATGGAATAATCGCCTCTTGGCTCTAATTCGGTAATTTGCATAACGAAACCATGTTCTCCAATCGGGCCTTCATAAACAATTTCGCTACCGAATGAAATTGAAATAGAACACAGGTGGGAAAGGGGGCTATCCGTAGCATTAATTTCAATGTTCCTCAACATAAACTCCGAAGAAATCGGAATCTCCATTGGTGTGCAAATATCATCTAAGCACATCGGCAGGTCTAACTCGGTTTCAATTTCGCACCGCATTTAGGTCTTATTTCTTCGTTCTCATATCTAAAATATCGGATAAATTGCTCATTAAATTACCTAAAAGCGGAGTTTTGTTTCCTGATGACGGTCAGGGCCTCATTTTGATTACTGTTCAAACACTTCGTCAAAGTAAGATTTAGCCTGTGGTGAATATCCGCCTTTTTGTTGTCTTTCAATCATTTCCTCTTCGGGGGTTGGAGGTCGGGACTTAGGCAAATAATCTTTCATAAATTCTTGAACTTCTTTGTCCTCAAAATCAGTATTGATGGAATCCAACATATCCAAAGCATAAGCCGAAACTTGTTTCTTTCTTTTACGAACTCGACCCATTCGTTCCGCATCTCGCATCATCATGGTAAATTCATCCTGTTGTTGGCGCATCCACATCTCAATTTCCTCTTGCTTGATGTTCAAGTCGCCCGAATTGATAATCTTTCTCTTGAACCATTCAACGGAATCAATTGTCACTTTCATGCCTCTTTCACGAAGTTTGGTAGCGATAACTGCATCAGCCCCGTCAAAGAGAATGTAATCAACCCAAACAAAGGCTTCACGACCTGTTGAGCCATCAAGGTTGAATACTTTAATGGTGGAAGGGAGGTATGGTGCTGTCGAAGGCCAAATAGTCGTTGATGCCGTAGGGAAGTCAAGCCGAGTTTGAACCGCACCCGCAACAGGGGCTTGGATATTTCCCCTTCCCCTAAACAAACCACCACTCCCATTTGAGGAATTAGGATAAAATAATCTTGTATTATCAAGTGTTGTGGAAGATGTCACTTTAACATAAAGTGGATTAACTTGAGGGGAACTTGCATCTCCAACCTTTCCATCATCACTCATTGTAAAGCCGCTTGAAGTATCATTAGCGCAAGCGAAGAACATTAATCCATCAAGATTGTTCGTCATCGGGAAAGAACGATACTTGAGATTGTTAAATTCCGTAGGCGCACCTGTAATCAAACCTTTATCCAAGAAATTACTTGTTTGGTCAAGATAGGCTGAACCGAATCGTGCGGTATCAGTAAATGTGGAAGTGGAAGAAACGATTGAACAACCATCAGTAGTAGCACTTGAAGTGTAATTTGCGAAAACGAAAAGCCATTGGTCACGGTCATTGTCCCAAGAACAACCTAACGCAATACGCTTATTGGAATCGGGGTCTTTAATGATGTTTTGATTAAACTTGTTGCCTCTATTTTGTAAAGCATTAGAATAATTAAATTGGGCAGAATACATAATCGGATATTCCGCAGGGTCATAAAGCGGGCCTGTGTAAAGTCCCCCTCCCGAATCAAAAACAAGAACAATAGGTCGGCGGTCTGTCCCCGTAGTGACCCAACCCGTAGCACCCATTCCTTCTCCCGTTCTTTTACCTTGTTGCTTAAATTGAGTTTGTGCTACTTCGCCTTCGGGCGTAGGCTCAAGCCCTAATCTCGGATAATTGCTTTTAACCCCTACTTCCTCATTATTTCTTGAATTAATTACAACTGCACCATCGGAAACAACAGGATTTCCTTCCACATTATCGGGGTTTGCACTACCCGGCCCCGTTCCCGTAGTAAATGAATAGGTATTTTGAGGGGCTTGCCCGAAAGTTTGAACATTCCCCCTCGTCACAAAATCTCCTTGTTGTGGGACATCAGCAAGACTTCTTGAGGCATCTTCCTCTCCTTGTGTGAAGGTTCGTGTTTGAACAACTTTTCCTGTCCACTTATTCGGCATCGTAATTGGTATTGGTGTCATTGTTCCACCTTGTCTTTGAGAGTTGAAGAACATCCCCACATGAACATATCCTTCCCTTTCAAAAGGAAAACCCTCTTCTTCAAATAGTTGAAAAATGCCTGTCCCTACCGTTCCATCAAGATAAGTGATGTTATTACAAAAGAAGTATATTAGAGGCCATGTTCCCGAAGGGTCGGGAGTGGGTGCAGTTCCCGATGACCTATCATATCCCATTTCCTCGTAAGGAACGGTGACAAAAGCAAAGTAAGAATCTTGTAAAGCCGTTGCATTACCCGCCCAATTTGTGCCTCCACCATCGTTCTTAATGGTGTTTAATGTATTGGCGGGAATATCCACACCCGGAGAACCACCACCTGCCGCATTAACTACGAAAGAACTCACAACGGTTGATTGCATCATCATAAATGGGCCATAACCACCGAACTCCGCTTGAGGGACATATTGAAGGGATTCTATATTGTTAGCCCCTGTTTCATAAGGCATATTGACTTGTGAACCTAATCCCGGTGTATCATCACATAACGGCCACGCTATCCCCGCAGGGTAGTCCGTAGCAAACATATTTGT
>Ga0164321_10000024_pt1 | contig 22509 bp, 19 predicted proteins | sample GuaBasSediGuay12_FD_121799 | JGI IMG/M metagenome (GOLD analysis project Ga0164321, IMG submission 121799) | Subseafloor sediment microbial communities from Guaymas Basin, Gulf of California, Mexico - Guay12, Core 4567-28, 21-24 cm | ecosystem: Environmental > Aquatic > Marine > Hydrothermal... | reverse complement strand
TCCGTTTAAAATATGTTCTTCATCCTTAGAAAGAAACATTTCTCTTTCCTGCTCCTCTGCTTAGATACCACAACGATTTATCAAACAATATTAATTTGTTACCCGTCTCGTTAATTATTTTTTCCACAATTAAAAGTATGCGCTTATGACATTATTCATTGTCTACTGACCCTTTTTTCAGAGTGCTTCAAATGTTAACGAAGCAAGTCAGGGTACGGATTTATATCTGTCTTTAATGTTCATTGCAATTCTAGATGCTTCGCGAGAGTTCGAGGCTTCAGCTAATAATCTGACCTTATGTAAGTTCAGTCTTGTGTTACAATACGTGCAAAGCTTGGTTTTCTGTCCCTTCCTAGCTATGAGGATATTGCCACAGGAGCTGCACTGAAGGATGATATACACTTCACGTAACCAACGATAGATTTGTTTTCTGATTTAAAACAATATCTCCTGAGAAGAAACCTTTTCATTGTCCGACGACGAGGCTAACGAAGTAAAAGAAAAAAATGATTTTTGAAATCTCTGATAGAGTACTTTTCTAAAGCCAATTAAGATATTCGGAAAGTTCACTAAGTCGATCCTCTTCCTCCAATTTCCCTAGCCAATCCACCTTCCCGCTTTTTGCCTTCGTTCGACCGTTTATGACCCCAAGGATCTCATCGATAACTTCGTCGACATTCTTATCGGTCACCTCGATTTCATCCACTTTCTCCACTCCATAACACGCCACGGCGTCGAATAGACAAACGTCCAAAACCTCCGAAGCCAAGTTTTCGAGGATTTTTCCCTCAGAGTAGCCTCTTTCTTGAAGCCTAAACCTCAATTTATCCGGTTCAACCCTTAACACAAAAGCATAGGAAACCATTTCTGAAGAAACCACTTCCGATGCGTAATGTCCATCAACAACTACGTCACAAGAGGACTCGCTGATAATCTCACTCACCCTATCCGAAAGCACGCGTAAATCAGCCACAACGGTGTCTCTCTCCGAATCCACATACAAACATAGGTTTTCTCGTTTCACTATGTCTGTTAAACTGATATAGAGGCCTTCTAACCGCTCAGCCAGAACCTTGGAAATCCTGGTTTTTCCAACCCCCGGTGTACCTGTTACGACTAGTACTCGCGGTAACCTATCCATCTCAAACCCTTATCAATTATTTAGTGTTAGAGAGTTATTTGATGTTTAGGGAAGATTTTTTTTATCTCGCCTTTGTTTTTACAGTTCACTTAGTTCATGCATCGAAATAGGGTATATTCTGGGACACCTGAGCCGTGCTTCAAAGTTCGGAAGGGAATTACTAGGTGTATCTGTTCAGCGTTTATTATTTTTTAGATAAGGTCTCTATATAACGCGTATATTGCGTTGCTAATGGTCTGTTTGATTTTTACCTGCTTTGACAGAGGATACACTTCAAGAGACGTTTTGATTTACCAGCGTTCTCAGGAACGAAATGATGGTTGGAAGCGGTACTCCTTTCTACTATTCGCGAACGCTATCGCTCTGCCAGCTTCGTAAAGCTAAAGGACTTTAAAGTATCCTGTACTGAGGGTGTAGATACAATTGATGTTCCATTCAGTTGCAGAAATTAATTTGAGTATATTGTTTACGTGAATTAGATAGGGATTTAAGGTGTAATGATGGGATACGTTCAAGTATTACGCTGAGAAGATAATGATTGCTTTGAGCGAAAAATATTTGGTTTTCACCGGAAGGCCCAATGCGGGTAAGAGCAGCATCATCAGGGAAGTCGTAGGCTTAGATGTAGCGACCGGTAAGCGGCCTGGAACAACACGCCGGATTTCAAAATATCCATTAAATCACGGTTTAGTCCTCGTCGATATGCCTGGGTTTGGTAGGATGATTGGGGCTTCTAAGCGTAAAGCGAATAGAACAAATATTAGGATAATTCGGTTCTTTGAGTATAATGCTCAAAACATAGTCTTAGTTGTCCATGTGCTAGACATATCTACATTTTTGGAGGTGACAAGGCGTTTGGAGAAGAAGGGTTTTCTTCCAGTGGATGTGGAGATGGTGCAGTTTCTAGAAAAAACATTGGGCAAATTTCCTTTAGTGGCTGCTAACAAGATCGATAAGGCAGATGAGAAGAAGATAGACGCCAACTTAAAAGAATACACGCATCGATTAAGCGCTGGAAATCCCTCAGCGGTTGCGGGCTACGTTTTTCCAGTGAGCGCAAAGAAAAGAGAAGGATTAGGTGCTCTGAAGAGGGCGATTCACGAAAGGTTGGCGGCTGAGGGATATAGGACACCATTCAAAATACAATGAACTTTCAAATATGTAAGCGTTCGAGTGTTTCTTAGTTAACATCACTGAAACAATAATGTGCAATAAACATTCATACAGGGAGAAAAACGCGATTTTTCGGCTTCTTCACAAGTTTTTCTTCACTCATTTAAAAAAGATGAAAGGAAAATCAGTAGGGCCCCATGGTTTCTGTTTTAGTAGTATACATAATTCAAGTTCCATGCATCTACGTAACTGATGTTCACATCATACTTTTGTTTTCTCAGGTAGTTATCATTATAACGCTTCCTAAGTTTCTCTTAGAAAACACTATTAGCGTTTTACTTTGCCCTTTCATACTCTTTCGAATCGATAACAAAGCTAGTTAGCTAATCGAGAAAGGAGGCAAACCCAAGCCAGATATATTCCATGATTCTGGACTTCTACGTTGAATAAGACTTAGGCAAGTGGTAGTGAAACTAGATTTTCCCGCTATTTTTCTTCTTGAATGTTTATTTTTTTAAAGCTCGTCAGTTCATAACTGTGTTTAACGTTGAAACTTTAGCTTTTTATTAGAAAGCTTCCTTCGTGATTCCACTTCTGTGGTGTCATAACTCTCTGTGACAAGTCTTTTCATTCGATGGGTAATGTAACGGTTTTGATGAGCATGTCCTTAAATCGGTGTCTAATCTTGTCCACAACTGCATTTCCCTCGAAGTCGTTTATCCGGCTCAGAAGGATTACATCGACATCGCCGTAGACTTCATCGATTCTCTCCACTTCCTTCCATTGCATCACTTCTTTGAGAAGCTCTGGGGTTGAGACCTGGGGTTTGAGGGATAGCATAATGTATGCAAGGTCTGAACCACGGATGACTTTGTTAATCGTTTCGATAGGGAGATCTATTCCGCTTTTAGCGTGGATTATGTCCTTCACTTCCCAAGGTGAAATCTCTCTTTTCCGTAAAGCTGATCTGGCGGCGATTGTATTGGTGATATCAATGATTTTTTCCTGATGTATATTATGTCCATCAAATAGTTTTGTAACCACTTGTTTACTCATTAATTGTCCTGCTTCAAAGCGTACTCCATCGATGGCATCGTACTTCAATTTCATTCGGGGAATGTATCCAGTTGGGTCTTTTACTACTTGTGATTGATGGGTTCCCGCTTTCTCGACGAAGCATTGAGGGGACAAGGGGTGAGTTAATGGGCTGGGAATCCCTGTTTCCTCAATGAAGATGTTGTACAGCCAGCGCATTTTCTCCCGTTTCTCACCTGTGCTAATACCATATAAGTCTTCAAGGTTGGCGACGAATTCATAGTGATCCGTTATGCCGTTCCTCGTTCCTAATCCCATGATGCTCACGTTTATTTCTTCGACTCCAGGAATCATCGATGCCTGGATGGCGTTTGCTAATGCATTACCGTAGTCGTTATGGAAGTGGCATGCGATGGGGATATCAACCATGGCGGTGACGCTTTTAACAAAAGGAATGCATCGCGTAAGGGGGAGCATGCCGATTGTGTCGGGAATGCTGATGTGAGTGGCTCCTGCGTCTTGAATAGCGTTTAGGAGGTTGTGTAGGAACTCTTGTGTGTCTTCCTCGGATTTCTCTTCAGGCAAAGCAAATCGTGAAGCATCCTCGACGCTGGCGCGCCGGTAAGTAAAACCACAGCTCTTCATGAATTCTAGGGCGCTAACGAATCGCTCGATAATTTTCTGTCGCTCCATACCGTGGAATTTTTCCCTTCTGTGGAGTCCCGTAGGCGCCATGTAAATGGCACAGCCCGTAGCATCGTAAGAGTTCGCTAACTCAATATCTTCCTTCAGAACCCTTGCATGGAGAACTGCTATCGACGCTGTGTAGTTTTGTTCGATCTCAGTTACTGCATCCTTTACGTCTTCTATTTTTCCACCTCGTGACGGGTATATGATTGGAACTTCTATCCTCGGAGTCCCAACTTCGGCTAACGCTCTTCCTAGAGCTATCCTTGACTCACGAGTGAAGTAGACGCCTGGCTGAAGTTCTCCCTCTCTGAGTGTTGTGTCCAAAATGACGACCATTTAAATGCCTCGCACAATACAGTATAATATTTACGATTTCCGTCTATAATACGCTTATATATTTATACTTATCGTAAATTATCTGCGATTATAGTTAAGCACGCTGAGTTGGGGTAGTAAAAAGAGAGTTAGCCAAATCGTATGTAGCTTTTCTATGTCTGTCTCATATTAGGGCTGTAAATTGAATGGATATACTTTTTGTCTAACTAGTTAGTTTCAACCAGTCCTTGAGGACGAAAAGGGTATTTGTTTGTTGAACGCCTTTGAGACTCCTGATCTCTTCGATGCTTTTATTTATTGAAGTAATGTCTTCTCCAGAAAGGGTGAGAGTGATGTCGTAGGAACCCGCTACCTCAAAGAGGGATTCTATACGTCCAATATTAGCGATTTTTTTTGCTATTTGGGATGTTGGAGTGGATGGTGCTACAGAGATGAGAACCAAAGCTTTGGGGCTTTCATCCCGGGCTTCAATGGTGAAGCGTTCTATGATTCCCGATTGAATTAGTTTTTTTATTCTTCGTCTGATCGTTCCTTCTGACAATTCGAGGCTCTTAGCCATTGTTGTGTAGGACGTTCGGGAATCCTTTCGCAGGAGTTCCAGTATCTTTTTGTCAACGTCATCCAATGTAATCATCCAACAAATTGTTAATGGTGGTCTACATTATTTATAGCTTATCGAGAAGACTTACAGTTTGATGGTAATGATTCACGAGTATTTTCTATAGGTGAAATTGTCCTTTTCAAGGATATGACGTAGTATGGTTTACAAAGTAGACGATGTATGTTTGTAAACTGAGGAAATTAATTCTTTTGTTAATTATTCCCGATGAAGGTTATTGATTGTTCAACCGATGTGTATATAAGAGGGGACAGAAACACCTTATAAAAATTTAAATCTTCAGGTGTGTTTGTTGGGAAAAGATAAGAAACGTCTCATGGAAAGTAAAAAGAAGAAAAAACAGAAGGTCGCAAGGTCTAAAAGGTAACAACAGATTTTCTCTCGTTAGCTTACTTCTTTGTAACAATCGATAAGATGAACGCGGTTTTCCTCTTTTTGATAAAGAGGATATGAACCTTTTTTTATTATCTACTTCAAGCTGAAGGGTCCATGTCATGCTTTAACTTGAGATTGACCTCCACGTTCACACGAATCATTCCGGCTCAGTCAGTACTGTGGAAGAAGTATTACACTCTGCTAAAAAGAAGGATTTGGATGGAATAGTTATTACCGTTCATGACACTATTGCGGTGTTGGATGATTCTTTGATCTGCAATCAAGACTTGATAGTGATTTCTGGTGTCGAAGTTAAGACATAGGAAAGACATATCTTAATTTTAGGTTTGAAGAAGCCTCCGATGAAAGGGTTTAAAGTCATTGAAGTTGCAGGATACGCGAGGAAAAAGGGTGGCGTGGTGATTATTGTTCATCAAAACATTCCTTTTCACAGTTTTAGCGAGGACGTAATATGTGGAATAAGCTTTGATGCTATTGAAACTTACAAAGCTATTCCTCCTTTTTCTCCAAGGCTGATACGAAGAAACGTAGCATTCGCAAAGAAGTTGAGATTCCCTCAAATATGGGGAGTGACTATCACATGCGTCAAACCGTCGGAGACATGTACACCTTTGTTAATACCAATTCAAGAGCCGTCGAAGATATCTTTGAGGCCATACGCATTGGTAATGTTAGGTCTACTGGAAGACCTTTTCAACTCTAGGACAGACCAACTCAGTCAGTAAATCTAATTCGCCAAAGAATACGTAGGGCGAACTATGTTTATAAAATTGTATAATTATGGATTACGATCACTCACAGATTTTAGATTTTAAGTCCTTCTAACAGGTTCGGTATCTCTCGTAAAACCCCCCTTTTATGTAGTGGGGAGTGAAATAGAATATCGAGTGAAAAATACTTCTTATTGAAACTAACTACATGTGCTGAGGGTGCTCTCAAAATTCTGGCATCGAGAACTCACTTCGATTACTAAGCCTTCAACGGTTAAACGAAGTCGTAATGGCTGAAAAAATAAAAATAGGGGGTCAATAAAAAAAATCTTGATGTGGGTTTTTTTACCCTTAATGAACGATGTTTTGGAGGTATCTTAGATTTTTAATGTTATTTCTATTGTTGATACCGCTCGCGTCCCGCCGACTTCTTGGGGTAGTTCCTCGGTTCCTATCGAAATCTTATCCACCGTCAATTCGCTCATGAATCTGCGTCTTGTTACTTCGGCCGCGTCAACTGCTGTCGTTATGGATCTTCCTCTGGCCTTCAACACAACTTCCTTGGCGTCGGGTCTGTTAAGGTGGGTTATGACTGCTAGGACGTAGCTCATTACGGGTTTTCTTCCAACATAGACAATGTTTTCGTCTTCAGACATAGTTAGTCCTCCTTTTCGATTTTCTTGTTAATACTGTGCTCTCAAGATAAAAAACTTGTTGTTTGTAGACCATTATTTCCGCAGTTTGTTAGCTTTTGGAGGCTTGAATGGTGCTTTCATTCATCTCCAAAATCTGAACAAATAGCTTTATACGTCATTTGGGACTGGTTAAAATTTCTAAAATTGCGTGTTTCTTTGCTTCTTCCTTTTAGCTGACGGCAGTCCTGCTTTTTTAAAGTAAAAACTGGTGTATGTACTTCGAAGAATAATGTTTAAAAAAATATGTTTTTTCTTATGCTCTATTCTCCAAGGTTACGTCTTTTACCTTCGTCTCCGTCGTCGTCGTCTTCTTCCATAGGGGTTTTGATCAGCCTTTAGCAGTTTTTTATATCTTTGATTGTTCTTTTTTCGTGGACTTGTGGTCTTTTTATTAGTGCTTGAAACAATTTGTGGTGTTTGGTTTCGAACCTTTCCAGCCTTAGTTAATGAGCCGTGTGTTGGCATACTATATCAACTCCTTTTTCGTTATCAGGTCATCAATGACGACCTCAACATATAACGTTTACAGCAAAGCAAGAATTATTCGTCAGACTTAAGGCCTCTAAGGAACTTGGAAGTCCAAATATTCAAACTTAAAGCTGCTTGCATCATACGCTTTAGCGATTCACATTCTCATGAGTCCTTTTAAATGTTCTTGTTAGCTAGATCTTTTTTCAGGATGAATGAAATCCTTCATTTAAAGCGAAGAAAATTCGCACTTCTATATTTTCATAAGTTCTTTGTCTTCTAAATCTGCTTAAACCGAAGAATTTCAATCACTTGTACCCGACGTTCGTCGTTAATTTAACGGTGTGTTTTCATGAGCCAGTTCAAAAAAGCGGTAAAGGCGTAATTATTTTCATATTTGCAGACGGGCTGCTCTCTTCACACGATATCAAGAAAGCGGAAGAAGCCTTAGTTTGAGCCTGCGATGATATCTCAATAGTGAGATAGTTTATGGGAAGACCTTTGATGTAGATGTCTTATTTTATGTCCATATCATAAATAATATTTATTGCTGTTGTAGACATAATGGGTGTGCTGATAAAATACGTCAATCACGTGTTGGGGTGATTTTGCATGGAGTTGAACGTGGTAAAGGTGGACAAGGTTGAGGGCTGTAACGTCATTTTAGGAATGGCTCATTTCATTAAGACTGTTGAGGATTTGTATGAGGCCTTAGTGGATTCAGTTCCTAATATCGAGTTTGGGCTCGCTTTCTGTGAATCCTCGGGTCCATGCTTAATTCGAAGTGAGGGAACGGATGAGGAATTGAAGAAAATCGCTGAAAGAAATGCTTTAGCCTTATCCTGCGGTCACTGTTTTATCATCTTCCTACGGAAAGCCTTTCCAATCAATGTCTTGGGGCGAATCAAGAAAGTCCCTGAAGTATGCACAGTTTTCGCAGCGACGGCGAATCCTCTCGAGGTAATTGTGGTGGAAACAGAGCAGGGACGAGGTATATTAGGTGTTGTTGATGGATTTAAAAGCGCGGGTCTTGAGTCCGAAAAAGAGGTTGATGAGCGAAAAACCTTTCTTAGAAACATCAAGTACAAATTGTGATACAAGCCATTTTCGTTCACCAATCTATTACCCCTGAATCTTCAATTTAGTTACGTGAAGAGGGAATCATCTTACAATAACCACGTTTTTTATCTAATTTATTCTTGTTCGAGAATTGTGTTATCCAAATGAGTATTTCCACAACTATTACGCATCAAAGGTCCGTAGAGCAGATTAAGGTTACTATTTGACGAGAAAAATACGCCTTTTTTTAAATATGGATTTGTACGATTGAAGCTTTAAAGATGAATAGATTACTTTGAACAGCGTTCTATTAGCGTCTCTTTTGGGAACAGTTTTATTCATTGAAACGCAAAGGATTTAAATAACATATTCGATTCTTCCTATCTAACCTACGAATAAATTGTTTGAGAAGTGTGAGCTAAACATTGTCCGAAAATGATCAAATTGGAACGAAAGAAGAGGTAGGGAATCTAAATCCAGGATCTCGTAGTTTAAACCTGACAGTGAAGGTTATATCCAAGAATCCAATACGAGAAGTCGTTTCTCGAAGGGATGGTACGAGTCACAGAGTAACAGAGGCTTTAGTTGCAGATGAAACAGGCGCGATTCTTTTAACTCTGTGGGACGACACTATTGAAAGCGTCACTGACGGTGACGTAGTGGTCGTTAATAACGGATACATTAGACTGTTTAGAGGATCAATGCGATTAAACATCGGGCGCTTTGGAAGCCTCGAAGCGTCGGAAGAGGACATCGAAAACGTGAATACCGAGAACAACATGTCCGATAAGCAATACGAACAAGAACGCAGATACTCTGGTTCCAGAGGATATCAAAGTCAAAGTAGAGGCTATGGTGGCAGAAGAAACTATTAACACCATTCACGACAATAGTGAATTAAGCGTTATTTCTAAACAGCATTCACGACAATAGTGAATTAAGCGTTATTTCTAAACACCATCAATTATTTTATAATTTTATTAGGTGAGAGAGGGATGAGTCTGCCCTTCTTCATTTAATTGCATCAAAAGTTTTATTCAATGGCGTACCAGAAAACCCAAAACTCTTTTACTCGCCATCGAAGTTAAGAGCTTAATCTTTGAAGAACAGATTAAGAAGAAAGATTACGTAAGCTTAATCCATGTAATGAATAGGTGAAATATGCTGGAGAGATTTGACTGATGCCCCGGAAGATTATTGGACATGGAACATGGTATGACAAAATGGCTCTTGAGGTAATACAAAAAGAGAAAAAGCTCAATAGAGGATTGAGTCCACTTAGGACTGAGAGCGGAATTGGCGCTTCAGGAATTCCTCATATCGGTAGTCTTGCAGACGCCACCCGATCCCACGCGGTTTCTCTGGCTATAGAAAATCAGGGAATTTCATCAGAGCTGATAGCCTTTTCAGACGATAAAGACGGTTTACGAAAGGTTCCAGTAGGCTTTCCTTCTGACTTAAAGAAATACCTTGGCTATCCAGTCACCTCAATCCCTGATCCCTTCGGAAGTTGTCATAAGAGCTTTGGAGAACATGTTACCTCTCTCCTCTTGGATGCTTTAGATACTTGTAATATCCGGTTTCGCTTCATATCTGGCGCCGACATATATCGGCGGGGCTTGTTGAACGAGCAGATTGAAGTGTTATTAAAGAATTCGAGAAGGGTTGGTGAAATCGTTAAAGAAGAAGTGGGACAGGAAAAGTATGTAGAAGCACTTCCCTACTTCCCAGTCTGCCAAAAATGTGGTCGAATATACACGACTAAAGCCTACAAGTTTCTCCCAAAAGAGAGCACAATCCTGTACGTTTGCGAAGGAATGGATATTGGGGGAAGCTGGATAGAGGGTTGTGGTCATAGGGGTGAAGTCGATTATCGATTGGGAGAAGGAAAGCTGAGTTGGAAGGCTGGAGAATTTGCAGCGCGGTGGGCTGCTCTAGGAATAAGCTTTGAAGCCTATGGTAAAGACATCGCTGACTCCGTTCGGGTGAACGACCGGATTTGTAGAGAAGTCTTGGGTTACGAGCCTCCTCTCCACGTTCAATACGAGGTTTTCTTAGATAAGAGTGGAAAGAAGATCTCGAAATCAACAGGAAATGTTTTCACTCCACAAATCTGGTTTCGATATGGCTCTCCACAATCCCTCCTATTACTCACATTGAAGCGTTTCACGGGAACTCGAACGCTTTCCGTCATCGATATACCCCAATATATGGACGAACTCGATGAACTGGAGAACGAGTTTTTTAGAAAAAAGAGGACAACTGAGTTAACAGACAAGTCCAAGCTTGCAGGTCTTTACAGGTATTGCTGGGGACTCAACCCTCCTGAAGGCCCAGATGTCCACATCCCCTACAACCTACTTGTTCGCTTAGCGAAGGTAGCTCCTAAAGATTCCGAGATGAGTTTCATCAAAGAAAAACTCCTCTCCTACGGGTACTCAGCGGACGTGAAGACTGTGGAGTCCCGAATATGTTACGCCTTGAATTGGGTTAAAGACTTCGAGGAAGTCGAAGGGAGAAAAATAACCCTAAGTGAAGTAGAGAAAAAAGCCGTAGCTGAATTCATAACCATCTTGGAACGCGAAGAAGATGACGATGCAGTGCAGGGAGCGATCTTCCAAACAGCCAGGAAATACAAGTTAAAACCAAGGAAGTTCTTCGAAATTCTATATACCGCTTTACTAGGTGTTCCTCGAGGCCCCCGATTAGGGCCGTACGTCGTTGATGTGGGCAAACAGAACGTGATTAAGGCGTTAAAGAAATTTATCTAACCGATAAAAACGTGGCTCTCAACTCATTTTTTCGAGGTAATCTTCTCGAGGCGGGCTGAAGACGTCTAAGAACAGACCCTTCTCAGTTCCAGTGACCTTAACACCGTGTTTCTCATTCGATGGTATAAAATAGGCCATTCCCTCTCTCACAACCACGCTCTTCCCTGCTCCTCTGAACTCCGCTTCTCCCCTTAAACAGATGCCCATTTGCTCATGAGGGTGACTGTGCACCGGAACCAATTCTCCCACTTCAATCTCGACGAGGAAGAACATGAGTCGTTCACTCCACAACAAAATCTTCCCCGTGACGCCCTTAAAGAAGGGGATTTCTGAACCCTCTTTTATTTCAATAACTTTCAAAATCAACACGCCTCAACTGTTTCGTTGCTTTGGTCCTATAACGGTTTTGCGAATTCATGGAACACTGTTACCTGGTTTTTTTGTTTCTTGATATGACTTTCGTGAGCCAATCGATTACTTCTCTTGGGTCATCACATCTTATTTTTACTTGTATCGGACCGAGAGGTGATTCACCGAATGAGTTACAAAAGGAAATATGTTGTGCGTAAGCAACCTGTTTATTCAAGTAGAACGTAATGTAGTTTCCCTGAGTTCCTCTCCGAAAAACCCTTCGAGCCGCAGCTAAGATCCTCTCTTGTCTGAGGCTACTGTAAAATTCTGATAAGCCATGTATTCCTTCTGTTGTCGCGACGAGAAGACTCTTCCGTCCACCCAATCTGACGTCAATGGAAGCCGTTGGGAAGATGTTTATAATAGCCTTCTTAACCTTTTCTAGGTTCTCGGTGGGATTCACTTCCGCTTCCACAACGACTTGAATGTCATTCACGTAGATATTCCTCAAAAAACGTCATCACTCTTTTCTTGAACTGCATCAAAGTCCCTTCACCATTGATTATGTGATCTGCCATGGCGATCGCTGATCCAAGTCCCACCATGAGTTCTCTTTCATCACGTACTGTAAAAGTATGTCGATTCATAGAATCATCGCTTCGTCCTCGCTTAAAGATCCGTTGAAACCTCGTCTTTGGCGAGGCATGGATGGATAACAGTTCGAAGGTTGGATAATGCTTGCGAAATTCTTTAACCTCCGCTAGACTCCTCACGCCTTCGATAATAATTGGATTGCCATTACTTGTTGCAAACTTTGCGATGGACCGTTTAGCCACAACTGCGGGACCCTCTTCTTCCCGCATCTCAATCATTACACGCCCCAAATTTATTGGCGTCAATTTCAGCCCTCTCCTAGCCGTCTCATCTCGAACCGCATCGCCCATTACGATGATGGAAAAACCAAGGGTCTTACCTACTTTGGCAGCAACGCTCTTCCCTGAACCCGGCATCCCAACGATGCCCAGAATCTTTAACTTTGTCATTTAATCGCCTTTTACCGTTCCAGCGAAGTTTACAAAAAACATCTGTATCCCATCTTTTCAAGGAACTTTATAAACCTAACAAACTCGGCTACCTGAAGACAGTTTATGTATGGAGTGGAAAAACAGATGTGGAGGGGCATTCGTTACGTGATGACGACTCAGTATCCAACAGCACAGCCGTCTTTTCGAGGATCAGAACCCGCGTAGAGACAACCCTGTTCATTGTCAACCATGATTATCTGTCCACCACCAAACTGTAGTGAGAGGCGACTAACAACCTCTATATCGTGACCTTTATTCATCAGATCCTTCATCGTCGTAGAGTCGATGCTGTCTTCCAGCAGGACCTTTTTTCCTTCTTCGAAACGGAAGCGGGGAGCATCCAACGCATCCTGAGGATTCATGTTAAAGTTTACGATGTTTGACGTCACTTGAAGATGGCCTTGCGGCTGCATGTGACCCCCCATGACACCAAAGCTCATGAAGGGCTCTCCGTTTTTATACATCATCGCGGGTATGATCGTATGGTAGGGTCGCTTCCGAGGCTCAAGACAATTATGATGTGCTTCATCCAGATTAAACGATGACCCCCTATTTTGAAGAACTAAGCCTGTGCCCTCGACCACGACTCCCGAACCAAAGTTATGGTAAAGACTATTGATGAAGGAGACCATGTTTCGAGCCTTATCAACCACCGTCAAGTAGATTGTGTCTGAAGATTGGATGAGCCGCAAAGGCATCATCATGGCACTATCGGTAATCTGCGTACTCTTCTTTCGACAATAGGTTTCAGAGGTAAGCCTCTTGACAGGTATCTCTCGAAATTTTGGGTCCGCGATGAAGTGATGACCATCTTCAAAGGCGAGTTTCATGGACTCGATCATCGTATGCAGATATTTTGAAGAGTTAAACTCGTACTTCTCTACATCGAAGTGGGAGGAGATTTTCAAGGCCTCTAAAGCGCAGAGTCCCTGGCCATTGGGCGGTAATTCATAGAGAGTATGTCCTTTGTAGTCGATGCTTATGGGGGTTATCCACTCCGGCTCGAATTCACTGAAGTCCTCTGCCTCCATTATCCCTCCATTATTCTTCTAGTACTGGATAATTTTTTTTGATAGGTCACCTCGGTAGAAGACGTCCGCACATCCTTCAGCTATCGCTTCAAAGGTCAATGCTAGGTTTTTCTGATGGAACTTCTCGCCAGGTCTAGGTTCCCTTCCCTCGATAAGGTATTCTTTACCTCCGGGGTGTCGAGAGAGCTTGTTACCTGGCCACGATTGAGCTATTATCTCAGAGACTGGAAAACCGTTTCGAGCATAGTTAATCGCGGGCTCCAAAACCTCTCTGAAGGAAAAAGTTCCGTACTTCTCAAGCAAGGCTTCCCATCCAGCTAGCGCGCCAGGAACGGTTATCGAGAACACGCCATAAACGGGCATCCTCGTGAAGCCTTGTTTCAAGTAGCGTTCTATGGTGGCGTTTCTTGGTGACCATCCACTTGCGTTCAATCCTTCTAACGAACCTGAATGCGAATCATAAACTAGAGCGAAAACATCCCCACCAATTCCCGTGCTTCCGGGTTCAACAACGTTCAGGACGGCGGCAGTTGCCACAGCAGCATCTACAGCATTACCTCCTCTCTTAAGAATGGACAAGCCAGCTTGAGCGGCCAGGGGTTGACTAGTTGCGACGACTCCATTAGGTGCCATAACTGTGGATCTTCGAGAACCAAACCGTAATCGTTTTGCATCAAACCGCATTCTTTTCCTCATCTCCATCATTACCTTCTTTTCAGCTCCCCAATTATTTAAAACGTGAGTTTTAAAAGGAATTGAAAGCTAAAGGACGGGTGTAGGCTAAATCAAAAGTGAAGGTTTCCTCAAACTCTTTTTATTTAATTCATATTGGCTCAAAGCTGAAGGAGCCCCAGGTCTCGTTGAAGAGGTGAACAAGGATTTGGCAGTTCTGAGACTTTTTGGGAACAGTACCTGTTATGAACAAAGAAAAAGGACGTATTTCGTTTATTATGTTTATGTAACAGAATCGATAGCCAAAGCTAGTTCCTTTTATTTAATTTTCATTTGATTCTCTACTGCTTGGAGTGATTCGGATACCACTTTTATATCCGAGGTGTCCTTAACTTTTTGCACTGTGATTACGTGAACATCGTCTCTCACCGCTGTGAGTTGCCCCGGAGTTATTATGAGATATTGGTTTTCCTTTTCCTTCTCCATCTCCATCAAAAGCAATTGCGAAATAATCTCTCTGTTTCTCGGGTCCATGTGAACGTCAAACTCATCGACTGCTCTGAATGGTGATTGTATATGCCTTTGCAGCGCCAAGAGAAAAGCCATTGTTGTTGAGCTCCGTTCGCCTCCACTCTGTGTCTGGGCGTCGAGGATATGTGGTTCTGCTCCTCCGAAGCCAACTGTCAACTCGAGGCCTGCCTCTTCAAAGTCTTCTGTATTGACGACATTGACCCATCCAGTGGCTCCGATCTTTTCTAAGAAGGACTTGAAGATGGGGTTGACGTCCTTTAGAAGGGATTCGAGGAGGTTTTTCCAGAGATTCTTCCGTTCCTCTACTTCTTTGAGTACTCGCTGCCTGTTCTCGGAAACAACATTGACCTTCTCTTTAAGCTCGTTGAATAGGTTCAAGTAGTTCAGATACATTTTTTCAACGTCTGCTGACACATCTTTGAGCAAAGCTAAGTGGGCATTCGTTACTTTTATGTCTGAAGAGATGTCTACTGGTCTGCGGTCGGTTTCGACTCTGACTCCCATGCTCTCTAGTTGCGGTTGGATCTGTTCCAGTTCTCTGGATGCCCTTTTGAGCTCATTCGTTAACTTATTAACTTCGGTTTTCGTGCTCTTCAACTGGAACTCTAGCAAAACCTTCTTTGCCCTTGCATCCTGATTGATATCAGAGATCGACGTTGACTTTTTCTCAATTGCGTCTAATTCGGTTTTAGCGATGGAAACCTTTTCTTCGAGTTCGAGTTTTATTTTATTTGACGACTGTAACTGCGATTCAATTGTTGTTCTGTATCGTTTAAACGCCCGTATCGCCTTAGGCAACATAGTTTGATAATTCTCTGACGCTTTTTGGGCATTCTCAACTCTTTCACGCTGAGGTTTGATGTGGAGGTCATCAAAGGTTGAGATCGTTGCTTCAAGTCGGGGGATATCTAGCTTTAATGTACGAAATTCCGCTTGAATCTCCTTCGCTCTTCGTTCAATCACAGAATCTATTTTTCGATTTGCCTCGTTGACATCAACTGCTGTAGCAAGATCCGTAATGATTCTTTTATAGTCAACAAGGTGATTGTTTAGCGTCTCATTTGCCTTCTTTATGTCTTCATAAAGTTGTTGAGCTTGTATAGACATGGGCCGTATCAGCTCAAGCATCTTCTCTTCTTGGAGTAGCTGCTTTTGCTCTTTTTGTTTGTCAGATAATTGTTGTTGAATTTCCTTAAGTTCGTCTTGAAAGGTTTTCAACTTCGTTTCTGCTTCGTTACGTTGTTCAGCGATTTCTTCCAAGTGATTTACCCATTGGTTGGAAGCTAGAAGACTGCCACATTTATCGCACCGTATTTGCGGCTTTTCTCGCATCCCATCTAGAAAGTGGTTAACCTCACCATAATGTTTCTTGAACTTGGCTATTTCTGACTTGCATACTTGAGTCGCAGTGACAGCGGCTTGCTTTTCATCCGACAGAGTCTGAATAACTGAATCAATATCCGTCCTTCGCTCAAACACAGTCTTCCTTGTCTCAACCTCAGACAATAGTCGAAGTGATACTTCCCGAGCTAATTCAACGGAATTATCCATCGACTTTACAGATATTGCTGAGGGCAATCGTTTTATAAATCTGCTAAACTCTTTATCGAGACTTTTTCGTTGGGCTTCTTCCAATGCGATTTGCTTCTTTCCCTCATTCAATGCGTCAAGGGTGAGACTGATTTGATCCATGACTCCCGATAATTTATCGAGTCTTTCTCTCTCACGTTGTGCTGTCTTTTCTTTTTCTTTTTTATCCTTCATTAGCTTGTTAAACAAAGCTCTCTCGTTTTCAAGCTTATCTGCTTCCTGTTTGAGGAGTTGAACCTGCGTCTGAAGTTCATTCAGTCTTTTCTCGAACATCTGATTTGAGTCGGAGCCTTCGCCCACTTCGGTTTTTTCATGTTCTAGGCTTGATGTCTCGATAAGTGTTTCATCTTGAGTGGCATCCAGAGGTTCATCTTTTTCATCGAGTTCCATAGATGTGGCTTGCTCTTCAAAATCGTTTGCGATAGTGTTGTAGTTAGTTGTGATACTATCAAGGATTTTACGTAGACTACTTACTGTTTCTTCGAATCCCGTCTTCTCTCGCTCTAATGCTAAAAGTGTGTTATAGAGTTTATTTCGTTCCTGGCGCACATTATTGAGTTTCTCTTGAAACTCTTGTAGTACGATTTCGTTCTCTTTAATTTCGTTCTCCTTTTGATCGAGCACATCTTCTTTTTTCTGGATCCTATCCTTCCAAACCTCGACAGCTCGCTCCTGTCTGATCAGTTGCGCCCAAATCAACTCTCGCTCATAATAATTCTTCTTCAACAGCAGTTCCTTCCGCTGCTGATAGCGTTCGTATTCGGTTTTCCAGTAGTCTAGCGTCTGCTCCGCGTTCTTAATGAGAGTTTCAACGGATTCTTCCTCACTTAAGACTTGCGTTAGCTTTTGTTGAGCTTCAAGTACGTTATTTCGGTATTCCCTTAGGCCCACCGCTTCTTCGACCATAAGCAACTTTTTTTCAGGGGTGATTACGCCAAACTCAACCATCATGTGTTGGTGCATGATGATGAGCATGTTAGCGGGGTTTATCCCGAACTTTCTCAGAATCTTTGTGACTTCGCTCTTAGTGACGGTTTGAAAGTTGGTTTCATACCAGTAGTTGCCATCCCTATTCAGGTACCGGGAGAGTCTAAAGGTGTCGGCATCAAATTTTGGTATCAGTCTCTCATTGTCCCGGATTTTGTTGTCAAAGATTAGAGTCACTCTGGCGGTATCTTCCCCCCAACGGATCAGATCACTTAACTTCTTACCTCTCTCCGTGTATACTTGACCCAATGCGACTGCGATGGCTTGGAGTATAGAGGACTTTCCGGAGCCATTGGGGCCACATACTATATTCAAGCCAGCGTTAAAGGGTATCCGCGCGTACTTATAGGACATAAAATTCTCTACAATTAACTCTCGTATTAGCAATGATTCATCTTCCCCAAACCTCAGGTAACTATCAATTACATTCTCAAAACACTAATGAACCTCGTTTATTCTTGCTTAAGACTTTTATAACACTTGAAGTTAAAATCAGGGATCTTAGAGGATCTTCTTTACCACGAATAATTCAAAAAAGAGACGTAGATCCATTTAGAGTGTTACATAGAAGTACATAAACTTGATACGTTGAGTGACAATCTTTTAAATTCACTTTCTCCATCAGAAACATGTACTACTCACCTTTGCGTTCAGGATATGTGAGGAGGTTAACTTCGAATGAGAATTCTTCTCTAATACGAATCAGAAAGAGAATAACAGACATTCACTATGTCGAGATGGAGGCGAACAATACAGCTCTACATACCTGCTCTGTCTTTAACTTTAGTATACCTATGAAAACAAGCGATTAAACGAATGAAAGCTTAAGCCATATCCGAAGACATTTGTTTGGACTCAAAAGAGTGTTCTTTATGAGAATTAATTAAACACGTAGAAGTTTTGTGGGCTCTTGGATGGTAAAGTACCCATAAACCTTGTACGCGAGTGTGCGGTGTAACAAAAGTCTTCTTGGGTAGCTTATTCCTTCATAGAGGAGAAGAGTTAAATTGTAAGTATGACTCAATAAATTATCGAATTGAGGTGACGTCTATGTCTCAGAAAAATCCGTTTTCTTCTATCTCTAAGTCTGTACTTGAGTTGAAGGGTGCAAAGACCTTTGAGTACTCAGATATGGCTTCCCAGCTTGCAAGAACGGGAAAGGATGTAATATCTTTTGGTATCGGCCAACCGGATTTTCCAACCCCCAAACATATTGTAGATGAAGCTATTAAAGCTCTAAGAGCAGGCTTCACCCGATACGTCTCACCGCCGGGTATTCCTGAATTCCGTCAGGAAATCGCGCGACACGTAACTGCATTCACTGACGCTGTTGACGTAAAGCCAACTGAAACTTTAGTGACCGCTGGCGCTAAAATCGCTATGTTCTTTGCCATCGCCACTTTCGTTTCGCCTGGTGACGAAGTAATTATTCCTGATCCAAGCTTCTATTCCTACGCCCATGCGGTCGGCTATGCAGGAGGTAAACCTGTTTTCCTACCTCTCCGCGAGGAAAATGAATTCAGTATGACTCCTGAAGCTTTCCAAGAAGCGATTACAAGTAAAACAAGGATGGTTATAATTAACTCCCCACACAACCCAACAGGAGGAATGCTGAGTAAATCTGACTTCAAGGGTATCATGGAGCTTGCGAAGGAAAAAGGAATCCTAGTAGCTTCAGATGAGATCTATGACCACTATACATACGTAGATGGCTTCATGAGCGTCCTTGATGACCCAGACTGGAGGGACTACGTCATCCACGTGAACAGCCTTTCAAAGACGTATGGCATGACAGGGTGGCGTCTAGGCTACTTGGTGGCTAGAGAGGAGGCTATTCAACGCTTCAGTAAGTTCACAGCGAACACCGTTTCATGTACCACGTCCTTCGTACAGAAGGCTGGTGTAGCCGCGTTGAGCGGTCCTCAAGACTTTTTTAAAACGGTGCTTATGGATTACAAGAAAAGAAGAGATTTTATGTATAATGAGCTTTCTAAAATTCCTGGGATAAGCGTGAGGAAGCCTTTAGGAGCCTTCTTTATCTTTCCCAACATTAAGGCCATTCTAGAAGGAGTGAAGATGTCGACTGAGGCGTTTGCAATTCGGTTGCTGAAGGAGACTGGAATCGTCGTTCTTCCCGGGCCAGCGTTTCCCAACGAAGCTGGAGCAGGTTACCTTCGATTTTCTTATGCGTTACCGATTGAAAAGATAAAGCTAGGACTGGAGCGATTCAAAGAAAGCATCAATGCTTGGACGGAATAAACGACTTTTAAACCAGACTAGCTGGCTAATTTTTTAGAAGCTAGTTATAAAATAATTTTCTAAGGTCTTATTCCCGATAAGTGTGTATGAGTTGTCTACAAATTAAATACAACCTTAAATCATTCATTTTTTCGCTAGAAACCTTTTTTTAGGAAACTTTAAAATGGGTTATTCGGTCTTCCAACGTGGTGATGTCATCTGGGGATTTTAGGTTTTAGTAGCAGTCCCATTATTAATGGAAACACGGATCGGATGGTACAATCGCTATTAAATGAGAGTGGAAAGGATGCCGAATTTGTTAACTTAACTCAATTATCTTTCAGCGGATGCAGAGCCTGCGTTCATCGTTGCGCAAGAGATAACTTTTGTTGTATAGATGACGACCTCAAACCATTTTATCCAAAGATTGTTGATGCTGAAGCAATCGTGCTTGGCACCCCTTCATACTTCAATAATATCAATAGTTTCATGGCCATGTTCTTGGAGCGATTATGGTCCTTTCGTCATCAACGATTCCCTCTAAAGGGGAAGCCGTTTGTAGCAGTTGCTGTAGGCGGAATACGGTCTCCCATAAATGCGGTTGATGCTATCAAGAAACGGATGATGGCGTATCGTGCCGCCTTTAAGGGAAGTGTTTGCTACACTTCCGAAATCTTTCCATGTTATAAATGTGGATTTGGACATACCTGTAAAGTAGGCTCATTTTATCGAATTCATGGAGAAGAGGCATTAAGAAGTTTTAAGATTACTGATCAGATGTTTCATCAATGGGAAGATGAGCCAGAAATTGTCGAACAACTTCAATCCTTAAGTCAAATATTAGCTAGTTTATAGCGTCGCACTCCCCTTATCCATGTAATCGATATATAGGTCTCTTTCATATCAGGCGATCTGCTAGCGAGTTAAGATAGGGAGAAAGGAGTATTCTGATCTACCAAACCTAGTCGAAAAAGAAAATAAATTTGCCAGTTACAGCCTGCAACTATCAGCAAACTTAGTCGATGTATAGATAAAAGTTATGTATCATTAAAAGCCATTAGTCATTGCTAATCATGCATAAACACATATCCTATAAGTGCTTTAATCATATCAATTGATGTCTCCTTTGACTTGAGAAAAGAAAGCGTCCCGTCGTTTATGAAGTATTTCCAACCAAAGAAGTGAAGGCAGGAGCCATATATGATGGAAAGTGAGAATGAGAGCGTTCTTCAAGAAGTATGCGACCGGGTTCTTGAAAGAGTAAAACCTAGTGTGGACGAGCGAAGGGAGCTCCTCCAATTCTCTGAACACTTAGTAATGAGTTTAAACGAAAGGCTTCAAAAGTCGGGCATAGAAGCCGATGTTAACATACAAGGTTCAACGGCAAAAGATACGTGGATTTCAGGGGAAAAGGATATCGACGTTTTCATCTCGCTTCCAAAGAAGAAGACAAAGGATGTCTTTCCAAAGGTTCTCGATGTAGTGAAAGCTTTTCTTGGAGCGAAGTGGGTGGAGGCCTACGCGGAACACCCCTACCTTAAAGCTGAGATAAATGGGCATCAAATAGATTTTGTTCCCTGCTTCAAAATCGAGTGGGGAGAGAAAGCAATTTCCTCCGTCGATAGAACCCCTCTTCACACCTCTTACGTAACGAAGCACCTTGAGCCACAAACAGCAAACAACGTGCGTCTCCTTAAGCAGTTTATGCGTGGCATCGGTGTCTATGGCGCTGAGATCAGGGTCGGTGGCTTCAGCGGATACCTCTGTGAACTCTTGATTCTGAACTACTCTTCCTTCCTAAAGACTCTGAAACGGATTTCACAGTGGACTATTAGTGAGGTAATTGACATTGAGAACCTGTATGCGGGGCGAATACGCGAGGTTAAGCTGCTCTTTGATGCCCCGTTAATCGTTGTTGACCCCGTCGATCTTCGTCGAAATGTAGCTGCTGCCGTTTCTAAGGAGCGACTTGGCGAGTTAATCACTGCGTCCAGAACCTTCCTTAAAAGCCCTCAATTCTCACTCTTTTATCCCCCGATGAAGCAGCCCTCATCCTCACGTCTCAGGGAACGACTTACCCATCTAGACTTTGATGTGATAGTCTTATTCTTTGCAGGAGGGAGACTTGTACCCGACGTGCTTTGGGGGCAGCTTTACAAGTCAATGCGGTCTCTTCGAAGTCTACTAATTCACCACGGGTTCCAGGTTTTGAAGACTGCTGCTTGGAGCGACGAAGAGCAGGTGAATGCACTCATCTTCGGACTGGAATCCCGTGTCATCTCCCCCATCAAACGGCATCTAGGCCCTTCCTTCGATTCCCGAGAAGCAAATAATTTTCTAGAGAAACACGTAACTGCGGATACCACTATAATCGGTCCATGGATTGAAGACACTCGCTGGGTGGTAGGCATGAAAAGGCGTTATAACGATGCAGTGACGCTTCTTCAAGAAAAACTAAAGAATGGTGGCAAGGAAATGGGCATCGCAAACAAATTCATCAACGTGATATCGACCTCCTTGGATCTTAAAGTCAACGAGGAAATCATTGATTTTATTACATCAAACGAGAAGTTTATCCAAGTTCTAACAGATTTCCTGTCAGGGAAACCAAGGTGGCTCGGATAAAGACGTCCCACCCATCAACCACTATAATGTACTAGCTGACTCGCTCGAATTCATTTTAAAACGGTTTGACCATAACGACCAAGCATAAACTTCAGGTAACTCCTCTCATAAATGGGAAAGCAACAAATCGCAAAAAACATTTGTCACGCCATCTAGTTGGATGGTAAACATACTCAGCACCAGTGTTTCATATCGCTCTTCTCTTTCACTTATTTTCCAAATCCTCCTCGCTTTTTTGCAACCTACTTTAAATATAAAAGCTAAAAAATCGAAATCTTCAAGTGAACTTGAATATAAAAAGCAGATAACCGCTGTAAACAATATGATGACAATCAAAACGATTATTTCATAAGGTAATTTTAATAT
>Ga0164321_10000023_pt1 | contig 22603 bp, 18 predicted proteins | sample GuaBasSediGuay12_FD_121799 | JGI IMG/M metagenome (GOLD analysis project Ga0164321, IMG submission 121799) | Subseafloor sediment microbial communities from Guaymas Basin, Gulf of California, Mexico - Guay12, Core 4567-28, 21-24 cm | ecosystem: Environmental > Aquatic > Marine > Hydrothermal... | reverse complement strand
CTTAGGAAGTTGATTAAGGAAATCTTGATTTAAGTTAGGCAAGGGAACTACATGAGAAATACCCGCATAAATTACTGTTAGATCATCTATGGATTCCTCGGTAGCCATTGATTCTCCTGTTTCCGCTATTGCTTTTTCTAAAATAGTAGGAAAATCGGATCCTGTCATAAATTCAATAGATTCTAAGGAGGGGAGTTCGATGAAAGGAATTGGTGCTGCTGAATCCTCTTTGAGATCGGGCTGAGAATAAAATTCCCCCGGATCTGGAATATAAGCTCGAGCGGTTAACAACTGAGGCTCAAAAATATAATCCTCTACATCTCTGCTGGAATATGTGTTTGTAGAATGTGAATCTCCGAATAAATCAAAGGTGAGATTATAATATGGATATCCGGGCATCGGTGATGCAAAAGAAGAAATTTTGTAACCAGTTTTACTATCAAAGATTCTAGTTATATCTTCAATATCGGAAGCTCCAGTCCAGTAAATAATTAGTGGTCTGAAGTATTTCAAAACGCTGGAAGTATCTCCAGCAGCTTCGATTGCTCTATATGTTTCTCCTGTTATAGCAAAGGCCGAACCCATATTAGTGGGAATATTGTCTTTATCAAAAACAGGATCGGCAAGCTCAGGTTTTGTGATGGTTGAAAGTGGCCACTTAGTATCCGAATCCTCGGCTGAGATATCTGCTTCAGTCGGCTTAGCATCGGAAACTAATTTTTTCCAATCACAAGCATAGTAGGCATCGTGATGAACTATGACTCCTTCTATAGCACCCGCTCCGTTCATATTATATGTATATGCTTTCAGCTATATAATAATACCATTTTAACTAGAAGTTTAAGAATTCTAAACTCTGCGTAGCATTAAGTCCATTCCGCCGGAGATTGGGACAGCACGAATGAGTGTATCGCTTTGAACATTCATTGCATGATTTCTCCTCCACTCGGCTGCAGTTCTAACAGTCCCAGTCGACATATCTAAATATGACTCATTGGTCCCTGGATTAAGTGCTGGTTGACCCAAGACTCCATTAATTGATTCTGATGCAGTGGAACTGTTTGCTTGATTATCGCCAACTCGAGATTCGGCTGCATATGCTAAAGCTTGTGGACCTGCTGAACTACCTATAACGGGTATAAGTGGTCTAACGGCATTTACTGGAAGACGAGGAACATAGCCGTTGAAAGGGTCTACTGATACTGGACCAACTACTGGCATTGTATCATAAGTATATGCATCTGCTCTAAGTGTGGTTGAAGGAGCTGATTGATCTAGTCCGACTGGATCCACACCGAGGCTATATTGTGTAGCACCTGTAGCGACATCGAGATTGTTCCCAATAGTGCCGCTGAATCCTGTGCCTTCATTCATTGGAGATGCGCTATAACCTGCACCACCATAAGCGGCTGCGGTAGCTTCTGCATTTTTAGCATCACGGGAACTGGTAACTCGATCATATACAACATATGCAATTCCTAGAAAACCTGCAACTGCTAAGATTTCAGAAACGTCGATCTTCATTGAACTCCACCGACCTGAAACGGATCTGCAACCCATGGATTTTCATAGAATGCTTGAACATCAGAAATCGGTCCTGAATTTAGACTATCATTGAATGTTGCAGTAGTATTTTGAAGATCCAATACTTGCTTTCCAAGATAACTTCCTACGAAGGATTCTGATAATGAAACTGGGGTTATCTCTGCAGTAGTTCCTGAAGATTCAATATATGCTTCTTCGTAATCAGCTGCGGTCATGTTGCGCGTCATAAATGGTGCGCTTGTAACTATCTCTGCATTTTTAACCATAAATGATCTTAAACTAGGCTCGATTAGACGACCTACTAATGCACCAACGGCCATTACAGCCACAATAGTTGTAAAAGGCATTGACTTACCCATGATAAAACATAGTATGGTTTGTTATTTAAAGACTTCGGGGTAACACCCTTTGATTAAATGGCAATGGGCTCATATCTATGATCTTAGAATTCGGATCCGCTATTCCTACTAACTCAGTCCATGCTGGAGGTTTTCCACGCATAGCATCTGGAAATTCCTCTGGATTATTTTCAAACTCATAGAAAGGATTACCTATTTCTTCAGCAACGAAAGAATCTGATATATAAGACTTCAAAGATGTCTCCCATTCTTCATCATGATAGACGAAAATTAAATGTTGTTTCTTTTCAATAGTAGTCCAGGGTCGAGCGTGTTGTGGATCAGGATTCCAAGTAACTTGAACTGTGGTTGGATATAATCTAGTAATTAATCCTTTAGTAAATCCTCCTCCATCACCTGTTGGACGAGAAACATTAACTACATCTCCAATTCTCCACGGGCGACCCATACTATTCAATGGACTTTGTCCTTCTACAGTTCCCACTTGGGAGATAGATTGAACGGGTGGATTAACTACTTCTCTCAAGGCCACTATAGCTTGATCATAAATTTCTACTTGATTCTCAAATGGAGAGTTTTCTAGAACTCTATCTGTTCCAACATCTCCCTCATCAGTTCGAACTTGTATTTCTATGCCGAATTTATTAACTCCAGCTGTTCCAAAGCCTCCAATAGTTTGTTGACCCTTACCTTTTTCATAACCAGTATAATATTCTGGAGGAACTGCATATATAATTTCATATGGGCCGACTCTAGTTGTTTTCATTACTTTCCAATTGCCGGGAATTTGTCTTCCATATTGTAGATCAATTCCGATATCTGTCAGAGCGCGATAAGCGGCATTCCAAACTTCACCCATCAGAAAATCACTCCTTTAGCAAATAGTGGTATTGGAGCTCCTGGTTGCATTGCGGCTAAATCTATTTCTTGATATATTCTAAAATTTTCAAGAGCTACATTTGGATAAAATCCTCTAACAATCGGAGCACCCTCTAAAGAAGATTCTGGAGCTAATATACTTTCTAAGGATCCTGATCCGAAAGGCATAGGAACAGTTTCTTGAGTAATATTTAATGATTGTGAGATATCATCTTCAGCTTGATATCTAACAGGATCAGTAACATTGCCCGCAAAAATTAAATCCAAAGGTCTTTCTTGACTCCAACTTCCGTCAGACCACCTAACATCTATTCCATCAAAGCGAACTGCTGTTATGACTCCTATTCCTGGATATGTGGTAGCGATACTACTAACGCGATCGCCAACTTTCCAAGATCTGGACATACTTTATACTAATGTCCTCTGCTATTTAATGATGACTTCAGTTTCAATATGGTGTGTCTTCAACAGTTCTAAACCGTTGGTCGGGTATGAACCTCCATAACAGACAACTTTAGTGATTCCTACTTGGGCTATTCTAGCAGCACATTTAGCACATGGCTCCCCATTCACATATAGGGTCGAATCTTTACATGATACTCCCTGCCGAGCACAATTAAGAATAGCATTTTCTTCGGCGTGAACACAACCGATATCAGTTTCTTTACCACTTGGAATATTTTGTTCGTCTCGAGTGCAGATATCTCCTCCACATAATGCCCCGCATTGACCTCTTATATTTCCATTGTAACCTAATGAAAGTATTTGATTATCTACATCCACAAGAATAGCTGCAAACTGTTTTCGAGGACATTTGGAAAATCCTGTAGCGAAATTTTGTGTAGCTTCCAGCCACACCAAATCCTTCTTCAACATCTTATCATCTCATTCGTAATCTCGGATAGCTATCCCTTTAGGGAATCTAGGAATGCCCTTCGGAGTTAATTCCTGATATTGAACTGTTAATTCCTTACCAATAAAGTCTGTTGGATCCGTTAACCATTCCTTCCATAACTTTTTCCTACTATCAATAGTTCCATTGGGAACTACATTAAATCTATCTCCTTGAGGAGTTTCACAAATCCAAATTATTGCTCCTCTCTGTTTTCCTTTTAGAGCTTTCTCAGCATCTACTATCTTAAATTCGTCATCTTTCATAACTTTATATTTTACTAAGTTCCAAGATCTACTAAATTCGTAGGGCATATCTAAGTTTCTTAACATCAAACCTTCATAACCTTCATCTACGAATAAATCATGTATGTTTTCCAATTGATCTTCCCTTTCAACAAAGATATTTTCCGTTAGTTCTACTGCACCCCCCCTCAAGGATTTAATTATCTCATTAGGATCCTGAGTGCCAGGAATAGTATCCATTTGGTGCAGTCGATAAATCAATGCTAACAATCCATATCTGACCCTATAAGGTGACTTATGATCTATAGCCTCTATTTTATAATCTTTTACTAAATCTTCAGGATCGCCTGTATATCCGTTATCATGAGCTACTTGATAAAAATCCTCACTAGGAGATGAGAAGAAATCATAAACTCTATATCCTAATTTCATTGTGTCTTCATCTTCGGCTGAGGTTCTATTTTTCTTTCTTGCTAAACCAGAAATCCTATCAAAATCTAATTCATGAGAATATAGTTCCCCATCTAGCCACCAACCATCTTTATCCATTTGTTCATTCATGACCTTAAGTATATTTGGGCCGTTTACATCCTTGTCTAATTGCTCTGCCGTATTAGTTACTCCTTTAACTAAATCTGCACTATAAGTAGAATTAGGAAATGAGGTAGCTGCAGGTGCCTTTCCACCAGTTAATCCAAATCCTCGTGCTATAGCCATAGGAGTATTAAACATAGATAATATCTCGGTAGCTATTTTTGATTTATTAAGCCAGTCGTATTCTACTCCTTTTCTACTATAAAATCTCAACTTTCCTTGGGAATAATGAGCAAGGACTCTAACTCCATCGAATTTTCTTTGAACTATACAAGGATATACAATTCTCTTTCCCTCTCCTTTTGAGAAGTTTTTAGCCAGCATTGGAGTTATCTTAGGAACTATAGGCATTTGAAATGCCCCCGCTACTACTGCGGCTGGCTTTCCTAATTCGTAATTAGAACGATTTAGTTTCTTCTTATATTTGGAATTTAATTCATTAATTAATTGTCGATACTTAGTTCTATTACCTTTTGCTACTATTTCAGTTGGATCTTTAACTTGCATATTAGCACTACCTTGTTGGCCATGAAATCCTACTAACTCCATAACTACATTTGTGGAGGTTCCAAAAGATTCTCCTGTATGTTCGGAATTTCCGGCATGGATTGTTGTTGTTTTTGATAAAATTGTCTGCCAATCCAGGGGAGTTGCTGTAGCTAATCCCACACCTTGCCACATTTGGACTGCTCCCGTTCTAGTTCGCTTCCAAAGAGAAGGTGTAACTGCGACAGGAATTGTTATCGCTTCGGGAATTCCTGTTTTAGATCCTAGAGCTGCTCTAAAATTTTTTAATAGTTGTGGAAGGTCTGTATTAAGTTGAGCCAAAGTCATAATTTTAGTAGCCGCAGCTCCTGTAGGTAGGGTTAGAATTATTCCTGAATTTTTAATCATATTCACGAGAGCTTGCTGATCATTTACAATCCCATTATAAAAATCTTTGTCTTTAGGATCCTGAAATACATCGTGAACTATCTGACCCCAGGGAATAACATCAGGAGTAGTAGCATCCAAAATCATGTCGTAAGACTTTGAGCCTATAAGCACTGCTGCCATATATAATCATATGGTGTGCATCTATTTAAGCCTGTCGGTTGTGTCCGAGATAGTAGCCTAGACCCAGTAAACCTAGTCCAACTAGGCTTATTCCCCAGTATTGTGAAACGGTAGAAATTATTTTATTGTTAAGTGAATTCATCATTCCTTCATCTTCTGCGTGAAGATAAAGTCCTTGATCCATTGGTGAAGCAGTTTCGGGATCGTGGGTAACAGGATGAGAACCATTTGGTGGCTCATCTTTCACTGAACTTGGGGTGCTATCTGAAAAATCTCCTCGAGCTCCATTTTTATCAAAATGAGTTCCAGCCGTATTCATTCCTAATTCTTCAGGTGTGAAATGAGTAATAGGAGAAGTTTTTCTAAATGCTCTTGGATCCATAGTTAATCCTCCATCCACAACTAATAAGGGCTTCTCTGCGGAATCCGCAGCCATGAATCTAGCATCACCCATATTATAATTAGCTTTGCTGTGAGCGTCCTTTGTAATGTAGGCATCTTTTCCGCCAGATCCACTACCCCATCCCATGTATTCAAGACCCCCTTAGTAACCCGCTACCATTTGATAATTTAATGCGGCAGCCGAACCTAGTGGATTGTAAGTTGGAGCCCATGGGAATGGGAATCTGTATTCAGGCATAAAGTCATTAGCAACATCGTAGTAACCAGCCGGATAATTGAATGATGGGCCCGGATCGCCAGTAGTAGCGTATGCTCCACGGCTAGCCCCTCTTGCGTTGCTATCATTTAGAAGTGGCCATCCAGTGAGTCCAGAAATTGTTTGATAGTCTCGAGGATTCAATACTGCAGGTGCGTGAACTTCTACACCAGTGCTGTGTCCATTACTGGTGACTGGTGTTAAATCGTTGTAAGCATATCCTACATGGACTCCATCATAATTTGCATTTGGTTGCCATTGCTGTCCAGGAGCTACTAGTCCGGTGCTGTTCATTATCTCTTGTGTTTGTTGAGTAGCAACTAACTCTGCACCAAAGCCTCGGCCATGTGCATGAGATGGACTGGCGCGAAAGGATCTATTAATCGATTCTGCTCCATGAATATCTGTGGATCCAGATATAGGAGTTGGATTAATATATTCTAATGAGTATTCTGATTCGAAAGTTTCTGCGGCCGCTGCACCTTCACCTATTTCCGTAACATCTGCAGGATCCATATACTTTTCGAGCCCTTTGTAAATTAAATATCCAGCTATGGCTACGGGAATTAATTCGACATTCATTTTTTCACCTCAAATAGTTGCTGTTGGAAATTCTGGAAGATTATTAGCCGCTTTGATAGCATCTACTATATTTACTACAGTCAATCCACCAGCTGGCCATAGTGTCGGATCATTCTTTTCAAATAATACCGCATTTGCGCGTGTCGTCTCCATCATGTTATCTACTATTTGGGTTGCTCCAGGCATTCTGTCGAACTCATCTGGACTTTCACTCTCGAATGCAGCCGCTACAGCGGGGGATGCCTTATTATAAACAGCCCATAGTCCTATTGCACCAGCCAAAACACCTACTGATAATCCATAGGCAAGCATTCTCTCAGAAACTGAATACTTCATTGGGTTAAGGGTCGCCATGGTGATCACTTCGCTCTTTTACTATTTAATATCTCCATCGGCATTAAATTCGAATTGCGGAGTGGTATACTCAGCAATATCTTCGATTATGTCATATTGAGGTGCTTGATTAGTAAAAATAATTTTTCCGTCCGGTCTTCGAACAGCTTCTCCTCGAGTTAATAATTCTAAAATTATTTCATTCCAAAGATCATTGGCTTCTACCATATTAATTACATCAAACATAACTGCTTGGTCCTCTATATCTTGATAATCTAATTCTTCAGCTTCTACTGTGATAGCTTTAGAAACTATATCTTCATTAATTGGGCAATAGTGATTGAATATGGTATGCTCGAGATTATTGCAGGTGCAAATTTCTTCATCCTCAGCATTTCTTAGACTAGGGTGCATTGGAACAACATCAAAAGTAGAAGAATCTCGATAGTATTTGATAATGTTATCATCGTCTTTTTCATAAACATACTTAGGATCCCAATCATCATCTAGAAAACCACACTTTCCACAGTCCAATATAAACATAGGATCATGACTTGGTATTGCTTCATAGAGAATAGGAATATATTTCTCTCCGCATTCGTTTGGACAAGATGTATAAACATCTAATACTTCTAATGGACGGGAACTCATTATTTATCACTCCTCGGGATCCTCATCTTCATCCTCGTCGAGATCCTCATCGAATTCATCTTCGTCGGTTTCTTCATCATCTTCATAGCCGTCACATACGGTATCGAAATCTAGTGTATATTCAGAATCTTCTTTAGTCCAGGTAACCAAGGTATCAAAAAATGTAGTAAATATAACTAAACCAAATGGCATGGCGATCTCCCAGTTTTCTAAATCAAATCTTTTCTTGCCGATCAAATAAAGGGCTCCGGATAATGTAGTTCCGAGGATAGCACCATTTCTAAGATTACGAGTTAATCTTTTCATATGCATATCAGATAGATATTCAGCTACGCCAGCATCACATTGGGCACGAACTATTGCTTCAGACTTAAAACGAGGCATATGCTATCGCTAGTAATCTACGCTATCCTACTATTTAATGTTGGCTATGCTAGTGTCCTCACCGGCAACGTTAAAGGATTCAACGGAATAGATGAGCTTCAGCACCGAAAGCACGACCAGGGTGAACTCCGATATTTCCTGAAACTGAGGACATAGAACTGAATGCTCCACCTAGATCTGCTCCACGAATTGGTGGTGCAATATAATTAGCTTCCATACGGACTGGTGCTGTCTTAGGAATTAAGTGAGCAACCTTGGGTGTGGAAGGCATTACAGGGCTTGGGCGAATTGGTATATTCATTAGTGGTTGACTGCGAGAACCGCGTGTGCGGCTTTCTGCAGCTAACTTCTTGGCGATACCGGATCGGTCAAAGCCAGAAATAGTTGCGGCTGGGCCACTGTTTGCTCTCATGAACTCGGTCATCCTTATATCCTTTTGCGCGCGTATAGCGTTACTAGGAGCTAACTGTGCTGCAGTTGGCCTAAAGGCTGCGTGGTCTGCCTCGAATCGAGGATCCCCACCAAAGTTGTGTGAAGGTCCATGATTATTGACTGAACCTATGTAGTTCTCAGCCTTCATGGGTGCCATATTCGAAACATCGACAGTGCGTCCAGGACCATATATCTCCATTGTGTGAGATGGCCTATTATACTGGGCTGAAGGAGTCCAGTTACTTGCACGAAGATTATAGCGAGAAAGATCTTGATCCTTGCGCACATAATCTGCATCTAATCTAACGCGAGAGCGTGTAGGTGTTTGAGGAACTGCAGGTAATGGTGTGTTAGGAACTACTCCTTGACCAGCTCCGTGACCGGCAGCGAAATCAGAAAGTGAGTATTGGCGTGGGCCTGGAATATTCAGTGTAGGAATGTTAGGTGTTACTGGAGGTGCGGGTCGAGGACCTGCTGCAACTAAACCTTGTCCTTCTGCATTGTGAGCAGGTAAACTGTTCTTTACGATATTGACTGAAGGTAGTGCTGCAAGCCTTGGAGAATTGGGCAAATTTCTAGTCATGGCGTTACGATCAACGATTCGCATGATATATTATCGACAACACGACTACTTAAAGTCTTCCTCTTTTATTGAAATTCTAAGTCTTGGAGGAATATGCAATAGGGATCAGTATTGTCTACCAACTTAAATTTCAAATTGAAACTTCGGATATCTGTGTAATAATATTCGAATCCATCTTCTTGATAAGTCTCTACTGCCTCGTATTTTTCATTATTAAATGTCTTGTTTCCAGATGAACTATAGAAATAATCATCACTTTTAACTTTGATAAGAAATCCTGGAGCATATTGCTTAAGAACCTTTTCTGCATTCACACAGAAAATGGATCCTACTGGAATTAACTCTACTTCCTCCTCACCTACAATCGATTCATCATGAAACATTCCAAACAGATGCTCCTTCCCGGATCTTCCATTTTTCATTGATGGTGTCTTCCATACTCCATGTCTGTTATCCCAAGACTCGCTTTTCTTTAATTTAATCGAATACTCGTTAACGCTATTATTTTTATTCTTTGATACATCTTCTAGTAACCACCAACGAGCTACAGGATGATTTACTATGAGAGGCTCTACTTGAGTTAATATATTTTCTTCCGGTAGGTGGATCCAAGAATTAATGTCTATCTCCTGGGGTGGTCCACTCGTAAATTCTGGACATCGAAATGCCCGCCATTTTCCTGATCGTTTATTATAGTCTAACAAAAGATAAACTTTGTTCACCCAATTAATGATCTGCTCATCAGGCTTAGCGCAACCATATTTTTGTTCGAACAGATAGGGATGCAAATTCATATAGTCATGAACTTGAATGTGGATATCACCTGTGTTTTCATGCCACAGTGCTGGTTCTAAATCCAAGAACATACTATCTTGTGTAATTACAAAATCTCCGGGACGATAACTAGAGGAACATCTAAGATCTGATATAGCTCGCACTCGGGTAGCCATGTAAGGAAGTAAGGTAATCACCTATTTATGCTTTCAACATAAAGAATGCGCCACCGGCGATCATGACTGCAACACTAAATCCAAATAATGGACCTCTAGCTAATGGTGCAGATTCTTCCGCTTCAAACTCATTGTCTTCAAGACCTTTGTAGCTCACTTCAGGTGGTGACCATGAGAGCATGGTATCTTCTGCGCTAAAGGCTCCAGTCAAATCTTCAGAAGTTAAGTAACTCCCATCAGTTCCCATATCCGATTCTGCGTAGGGGTCGAAAGGCTTAAAGCCCATATTGTTAGCCACGAATCCGGCTTCACCGGATAGGCCCGAAATGGGAGCTATAGTGGTTAAGTGTGACGGAATAGCAGTATCAGAAAATGCCGCATTATCTTGTCCGGCTAATCCGGTCGAATGTGTGAGATGGGTTCCATCAGCTCCCGCAACAGTTGAGCCAGCCTCTCTAACTGGACCTGCGATAATATTTCCACCAGAATGTTTTACTCTACGATCTCCACGGATCTTTCCAATTCTAATATATCCTGACTCTCTGAAATACTCTGGTGCGTAGGCTACTACCTCTCCTCGCTGTGCTGCGTTTACTCCTTGAAGGATTCTCTTAACACGCTCGCGGTCAGTTCCGAAAGATAATTGTTCCTCTAGTGCTTTCAGATCACGAGAGTTAATAACATTGTGAGTTAGATAAACGGCAGCCTGAGATAATGCTTCCTTATTGCAAGCAGCTGGTCGTTGTGTTATTAATGTTGTTCCATATCCTAATCCTCTACCAAGTTTGCAAAGTCTGACTATGGAATTGAAAGAAATTGGTTTTCCTTGTTGCGGAACGAAATCCTGGCATTCTTCAAAAATAGTCATCAAAGTTTTCTTGTGACTGAGCCCTATCTTTGCATTAATTAAAGCTTCACAATAATCAGAAATTAATAATTGTTGTTTAGGTAGTGTGCACGATCCGACATCGATAATTAACGACTTATTTCCATTAGCCAATTTATCAACTAATAAATTCATATCTAATGTCTCATCTTCTCTTGGGCTAATAGATTCTACATTTGGGAGTGCATCCATCCCTAAATGGGCTGAAAGAACATCGAAACATACGAATTGTAATTTTGCTCTTGCTAATTCTTCCATTAAAACTCCAGCAGTGTAGGATTTACCGGATCCTCTCTTTCCAGTAATGAAAATAACTTGTGATGATATAGATTTTTCACCATAAGCTGGGAACTTAATATGATCTCCCAATGTTACATCCGTCATAATACTCAATAGTTACTCCGCACACCTGTTATTTAAGACTTCACATAGAAGCGGGACATTATTTACTGGACTTGCCTGTGCATCGGTTTTTTCCTCTACCTTGGCAAATCTCCAGCAATTTTCCAGCTCCAATGGTAGTATTTGTTTGAGGATTCCAAAATAAACCAAAGGAGGTAGCACAATCCTCGGTTTGATATTCACCACCATAGTAATCTCTTAATCCTGTTTTAATTCCTTGAATTCCATTAGCCAAAGCACGTCCCGCTGGAGCAATATCTCCTTCTGGAGTGATCGGAACTGTTAAACAATAATAAACGGGGCCGTATTCTCTAAATTTCTCATCTATCCAACCCACATCATTGTTTGATCGTCCACTGCCGCGTTTGCCTACTTCGATATCTTCGTCGGCAATAACGAAGGTGTAACAATTCTTAACTTTCCATTTTCCTGAAACAATGAATGTTTGCATCTGATCATACGCATATTTCATTCCTTGTCCAGCGGTTGTTCCTCCACTTGGTGCGAATGGTTGTGGGCCATCTTCTGGAGGGTTCATAAAGTAGGCCATTGCTGCATCATATTCATTTGATGGGCCTGGCCATATATCATAAGAACTAGTAGTATATCCTGTAACTTGAAAGAAATGTCCTTCTTCTTTTGCCGTCTCGATCAAACTAGTAACAATAATTTTAACCATTTCCCAACGCTTAGCTTGCCTAAATCCAGGTAATATTCCCATATCCGCCGTATCCATGGATCCAGAACAATCGCAAACGAAATTAATAAATGTAGCCTCTCCTTCTGTTGGTTTTCCTGAAGTTGTAGGTTGATCCACTCTTTGCATAGGATCTCCTTCTAAAATTCCTGGCACAATAGATTCTGGAACTAATCTAGATTCTGGATCGATTCCAGGTTTCCAACCAGACCTACCGGTCGGCTCTACTGGAAATTTAATTTTCTTTGGAGCTGGGAATATCATTTTATTCAATGCCTTGACGACGACTTCGAGAGGGTTAATAAATTCTGGGTAATCACCAGGTTCAGTATCTATTTCATTTTCTGATAACCATGCATAAGGATCCTTAGCTATTATTGATGCTTGCTCAAACGACCCACCCATACTTCAAGACCCTCCTTACTTCCTCAGTTATTTAGCTATTTATTTTTTCCCTTTCTTTCCGGAGCCTCTAACTCCGACATTCATTGATTGTCCTAACCCTGCAGAGCCTGTGCTTCCAGAAGCCTTTAGCATAGCTTTTCCATATTTCATCTCCGCATCGATTCCCCAATTAGGACATACTCTAAATCCATCAGAGGTAGTAAAGGGCTCCCAGGGAGTTCCAGCTGCAAATTCATGCGCGATTTCTGTATCGAATGCCTCTTGAGTATAAAAATTTGGTTTCCCAGTAACTTTTCCAGTAGTTGAGTTTACCCAGCCTTGCGAAGATCTAAAGTTCATAACCCCTCCAGCATCGAAAATATCATTACAAGTAGTGCACCTCACGACTGTATAAACAGTCATCATGGAGTCGTCTAAGTATTGGACTCCGGATTCAACGAAATGAGTTGCTCTTACTTTCTTTTGAGCTCCTTGCACTAATTTACTGACTTGTCCATTTAATGTGCACATCGGTAATTTGACTCTAGAGATTAAATATGTTGGAATGAAACTGGTATCTCCATCCGTCACTATTGGCCAAAATGTTTCTTTACTGGCTTCTGATTTCAGTTTTACTCCGCGTAGCTTTCTCCAGAACTCCATAGAAAATGGTGAAGTGTTACCACTCGTTGAAATTGAATTAGGTGCTCCAGCAAGAACTGGTAATAATTGTGATTCTTGGTGATCTTTAGTCAAATAAGTTTTAGAATATAAATGATCGGCATAGTAAACTGTGGGTTGGCGATAACTATAAGTATTGTTGCGGCCGAAGTTTTGGAAGATATATTTTCCTTTGGGAAAGTCATTGAGCTTCTTACAATACTCAGCTAACCATTCTTTACCTGCTTTTTCTTTTTTATTTACAAAGAGGAATCGGGGCACTAAATCACCAGCGGCGTTTAATACTTCAGATGAATAATCAACCCATCCTCGATAACGATCTCGCATTAGAACTCCTCTTTCACTGCAGCCTTCAAGAGTTATTTGAGTGAATTCATCTTTTACGATTCCTTTTGCATATTTGTTTAGAATGTCTACTACGTCTTGCCTTCCAGAATCAATTAAGTCCTGAACAGTAATATTCTTATCAAGCTTAGCCTCTCCAGTAAATTCACCCTTTTCTTCATCGAACTTAATGAGATCCAACAATTCTTTGACGGTAGGATCATTCGGACAAAATTCTTTACCTCCTTGATTGATGGGAATATCTGTAACATTTTCCATATATTTCTGAAGTGAAAACTTAGCTGGAAGATATAAACTATATTGATAAGATTCATCCATGTGTTGCCGTGGACGCATCTCTAATGTAGTTCGATAAATAGGTGCTCCTTGGAACTTTCTCGGTTGAAATGCGCATGGTCCATATCTTTTACCGCAAACACACTGTCCTTCAGCTTGGCACTGAGGGTTGAATGGCAATGGATTTGGACTAGTAATAGTTGGAACCATAGCGTTATTTAATTCACCCCATGGCCTAGAATATCTATGTCCGTGTTGTTTGCCGTGGACATCTCTACTAGTGCACCAATAACTAGTTCCTAAATCTTTCCCTAATTTGAACTGAGCTCTCCATGAATCAGTGTCGGAATAATCTCTATGAGAATAAGCAGTGCATTTGAATCTAGGTGGGGGCTTCCATCTCAAAAGACGCATTGGAGATATAGGGAGTTCTTTCACTAGTGGCTTACCTATACAATATGCGTCATTTGGAATCATTAATTTTTTATTACTATAACCTACATTAAGTGTAGGAATTTGCTTCGCAAATGATTCATAATCATTGGGACGATATGAATAATCGGTTTGACCTCTTGTAGATGACTTTATTGAATATTCGAATGCGGTAGGAATTCCAACGACGGGTCTAATGAGTTGACTTTTAGGTCCAATGTTTGCTTGAACCGAATGTTGATTTTGATTAACTGTTCGGGATTTTTCCTGTTGTGGATTACTAAATTGTTGATCTACAGTTAAGCTGGGAGGATAATGTTCTGCATATGAAGTCATACCACATCCTACCTTTTTTAAATCTTGTCCACTACAACGCTCACATCTAGAATTGCTAGGCATGGATCCGTGACTTGTATTACAGGCAGTGCATGACCATATTGTATTGCATTTAACTCTTGCTATGGTTGGATAAGTATCTTTTCTATATCCCTTTCCTTTGTTATATTTCTCGAACTTTAATGGTTTATTTCCCATAGATCCTGGTTGATAGAAACCACAATATTCAAATTCCCATAGATTCATGAAATCTCGTCGAAGACAATGCGGGCAAACATATATTCCAGTTTCAAATGCGTCGGCAGGGGCAATAGGTTTATGTCCTTTAGAAAACTTCATAATGTTATTGATAATTTGTTCTGTATTATCTACAAAATGTCCAGTAATTTCTCCAAGATCCGTAGCTTCTATATCTCGTGGATTTTTCTTATCTTGAGCAAAAACGAGTCTAAAGTTTTCCTTCAATATTTTCTTCCCTTGTTCGGAATTAAAAGGATTTGTTGAGTAACTCATGTAATTTCTCTCCTATTCATGTGAATTCAAATATTCCCGCCATAGTTGGTGCATAAGCATCAATCCAAGCATCACCGGCAGCATAACCAAATTTGGGTTTCTTAGTTTGCGTTTCCCAACCGTGATTTGCATAATGACCTCCCCAACCATTTAAAAGTAAATGAACTATTTGGATCCTATTGTTATCTCCTCCAATTTTTTGATCCCAACTTTGTTCGGTTTCTGATTGATTCCAGTGTCCCCAACACGAACTACAATAAACTCCTGTTAGTGGAGAAATATCATCAAAATATCTGACTTCATACCACTTACCAGCAATTTGAAGTTCTAACATAGGTTGATAATATGGAGTATAATTAAAAGGTGCGGGTTTCGAAGAATTCTTCTGTTCACGAATTAAATCACTTCGTGTCTTTCCATCATAGGTTTTAATATCTTCTACAGTGTATGTTTTAGAAGTAGATAATTTAGGATACTTGGAACTACCTCCTATATCTCTAAGTCTAACTTGCCTATACTCTTTATCTTGTTTCTCACAAACAGAATGTGCTAATGAAGGAAAATATTGTGTTCCTCTCCCTAGTCCTTGATGAAGCTGCCATAATGGTGCATCCTCTGGTAGATCTGCTGCAAATCTATTATCTGTTAAACTCTTTCCGGCATAGGTTCTTAAGTTAGTTAATAATGCCCCATCTTTGTAAAGATCATTACTGGATCGGATAAACATAGATAGGTGATTACCAAATAACATAGAGGATTTATACTTCTCTTTTTCTTCTTCACTAAGTCTTCGAGACAGTGCTGTTCCATTCATTACATTATAATTAACCATAATGTCGGATATCATATTCATCCACATACATTTGTCAGAATAATCTACAGGAATGTCCTGGAGTGCAACTTTCCAAGAAACTGCTGATTGGCCTGGATGTATATTGTTGTGGCCGATCTCGTGCGCTAAAGTAAATCCGGCGACGAATTGACTGGCTTCATCTACAATTCGGGCATCGAAATTATGATAATTCTCTGGTATGCACATTGCCATGTATTGGGGCGGTAAAAAGATCTTTCCCATGTTTGTGGCTGGTCCGTGGTATCCGGATCCTATAGAGAAATCAGTTATTGCTCCACCATTGTTTAATGAAGTATTCGCTTGTAATGGTAAAATATATGACCACGCATCGATCATGCGCTTGGGCGCATTTAATTCTGCTGCGTATTGAGACTCGGCTTGAGCCTTTGAGAATGAGCGAATACTCATGTATTCAAGCCCCTTGTGTGCTCCTTCTGAGAGCATCTCTAAAGAGCTGATTATATGCACTAACATCATTTTCAGTTATATTTCCAGAATCTAGATATAGAGCTTCGACGCTGTCTCCAGAATCATAAAAGTCTGCATTATCTATACTTACAAAGTTGCCAGGAAGATCTATCTGATTTCCAATAAGGATTGTGTTCTCCAAGAATCCACTTGTTATTCCATAGGTAGTTACTAATGAAACTGTCTTGGTAAAATCGTCATCATCTTCTTCAATGTTTGCAGCGATCCATACCCATAATCTTAGGTTATCTCCAGGAACTTCAGTAGCATCCTTATCTACTAGACCCTTCTCCTTCATTAGAAGTAGAAGTGAACTTGCTTTTCTAGATGTCGGATGATGTCTTAGATCGAAACAGAATATAGCTCCTGTCTTGGTAAATACATCTTGCATCCATAGCAGAGGAGTTACCTTTTGAATGGCTGCTTCTGGTGTCTCCGTTGGATTTGCTAAGATAGATTCTAAACATGATTCTATATCTTCCATTGTAATCTCGAAATCTAAATTACTTTCAGAGACAGTTTTGCTACTAGGATCGATAACTACTCCTTCCATAGTCCAGGGCCTAAATTTGTCAGTTATTGCATCACTAGCTGATAAATATGTTCTTGGAGATCTAGCAGTAGAAGCACTAATAGGGATGAAATCATCATTAAAATCTTGTTCGTGATGATAGGATCCACTTATTCTCATCTTTTGATTAGACATTTGATAAGAGAACTCTGATGTCTCATCAACTAGGAACATAGAATCGAAATCTTCATTAGGCATCAATTGAGTAATATCGAAAGAGTCATCTATTTGGCCGAACAATTGTCCATAGCCACCTACAGCATCATTGTATGTAGAATTCATAGCAACTCCTGGATTTGGTTTAACAATATATTTACTTGCTAATTCCTCATCAGGATTCCAAATATTATAAGATGATAATGCATAAGACACATTAGATGTTTCATCAGGAGATAAGTTAAATGAAGGTCCTACGAATGCTTGAATTCTAGATTCTACTAATCCCAATAAATATGTTCTATCGTCTGTGAATAATAGAGGATCGTTTGCAATCTTTCCTCGGAGATAGTAATAATCATAAAGGCTAAAATCTAATTTAATTTCTTCTGCAGTGCTATCAGCTAACTGAGTTAGAGGATTTATGTTTCTAGTTGGAGCATTCATAGCCTTGAAATATTTAGTGTATCTTTGTGCATACGTCATCCCATCATCTTGACGAAGACAATCCGCTTCACTAGATTTCTTTTCTTGTTCTACTATCATTGCTGCAATATGCCAGTGAATAGGAGTGGTTCTCAAAGATAAGTCATTAGTGCCTGATCCATTAATTGCTGTCTTTAATGGGTCTAGAACTTTGAGTTCATATTCAGTAAAGTTTCCAGCAGATTCTAATACGCTTCTGCATCTTTGATAATATGCATCCCATACATCCAATAAGCTATTCTTTCTATCCTGACTATTTGGGTTAGCAGCCTCATCTGCTAAGGGATCCCATACTCCGGAACCACCATCTTCATCGGAAGTAGATAGAACATATCCGGCTACAATCAGTTCTTTCACTAATTCTTGTTCAGAAGTTAGTGCGCCCATGCCGCCTTCTATTAATCCAGTATCTCTACCTTTGGGGTCATCTCCAGCTCGTGCCGGACCCATTCGATGCCCTATCACAAATGGTAAAGCATCTAAAATCTCTTTTCGAGTTACGAAATCCTTTCCTCGAAGGAATGCGAAGGCGCGTGAAAGTTTAACCAATGACTTAGTGAATCGGAAACCTAGAACTCTCGTGAATAATGTAGGAGTTTGTGTTTCCATATCATCGGACTTTGGATCTCCGAATGCTGTAGCATTGACTTCGAATCCAGGAGGAGTTCCACCCTCTAATAATGTCTCGTTAGATGCCTTAGATATATCGATCAATGGACTGCTATGAATTGTTTTAGCTTCTGGTAAAGACATCCTTCTTGTTTCTGATCCTGTTTGATTCTCCAGAGGTTTACTCATGAATCTTTGAGTAAACATAACAGAAAGCAATGAGATATCTCTTAGACCATCATAGTTATTCATATCGCCTCCAGTGTTGTTAAATGGAATGGTATCAATATGTTTCCATAGAGCCATCAAATCACTAATTCTTAGGGAATGTGCTTTCTGAAGGGTATCACTTGCTATTCCTATCTCTTGATCGAAGATAACTCTATCTTGTGGTTGAGATATTGCCTCCTTTTCCATAGTCTTAGTAGAAATAGTCTGAGGATTATACTGGGCATTTAATTGAATATATCTTTGACCTAATGTTACAGTAGAGAATAGTAATTCCATGTCGATCCTGTCCACGAAAGCTAAGTCGTTTCCTTTTTGGTGAGGGTTAGTATCCATCCAAGCGACGAAGCTAGGAGATCTAAAAGAACGTCCTCTATATTCAACTTCTTTTTCTGCAATTAGACCTAGGATAGCATCTTCTACACCTGACTGAGATCGATTGGCTTCGTTGAAGAACTTAACTGGTTGAGTAACTACTGGTCTAGGAATTGGTTCGAATTCATAACTCGAAATACGTTTGTCCGCATCTGTAGGATCCGGACGAGAAACTTGTCTAATATCCATACCATAAAGAACCTCATCGGCTCTCTTATCGTAATCGATTTTAGCTATTCCTATTTCTCTCAACATTTCTCCCTTAATTTCTGTCCAACCAGAGGATTTATCTTTAACTCTAGCATCATAGTAATGAGACATCAACCACTCTCTTAGGTAATAACCTTCATCTCGACCAGCGTCGGTTCGTAGATTTAATTTAGTAACTTCCTCGGCTAGTGTAGATCCGTCAGGAACAGTAATTCCAGGAGCTAAAAGATGATTATAGTTTACATCGAACATTGCTTTATAGTCAGGATTTGTTGGGTGCTCTTGTCCTTGCGTGATCTTACCGTTTCCATTAGCAAAGGCTTCAAGACCCAGGTTGATCGGCAATATATGATATAAGAAATATTTGGAACCATCCATTGAGGTTTTTTCATCTCTCCAAAGCCAAACATTTAGTAATGCTTTACGATAAGTGCTAGGATCTAGGGATCCAAGTTTAGGTGCATTAGTAACTCCTCCAGTAGTCTGAGGTATTGCATATTTCTTTTGCAAGAAAGTGTCATCGAATAAGTAGGCTCCAGATTTTTCTGAGGCGGCTGGAGTCTTCTTGCCTGTAAAGCTATCAAAATCATACCATTCAGAGAATCTCCATTGGTTCCATGCTACTCTGATGCCGTCCGTATTGTTATTCAGATATGCATCATATTCCTGTCCCTTTAGGATAAGATGGAATGGGGAGTCGGGATCCTCGGGCCTAATTGGAATAAATCTAGTTCCTGTATCGAATCCATAGCTGTTTGCTAAAAGCAAACCAGCGGACTCAACAACGGTAGTTTTTCCAGTTCCTGGAATACCTGATAATCTACAAGTGGAATCCTTCATTAACCATGCGGCTAAGAATGCCTCTGCTTGTCTAGGATCATCGAAACCGAAAACACTAGTCAAAGTAGAGTTTATCCTTCGAATGTTATCTAATCTCTTAGCTTGGCGGGCGCGTTTGTCCTCGCCTTGCTTTGAAGTAGTCCCCAATCTAGCGATATGATCATCTATTGTCTTTTTGATGCGTTCATCACTAAACATTCCGGCCGGAGATAATGAACCCGTTTCAATGGAAGCAAGAGATTGTTTCGATCCTGTATTAGTTAAGAAATTTTCACCTTCTCTAAATTGAACGAATTTGATATCATTTCTGGTTGATCCTCCAAAGACGAGAGCGTTATCTGCATCGGGTATTTCTTCGAAATCTTGGATCCAGGCGTGTTCCTTAAGCTTATCTAGCATCTCATCTCCAAGATAGGTAGATAATACACTATCTACCATTTTCTCGTCAACCGGATCAAGATCCGGTGATTCATCAACAGTGCCGGTTTCTTCTACTAATTCATCAATTAGTCCACCTGCGGGAAGAACATCCTCATCTCCATTTTCATAAGTCGAAACAAACTCGCCAGAATCTTTATCGAATTTACTAATATTTCTCTTTCTCTCTGCCATCGTAATCACTTCCAAATTAATTTGAATCTAACTAATCCCATATCGGGATCTGGATTCGGTAATATAACACAAACATTGTCGTCGTTGTCTAGATAAATTAAGCCACCTGTTCCAGCCAAGATTGGCTCACCCGCAGAATCTGGATAGCTCTGTCTTTTATCTAATAGGTTCACAGGAATATTCTTTATTGTCCGATCCATGCGCATTTGATTCGGCATCGTTGCCGCACTTAGTCCTGTTGGATATTTATTGAGTGTTAATTGGGTTATTAATCCTTGGAGCTTCTGTTGGTTACCATTTTCTATGGCAGAGAATCCTCGATTTACTTCATCAGGCATAATAATTGTTTCTCCGCTCTTGAATTCAATCTTTGCTTGATCTCCTTCCTTTGAAACCCATATCCCTGCAATGGATCCCTTTGACGAACCCACGCGGGCTGGTTCTATTAATTCAATATTTACATCTCCTGTAGATGGGTCCGTAGTAATAGATTCCAAGGATAGATATCTTTCATCACAAGGGAAAATTAACTTTTCTGAATGGAATTCTCCAGCAGAATAATCAAATCCTGTATATGTATCTGTATTTTTTGCCACGAATAATTCTAATTCTACGAATTCAGTGGCGAGATCAACTTCTTTAGCTGTGGATTGATCAAATGGAATTGCTTGGAACATTAATGGGAACTTCTTAGCTAGAGAATCAGCATTGAAGTAGCCAATTCCTATTTCATTGGTGAAAGCTGTCCAGGAATCTGGATATGAATCTGTAACTAATTCTTTAGGTGGATAACTAATCAAGGGTCTCTGATACCATTCTACTGCTAGAACAGTATCTATTAATTGGTGAGGGGATACATCTGGTGATGGAGCTGTCATTACATTTACTGGAATCATAGCGGTTCCCTTTGCATTTCCAACTTCTACCTTTAGTTCAGTGGCTCCATCCTTAAACCATTCAATAATTTCTGTAGTTTGTTTGCCTTGGTCATAAACTAGGCGAATATCAATTGTTCCCATACTCGTGCGTATAGCAAAAGTCATTCCCTTTAGTGGATCATCGTCAATAAATGTGAATCTAGAATCCTTAGAAACTGTTACAACATCCTTATCTCTATCCCACTTATATTCTTTCCATTCTGGCTTAGATTTACCATTAGTATTGAGTAACAATGGATTTCCAGCTTTGAAGGCTAATTGCATTAATGATGGATATTGCTTAATATAATCTGTGGGAGGAGTAACCTTTCTTTGTCCTTTCGCCCAACCAGCTTGTGATTTTTCCCAATCTTTCATAATCTTATTATAGACTGCCTGGTCGGGAGTAATATCTAATACCAACCAACTGGATCCCATAGAGAATGTAGATGACTTGGTAAAATCGCTAATAGTAACCTTAACTCCTTCAGGACTAAATTCTCTCTTTGGTTTGCTTGGTTTTGCGCCAGTGCTAACACTGAGGGTTGCACTAGGGGTCGGCTTAGTCTTTTTTGCACTTACTGGTGGAGCACCCCTTTTCGGAGTTGCTCCGAGTTGTGTAGCCATTAATGGGGATGGATCATTTACAACCCCACTTATGATACTTGCAAACTCTACTGGAGAACTTTGACCGACTGTCCAATATCCTAGAGTTCCATAATCGGGAGTGGTTTTATTAACTAGGTTCGGGAAAGCAACTGGATTTCCCGTTGTTTTATTAACCCGCATTCTACTGCTCACTTTCTTAGCAGTTCCGAATTGTGATAAAGAACGAATCATCCACAAAGGAGTTGCTACCTTATCTTGGAATGTTAGAATCGCACTGAGATCTGAAATGGTTTGCCATTGTGGGGTGGATCCATTATTGCTATATTTATAATTATCAATAGATGCGGGAACAGCTACTTGTCCAGTAGCTGTAGATAATGAAGATTGAGGATATTTAGTCGCTCCTAAAATACTTGATTGTGGATATCCATAATATCTGAATGGTCTTGCTCCCGAATATTCATCCTTCTTGTTAGGATCATTATATTGCTGAATATAGTTACCTTGATTATAGAAATATTTAAGCATTTTCTCTCGATCGCTATTAGTATATGCTATACCCTTAGCTGAAGCT
>Ga0164321_10000022_pt1 | contig 22681 bp, 19 predicted proteins | sample GuaBasSediGuay12_FD_121799 | JGI IMG/M metagenome (GOLD analysis project Ga0164321, IMG submission 121799) | Subseafloor sediment microbial communities from Guaymas Basin, Gulf of California, Mexico - Guay12, Core 4567-28, 21-24 cm | ecosystem: Environmental > Aquatic > Marine > Hydrothermal... | reverse complement strand
TAGAACCAAAGAAACTTACAAGACCATTTGAACTTTCAGATAATGTCTGATCTGCCAATAAAGCCTGATCTATAAGACCTCCGATGCTATTTGAAAAGCCTTCTATGCCCGTTCCGGTTTCTTGAGATATAACTTTTCCAAGCAAATTGAAACCAACACTCAGGTTATCTGAAAAATTAGCAAATGCCTGAACAGCACCGCCAGCAATATTAGTACCTCCTGCTACGGCAAGTCCTTCTTGTCTTCCACTAAAGGTTAGGGCATTTAGTCTTGAACTTGTTGCAACCACCTGAGAAACCAGACCATTTGAAGCATCGGTAACAGCATCTAGAGCTTCAACATTTTTAAAGCCTTTTTCTGACAATGTATCTAATGCAGTTCCTAACTTTAGCCCAGCATTTTCTGCTTTTTCTAATGTTTCAAATTCAAGCTGACCTTTTAATCCGCTTAGAACTCCATCAACCGTTCCAACCAAAGCACCAACAGCAGCAAATACAGGTGCTAAAATCGGAGCAAGTGGCCCAGTCGATAAACCGATACTAGCACCAAGTGCAGCACCGCTAATACCACCTTTCAACCCACCAGTAATTTGGGCAGTTCTTCTTCCGCCTTGTTCTTGACTAAACCCTTTAGCACCAGCAACAGTTTTTTGTTTTCCAACAATAGCCTCAGTACCAGCATTTACTACTGCATCACCAAACAAACTAGCAAGTAATGCAGCGACACCGCCCGGACCACCAAGACCAGCCTTGGCAACAGTTCCAGCTTTTGCACCAAGTCCTGCAAGACCAGTACCACCAGCACGACCAGCAATCCCAAAATTACCCAACTGAAAACCTTTAAATCCAAATCTACCTTTTGCAAATGGATTTTTAGCTCCCGGATTTACTCTAGCAAATCTAGCTTCTCTAATACTTCTAGCACGTTCAAATCTAGCTGCTCTTGACAAACCATCCTTGCCAGCAATTCTTGCAGCCCTAGTACCGGATGATAATGCTCTTCTGCCTTGCTCCGCTTTTGCAAGAGTATTAAAGTCTGCAAGTCTTCCTCTTGCTGCTTGTGCAACACCACGAGCGGCTGTAGCAGCGGTACGTGCTGTTCGCTGATTTGCAACTGCTTTTTGGGCAACTTGCGTTTGTCTCTTTAATGCAGCTTGTGAAGTTTTGGCAGCTTTAGTATTGTCTGCAACAATTTTTCCTTGTTTTGCAATTTGGGTGTCTAAGTCTAAAACGCTTCCTTTAAGGGCACGAGCACCGGCATTAAGACCCTTAATGTCTTTATCAAGTGAAGAAATTTTGCTGCCGATATTTGCTAGACCTTTTTGTGCTCCACCGCCAGTTTGTCTAGCTAATACGTTTGCCTCGTTAGCCAAACTCTTTTGTATTGCTGCTCCTTGTTTCTCTAGATTGGTAACATTTGCTTGGAGCGTTTTTATTTGCCCCTGAGCAAACTGCTGTCCACCTTTAGTGCCACCCCTAGCGTTTACGCCTTGGGCTTCCTTGAGTTGTTCTTTTGCAAATTTTAGATCTTTTTGGTTCTGTAACGCTCTAGGGTCTTTGTCACCGACAATCTGATTTAATCTTGCTGTCTTTGCAGATTGGTCAGCGATTATCTTATTTTGTGTTTGTATTAGATTAGCTTTTTTTGCCTCTAGGGTTGCAACTTTTGCTTCCGCCTGTTGCACAATTTTAATTTGGCGAGCCTGTGTCTCTTTCAGGCTTGATAATTTTTTCTCTGAGCCTTGTAATTTTTTTAAAGAAGCATTTCTTTGACTAGTTAATTTTTTTGTTTTTTCAACTTCTGTAATTGCATTTGCTGTTGCTTTATTTGCTTTAGCAGCAAGTGCATTTGATTTTGCAGTCTTATCATTTGCAACATTAGCAAGAGCTTTGCTTGAGCTACTGAGTTGTGTATTAGTGGCTGCATTAAGTCTGGGATTAACGCTTCCAGCCTTTACTATAGCATTTCCACGTCTAATATCATCAAGATTAGCAGTTACTTTGCGGGCTTTTTTAGTAGGTGCAGACGCTTGTGCTCCAGCACTCTTTGATAATTCATTAGAAGCATTTTTAATATTAGCTGCAAATTCTTTTAGTTGTGGCCCAAAGAAAGCCAAGGTAAGTCCAGCATTAACCAAGTTAGATTTAAATTCTTCTGATGACTTAGAGGTTGCAAGCAAAGATGCTTCAAGGCCCAAGAACAAAGCAGTAGTTGGGTCTTTTTTAACTGCGGAACCAACTCCTCTTACAACACCGCCAACATTAAGTTTCTGCTCTCGCATTTTTTTCATGGATCGTGCAGGAAGAACAAAGCTGTTTGCAGGAAGCTCACCTTTGATACTATCAGATGTTCCAGTACCTATTCCTTTAATTTTTGATATAGGAAGATTGGCAACGCGAGAAATAGCCTCCGCATCACCTTTTCTTGCTTTCTCTAGATCTGCAAGATTTCCTTTTGCTACATTGGGTGCTATAACGCCCTCGCCATTTGAAACAGCAACAGGAGTCATTCCATCTCCCGGAATCATTTTTCCGTTTCTAGCTGCTACAAATGATGCAGAATCACCGATAGGTTCAGAAGATAATAATTTAGCACTTTTATTAAAGATAGAAGTAACACTTTTTGCACTAGCTTGTCTTTTAGCATCGCCAGCACGTAACGGTCTAAATAAATTCGCCTGCTGCCCGAAGAAGTCTGCAAGCCCTTCAAAACTTACATTCTTGCCCTTATCAAAACGAAAATCAAAGTTTGCTTCTGAACTTTGTGGTTGGATTTTACCCATAACGCCGATAATACCCTCAAGAAGATATCCTTGAATGGTTGCTTGGGCACTATTAGTTTTTAAACCATCTTTTTGGAACAAAGGTTTTACAGCATTAGCAATGGCAGTGTCAGAAACCTTAAATGGCGTTCCATTACCAATATCTAACTTTTCTGAGGTAAGTGCTTTTTTGGTGGCTGAATTAAATGCCTCTTCTGCTGCCTCTGCGGTTTCTTTATCTATACCAGATCTTCTTTCATTCTTATCAGAAACAAATTGAGAAACTGGTCCTGATAGAGTAACTCTTTCTGCTTTTGGAAAACCCGATTTTTTGGCTTTTGCAACAAGTGCAGCTTGTACTTTTGCAGAAGGAGCAATACCAGCACCAGTACCAGTACCTCGACTTTCATTACCAGTCAAGAAAAGTCCAGCAAATTTATTTGGTAAAAGATTTAATCTTACATTCTTAGCTCCAGCGTTGCTTGCCGCAACACCAGAAGTTCCTTGTCCTCTTTTGCTTTTTCTATATTCGGTTGCTAATCTTTTTTGCTCTGCTGGTGGCAAGTTAGCGAATCTATTTGTTTTACCACCTGTTCCCGGCAAATTTTTACCTAAGAATTTACCAAAGCCAGCAGTAAGTTCGATGCCAAGACCGCCAGCACTAGATGGTTTGAATAAATCTTCAGTTTTACCTAATCCTCTACCAGAAGACGCTCTTTTAGAAGCAGCCTTCGCCAAACCACCAACAGCAAGTCTCTTTGCCTGTTCCTTTGGAACAACAAGCTCACCACCCTCAAGTTCAGCAACAACACCGCCCTGAGCATGAGAAGCACCTTCAACAAAGCCGCCTTTTTTAAACTTAGGGATTTTACCACCAGCAGCACGCCTCCTGCCTCTTCCTCCACCAATGGGTATAGCACCACCACCACGAGTCGAAGCGGCAATCTGAGCAGGAAGCCTTGTTAAAGTAGCATTAAGGGTTGAGGCTTGAGTTGTTAGTTTACCAGCACTTGTGTTTAATGTTTGAGAAGATCTCTGTAGGTTGCTGATAGATGTATTTAATGTCTTTAATGCAGATGTATTAGAATTTAAAGCAGTAGTATTTTTAGAAGCAGCAGATGCAGCTTGTTTTTGTGTCGCTGTTTGTTGGGCACTGCCGCCACCTGTTGCTACACTAGCAAGACCAGAACCTACTCCAGTTGCTCCTCCACCTTTGGAAAGACCCCCAAGAAAACCTCTTCCGAATCCGATAGCACCAGCACCGATTTTTACAGCAGCAATGGCTGTGAGTGCAGGAAGAATTGGCCTTAAAGCATCAGCAAGAGTAATAAATGCGTTTGCTGTTTGTATAGCAAATCTAGCTAAATTCTGGAATGTAGACGAGTCGGCAATATCACGAATAAGTTTTCCGAATCGTTGCTGTAGCTGCTCTATCTGAACAGAAAGTGTTCGTGTCGCAATTCCAACATCTTTTGCAATACTACCTCTACCCTTGAGTGCGACCTGAACAGCCTTTTCTGCTTTTTCAAAGTTCTGCAAAGCAGGAATCAATTTACCTACCTGACGAACACCACCAAGTTCTTCAACCAACCTAGCAGTTTGCAGAGTATCAAGACCCTTTGATGCTTTAGATATTCTTTTAAGGGCTTCAAAAATACCAATAAAGTCTCCTTCTGCAACACCAAGTGCCTTTGCATCAGCCTTAGTTGCTCTTAACTGAACTCCGAATTGCTTCAGGAATTCAATTGTTTGAGGTCTTTGGATACGAGTAAAGATAGTTCTCAAACCAGTAGCAATTGTATCAGCAGATTCACGAGTTGTAGATCTAACAGCGGTGAAGATACCAATAAGCTCACGAAGTCTTTCTTCTGGAGCACCAAGCTGTTGCGATGATGCAGCAAACACACCACCAGCACGACGAATAACAGAGATCAAGTCGTCAGATTCAACAGCGAATCTTTTAGATACTTGATTCAAAGATCCAAGAACACCCTCTAGTGCATCTGCCTCTAGCTTGAACTGACTAAGAGCAGCAATAGCACCTTCTGTTGTTTTCTGAATATCACCGAAAGTAGGTGCAAGAGATGCTTTAGCAACAGCCTTTAATGATTTTTCGATTTGATTTAGTGATTGACCAGTTTGTGCAAATGTACGGCCAACACCTAAAAGCTCATTAGCACCAAGCCCCAAACCAGTAGCCAAGGAGTCAACAGTCTTTCTAAGGCCATCAAGATCTTTACCTGCTTTGCCAGTAACCTGAGTAATCTTAGCAAGTTCACGTTCAAATTGAATTGCTTCTTTTGTGGCAGTACCAACGGCTCTAGTAAAACCAAATATAACACCAGTGGCAACACTAAACGCAGCAAATCTACGTGCAGCAAGAGCAGCATCTTTACCAAAGTTTTGTAAAGCACCACCAGCAACATTTGCAGCCTTGGCTGTTTGCCCCAATGACTTATTTACATTGGATGTGGCAGAGCTTACTGCTTTCGCACCACTCTGAATTGACTTGGTGGAATTAGCAAGAGATCTGAAAGAAGAAGCTGTGGTAGCTGCGTTTTTCTGTAGCGTTGATAAAGTAGTGTTGAGTCCCTGTAATTGGGTGTTGACAGATCTTATACCCCTTGCGGTGTTTTTGTCAAGTTTTATATTTACAGGAACATTTATGCCAGATAGCTGCTTTTTAATGCTACTACTAACTTTACCAATGTTCTTTGGGCCACTAAGAACTACTGCTGCGTTTATATTAAATGCCATTTGATATTACCTTATAAGCAAAAAGCGACCCCTCTTGAAAGTATGTCTTCAAGTTTAAGGTCGCTTATCCAAATGTTAATGACTTTAAGCCTCTGCTGAAGCCTCGGTCTTTTTACGTGTCCGTCTTTTGGGCTTTGGTTTTGACTCTTCATTCTCTGGTGTTGCATCTTCAGAGTATAATGATTCATCAATTTTTTTACCGCTGTCATCCAAGAACCCAGCAAATTCGACTTTAAATTCACCTTCTGCATCGAGTTCTCTACCGCTTGCATCGACTAAAACATAGTCTGTATCAGATGTCCACTTAATATAATTTCCATCTGCGTCGATATGTTTCCCTTCGGTATCAACGAGTTTCCCATCTGCGTCAACAAGGTTGTACTCTTCGTTTGCAAACTTGTACTTTTTCAGAAATTTGTTTTCTGGCAACCTTGCGTCCACATCATCTGACTCTGAAATCAGATAAAAGAACTCTGTAGCACCTACTATGGATACTGGATGTTCCTGCTTTAGTAAATAATCACCAAGCCCATTTTTGAAAAATGGTTCATCTGTATCATTATACACCAAACAGTTAGCAAAAAGGAAGTTGAACCTAACAGAATCGGCCTTGCCTTCGCAGGTATTTGCATCTAAATCTGTACGAGAAGAAAGCATTTGTACCATTTCTGCTCTTTTTCTACGCATATCAATTGCGATTTCTTTTGCCTGACTTAGACTGATTCCACCCTTTGCAAGCGAATATTCCCCGTCTACAACCTCTTGCCTCAATAGCTGATATCTAGCTTCTCTATCATCAGACCATAATTTCCTTTTTCTTAGTTCTTCATCTAGCTGATCCCTTAGCATAGTACCAGCAGCAAGCTCCTCATTAAAGGTTTTTCTTCTCATCTCGTTAGCTTTAGTAAGCTCCTGCATGGTGGGTCGTCTAACTGCGTACTTTTCACCAGCTACTTCAAAAACTCTACGATCTTCTAATTTCTCTACCTTTGGCATAATATTCTCCTGTTTATTCCCTATTACCTAAATTAAAATGTGTAACATAACGATTCCAATGAAAACTATATTGTGCTAGTTCACTTTGTGCCGCCCTCAAATTGGACCCGCCATTATCAAGTATCTTAACCCTAGCCCTCTTCCACAACTTTTTCAAATCTTTCTGTTCTTCTGTGAGTTGATCGCTTGGAAGTCCATGACCCCAAAGATGACCAAACTCTTCCTCGAATACAGCTAAAGATCCAATTATTGTTGTATTGAATTTTTTCTCAAGATTATTCAACAATCTCTTCTTTGAAAATTCGTTGTACTTTTTTTCTTCGCTCATTTTTATTATTTCCTTTACTTTTTGAAGCGATCAGCCATTTGCTTCATGGCTTCTGCCTTTAAGTCCATCTTAACATCTGGAAGGTTTTGTTCTTCTATTTTACCTGTTTTGTCGATAGCAGCCTGTCTTTGTTTCATCTTCATTCTAGATGCAATATCGTTTACACCTCGAATTTTTGCAGCCTCGGCAGCACTGTTTGCAACAACAAACATTTCACCACCACCATCTTTATTGACCCCCTTGTTTCCAAGTATGTCGTCAATTTCTTTTTTCTTCCTTGCCTGCTCTGCCTCTCGTCTTTGTTTAGCAAACCAACCGTCTAGCATATCATCATCATTGATAATATCATCCCCCGGCTTTTCAGGATGCTCATATACATTATCATACATTCTAGCATACATCATTAGGGTAAGCTGTTCAGGAGAATTTTCAGTTGTACCAAATGTATTGCTTTTATGTAACGACCACTTACTCCTAAATGGTTCTGTTCTTGCGAGTTCTCTAAAATCCTCTGTGGATAAAGTATTAGCAAGTATGAAGTTCAGGAATCGTTGTAAAATTAGATTGTCTGTCTCTGACCATTTATCATAAGAGTATACCTGCTTGCCTTCACTGTCTTTAATAGTTATTGCTACTAAAAACTCATCTCTTGTTGTTTCAGCATGATTTTCAAGGGTTACATGATCTAAAGAATATTTTTTGCAGAGATTCTTATTTACGCTGCTCTTGACATTCTTTATCTGTCTTCTTAATTGCTTTTTCTTTTTATCATTAAAAATAGATTCATATAATTGTATTTTTAAATCTTCTAGATACTTATTTAGTTTCTCTAATTCAGTATCGTTATTAGCGTTCCAGATACCCTTCATAGCGAGATAATGCTTTGCTTGTGCTCTTGTTATTAATTCACTATACTTGGAATCTTCTATCGTTTCGCGATATACAAGCTCAGAGATAGCCCTTTGTTCCTTTGTGGGCATATGCATAGAATAAAGAGAATTCTTTATATTTAGAAATGTTATTCCTGTGTCTATCCTATTAAGGACAGATTTTCTAATGTTTTCTTCCATTTATCCTAAAATCCTGAAAAAAATAAAAGGCAAGGGGGTCGTAAAACCCCCAAGCCAGATAATAAAGCATACCAGCTTTTATTGACCTTGAGTATCAGCACCCATGTAGCCGGATCTAGCAGCCCACCAAGTTTGACCTAGTGAGTTGAAATCATCACCAGAGTGAAGGACTGTAAAATCATTAAATGTCTGATAGGAGTAAGTAACTGTTACGTTTCCTCCACCAGCATCACCCCCTCCGTATGAAACCGAAGAAAGTTTATTCTTTTCACCGAGGTAAATTCTAGTTCCTTCGCATGTTGCGATACGAATCTTTCTGTCTTTCAAGTTGTTTGGACTTACGCACTGAGTTTCATTTCCACAATCATCAATTGCATTAACCAAGTCACCAGAAACCGAAGTAACTTCGATATCACATGTAACTTCAACTGGGAATGTAACTGTTTTTGCGTATGGTGTTCTAGCACCAAGCTCAAACAAATCTTCACGAGCCAAGTCAGTCGAAACTGTCATTGAGCTAACACGTACAAGACCAGACTTAACACCACCATCACTAACACCAAAGATATCGCCCGGAAGTCTTGTATAATCTGCGTCCGCTGCTTGTGCTGTAGTGGTTGCGAAAATCATGTTTTCACGACGATTAACACCACCAGAGCCAATAGGTGCATCATTATTGCCAGTAAACTGACCGTCAATACCTGTTCTCACAAAAGGTGAGTTACAAGTAACACCAAGAACGTCTTCATTATTATATGCTCCCCAAACCTTATTATTCCCAGCAAGTGTTACATCTTCTGAGAAATTGTCTTCAAGTGGGAAGTTATAAGCAACGGAAGAAACTGTCAATCCAGACATTTCAACATACTGCTTAGCAACTCCACTAGATGACTCTAGATCTTCACCAAAGATTCCCAACTGAACGAGAGTCTCTGCTGGAGCACGCTTTGCAAGCTGTGGACCGGAAAGGTTTCCACCTTCCGCATCGGTAGCAGTTGCAAGACAGAAAAGTGTCGGATACCCATCTAAGACCTTACTTAGACTTACTTCAACATCTGGAACACCTTCGATATTTTCATAAATCGCAAGCTGACCTAGTTCAAATGCTTGTTCTAGGTTGAAGGTTGTCGTAATTGCTACGGACTGGACACCATGTGCCTCTACCGCATCAGCAGAACCAACGCTTCCCGGCTTACGAAAAGCTACCTGTTGAATTGGGTAGTAAATTCTATTATTAGCCATTTTTATTCTTCTCCTGAAATTGAAAAAGTATGTATATTACCTTTTTTCTAAAAGAGAATACACCATTTATATTAAATTATGCCATTACCACTTCAAAAGTAGCTCTTACAGTTCCTCTATGAAATCTACTATTAGGAGAAGACATTTCTGTAACGACCATGTTGTAGTAACGGGCCATTTTGTACCTGTAGCTTTCGACTAACTCTGGGTACATTATCGCTTGACTGCTCCTCATGCCTCTATAATCCAAAGGATAGCCAGTGGCACTCGCAACAGTGTTGTTATCATATAACCATATTGTTCTATCTTTTTCTAGAGATATTACATCAATAAGTTGATTTCTCCACCACCTAGATTCGGATAATATGTGAAATAGCACATCCTGATACACCCAATTTCCAACGGTTCCTAATTCATAAGGCTGAAGTGTTCTTCTTGGAACAGCCTCAATCACAACCGCTGGAAGCTGAACCCTGTTATTAGCAAGTATTTGCCAATTACCAGAGCCAACATCATAAAGTGTAGGATCGTCCACTCTAAATGAGTCGTATTGCAATTCATCCCACCAAGGGGCTTGATCCGCAATATAGACTTGAACATTTCTATAGGCATAGTCTACTTGGACGGTACTATTTTCTGTTACTGCATTATCAAATACAACCCTACCGAGGGGGTAGTTGTAATGATGACCATAAGTGGCATCGCCAGTCCCATAGAATGTACCATTTACATAAACACCTGTTAAAACATTGGGTTGGGTATCGTAATCAACTCCTGTTTCCCAAACCCAGTCCTTTCTTGGCCCTTCCCATACCTGCCCAAGAGTATATGAGGGATCATCAACAAGTCGCAGTTTGTCGAACGTACCACCATATGCACCTGAAGTCGGTATTGAGACATTACTAAAACTACCAACGCCAAGAAGTCCCCAATCGAAATAAGTTTTTAAATTACTCTCAAGTTGGGACGTTAATAACGTCTTTCCTATCTGAGTAACGTGCTTATTTAATTTTGTATAATCAGCATTAGCCATTTTAGAATCTCCTACTCACTTCTTCTTTCACAACCCTATCTATGACTTTTTCTATATCTGCCAAAGATCTAGTTGCAAAGTTATCTGTAGCTGATCCCGCATATTGCGGAGGAACCGACCAGCCACCTCCCGTCTTAACCATGATTCCCAATCCAGTCCTTCCTGAGTTCCGAGGGTTAAAAGTATAACCAGAGACAATCGTTTGAGTGCTTTCGAGAAGCAACCAACGTAACCACTCAATGATGCCACTACTTCTACTGCTAACATACGGAAAAGAAGATTGGGGTAAAGAAAGAACGTCAGAATAATCTGAACGTATCATACCTATCTTTATAATCCCAAACTCTGTGTTTCTTTCATATGTAACTTGTATACCTTCTGCCCAAGTATTTAGAATATTATCTATAGATGAGACATTTTGTATACCAAGCTCACCACGCAAAACACCGCCCTTGACAGCTTGCCAAGTTTGCGATGATTCAATTGCGTTGTATAACTCTACTTCTAATTTTTTCTTTATTGCTTTAGTAGCCGCAGACATAACCGAGGCTATCTTTTTATTTATTTCTTTCTTGACATTCTTATCAAATTGACTGTCAAAATTAAGTAGTTGAATAGATGCTTTGATAGTCATTATCCAGACCTCTTCCAAAGACATTCTACAAATTCACTACTGAAGCCGCATGGTTGTGGTTCAGAAGCTCTTTGATACCTATATCTTCCGTATGAGCCTTGATCTGAATTAACGATTATTTCTTTTGCTCTTTTCAACTTAGGAATATTGCTTGCAAACGTAATTGTTTGAACCATTCCTTCTGGGTTGTTTACTGTTCCAGCGTTCATAAACTCTTTATGGTCCCAAACTATCATTAGATTAATATCTTCTGATGATTCAACAGGACGCTTTCCATTGCCATTACACATAGGACATATAGTGCCAAACGGAAAAGGAACCGGCCCACCGTCTTGAAATCTATTTGATGATTTTTGACCAATCGGATCGTAGACGCAATTGGTACAGTCCTCATAGCGTGTGATACCATAGTATATTTTGCATGGCTGAGTAAGTGCATCGTCATACAGCAATGCCGATATAGCATTGGTGAATAACGCCTTGAAGTCTGCACTAATAATGCCTGAAAAATTATTTATCATTTTTTAATTTCTTCTGTAGGTCTTTCTTTACCATTTTTAATCTATAGTATCTACTAACTAAAACATCTGTGCGTAATTGAAACTTCTTTGAGCGAAAATCCCTACGTCTTATTCTACATGCGATTAAAGACATTCTAATACCCAAAACCATCACCATCATCTTTCTTAAAATATTCATGACGCACCCCAGTTAGAGACTATTAATTACTGCAAATATCACACCCCGTAAATCTAACGCTGTATTTGGCATCAATCGTTCCAGTTGTAGGAAGATTTGACACATATGTATCTATAGTATAATTTGTACCTGCCCATCCAGAACCGGCTGGAACTGTGCCACTTAAAGCACCTCTTGGGGCGGCAATAACGATTGTGCCCTCTTTATGCTCCGTAGCTGTACCTTTAGGTTGGTATATAATTGCCATTTTTATTTCTCCGAAAATTTATTTTTAGAACCAGTAAACATTGTTCGGGCCTTGTCTATCAGCACCACCAGTATCACCCATAGGAGGATAAAAATCATTAGAGACAAACGGACTCATTATAGCTCTAATAATTTTCTTGCCCTCGTAACTAAAGTTATAATCACTACTCACATCTTGATACACCTTACATGGGCCATTTGTAAGTAATTCGTTTAAATACTGACCGTATGAGTTCGTATTTAGTACTGCTGGACCACATCTAGCGGTAACACCTTGTAGCAATGCAGAGTTTCTAAAGTTACCCTCATCAGCGATACATGCAGCTTTTAAAACCATGAAATTTATAAATTCTGCACCATCTGATTGACCAATTGGATCTGGCGTTATTGTGTAAGCCTCTACATCAACTACATATGTACTATTAAAATTAACATCAATAGGTATAAAGTACGCAGCAGTAATCAACAGATCTTCAAGCCTGTTATTTGAGTATTTGCTTTCACCACACCCAGCATCATTTAGCATGGTTCTAAGCATAAGTAAACTTGTATTTTGCCAACTTGCCATTATTATTTACCTTATTATCTATCCGAGACGTATAGTATTCCGTCACCCTGAAGGATTTGGGAACCGTTAGTAGTAATAGTAACTTCAATTCGATAAGTAATACCAGAAGTACCACCTTCAATAAACATTTCTACTTTTGTACCATTTACAGTTTGACCAGTAATCGTTAAATCACTTGCCCCACCATTTATTTCTTCTGAAGCTACGCTGGTTATGCCAGTTATCGTTTCGCCAGAAGCTAAAAGTGCATTAAACTCCATAGCGAATTTTCTTTTTTCCACTGGCTGTTTACAAAGTCTTTGATTTGCTGTAATTGACATATAAATTTTCCATAAAAACGGTTTTTCTGTCTAACAAGAGTTTCCTCTTTCATTCACTATCCAAGTATCTGATTGAGCGACTCTTATCCATTCATTTCCTCGCTCTGGAACTGCCCAAATTACCCCTCTTCTATCCAAGACCCAAATTCTTGTTTCACCAACAATATCTATAGGCAAATCGTTATTAGCAGTTAAAGTAGAAAGGATCTCAATCGGCATATCTTGCAGAGTGAATACAGAAATAACTTCTCTAAATTCAATCGGCAAATTGTATGTCTGAGTATCTAATGTCGCTAAGTTATCAATAGGTAAATTATTAATAAAATTAGTTTTAGATAGGTTTTCTACAGGTGCATTATTTGCAACTACTATATCTGAAAGTACCTCAATCGGTAGGTTCTGTTGACTTAAAACAGCAATAGCTTCTCTGAATTCTATAGGTAAGTTCTGGTTTGAAGCACCTATCTTTGACAGATTTTCAACTGGTATGTTATTTATTAACTGAATATTCAGTAAGTTTTCTATTGGTAAGTTATTAGAAATCAAGGTAGTTGAAAGAATGTCGATAGGCAGATTTTGCTGAGTTAATACAGATATAGCCTCTCTAAATTCTATTGGTAAGTTTTGTTCAGGTGACTTGAAACCTCCTAAATTTTCTATTGGAACATTGTTTATAAATTTAATGCTTGATAGGTTCTCTATCGGTTTATTAAAGTTTAACGATATAGTTTGTAGTGTTTCTATAGGAAGTGAAAGAACAACAGAAATCGTATTTACTGCTGCCTCCGAGTAATACCAACCAAAAGTTGATATTGGAGTCAGTCTGTCAGTTAGTGAAGGCTCGGTATACCAACCTTGGGTTGATACAGACGTTAAATCTGTTCCGATACTCATTAGCTTCTGTTTCTTTCATTGCCCGATTTTGTAAGTGTATAAAGGACACCCGTATTATTCTGTGCGTAAAAATCAAATACGCCAGAAGAACTTTCGACTATCCTGCCTTGTGCCATTGATAGTAGTATAGCCATAATATCTTCATATGGCACTCCATCGTAAAGTGTATTATTTAATTCGTTTACAACTCCAGTAGGTAGTGTGTTTTGTATCACTGTTGTTTGTTCGCTGATAGTGCCTGTAGTGGCAATGCCAGCTTGAATCAAATCGCTAGTGCTAACTTCGATAGCATCAATAAGGTTTGAAACCTGTGATGTAGCTAAGTCAACATTCGGCTCTGTGGTAAATGGACTATTGAAATCGTCCGAGAAGATATTACCAACAAATGTAGTACCTTCCGATATTTCTATTTGCCAACCGTTAATAGTGAAAAATGTAGAACCTAGAAAGGCTCCTTCAACCGTAGGGTCGCCACCCACACTTCTACACGCTGCCAAAAACTTTAAATAATCTCTTTGTTTTGCCCATTCTTTCCAAGCTGAATAAATATCCTGTTTAATATTAATATTAAGTTCGCCCGCATTTACTATAATAAGTTTATTTGGACCATCAAATGTAACTTTGTGGTATAACGTCCATAAATCTTGATTCATAGGCCAACCATGATGAAACATTAGTATACCATCTCATTTAGATTCATTGTTGCGAAAAAATCACCAGTGGAACTTGCTGTCATAGCTTCAACAGTAATTGTCATCGCAGGTTGTGTAACATTGTCTGACAATACAGTAGTAATTAAACTCTTTTGTTGGTAAGGGTTGAAACTTTCAAATTGCTGACTGTAAGCATCGCCACCTTTGATTGTTGAGGCATATTGAACCACTCCAGAGGCAAGGAGGCCAGTAACAGCATGGTTTACTTCTGTAACACTGTTTGCATTTATTCCTGTAAAACTGCCACCTTGAGTAATGCTATTATTTCTTAATCTTACATTAAAAAGTCCACTAGATGTGTTTGGATCTGAAATAACATGGAATTCTTCTGGAATAGTTAATGCATGATTTACTAACCCATTGAATGTCGCTTTAGGTCTTATACTCATTATTGGAACTTCTCCATCGCCAAAAGCTACAGGAGTAGGAGAAGCACAGGTAGCACCAAATGAAGAAAATTGTCTTTTGATAGTACCAGCAAGCTGAACAACAGCACAAGTTGCCTTTAGCTCACTAGAAGAAGCGGCGTTATTAGTATTTTCACATTCATATCTTATAGGTAAAGTACCTTGACGCATGTAGGGGTTTGTTTCATTGTTTGGGTTTTCTACCACATGGCAAGTAGTTTTTCTACCATCTGATTCGTAAATTCCAAATCTAACAACACCAACACCAAGCCACTGGAAATCCATCCAATAAAGATTTTCTTTTGTTATGTCTAAATTGAAGTTTGTTGTTCCATCAAGCTCGTCTCTATTCCAATCTGATTGTATTACTCTTGTATCAACAACAGAACCAGTAGTATTAGATCGAACTACAACATATAAATCTGTTCCATCTAGTTCCCAAAAAATTCCGTTTTCTTCGTCAAAGTAACCCCATCTTCTTCTAACATTAGCTTTACCTGTATCTCCAACCGCCAATGTTTGCATAATCTTGCTCATAGTTCCGGGCTGATATGGATGATAAAGGTGACTCTGCCTAGTAACTAGGTCGCCACTTGCAGTTCCATTTGTATCCAGAACAATAGATCTTTGACTTGATGCGTAAGTTAAAGTTCCACTTCCAGCAGTTACATCATAAAATTCATTTGGTCTTTCATCGTAAGCATAAACGTATTGACGAGAACTTTCTGTAGGTTCACTGATTAATCCACCAAAGGTACTAAGTGCAGGAGAACCTTCATCAAACCTAACAAATCCATCTCCATTTCTGTCGATTTTTAGCGAGTGAGCAGGATCATCTCTATCTACAATTGTGCTTTTTTGATAGTAAAGCTCACTCAAGTCTGCATCAGATTTAACTGTAGCAATTATGGTGACACCAACAAGAAGATTTTCTAAAACTTGAAATGGCCCATTAGTAATTGTAGATAAATCTAAAAATAACTCTCCTTCGCCCGAAGCAAAACCAGCACGCTCAATACCAACGATTTCACCACTAGCACCACTATTTCCACCTGTGACAGTTTGACCAACTTCAAATTTTGTAGACCCTTCTCCGGTAAAGAAGATTACTAGTCTACCGGCAGCAGCGGATTTTTTACCCGTACTGTCAGGCGGTAGCCTAATAAAGCCGTTTTCATTTATTGCCATTTTTTATCACCTATTTTTTGTTTGTCCTATTTATAAAAATTCCTACCTCGCACATAGTTATTATATACGAGGTAGGTAATTAATATCTCAAAGGATTAAGTATTACTATAGTTACGCTCAAGAGCGGACACGAGCGAGAAAGTATTTGTACTTTGTCTCGTAACCGTACCAGCGGTTGACACATACTGTGCTGTGTTCAATCCGATAGCAACAATAGTAACAGGTGCGGGCGTACCAGCGGAAGCTGCTCCTCTTTGAGTATTGTTATCAAAGTCATACTCAAAGTTCACAGGAGAAGATGTAATATCTGCACTAACACCAGCGATCATATCTGAATTGCTTGTGTCTTGTACGATAATTGCTTCATCTGTTCCGTAGTCACGACCAGTGTTGTCACCAGCATCATCATTTGTGAAGAATACAACCAATTTGGTATCATCATCGTCAATAATGTTAGCATTAACAGAAATACTAATAACAGACAAGAAGGCGAAGTTTCTTCCAACCCCAAGAACGTCTTCAAAGGTAACATTGTTTTTCTCGTTTGCATTAAGGTCGTCAATGAACAAGTTCAATGTAGTACCGTTTGGAGAAGCGAAGTTCATGAGAAGGTCGGTAACATCACCACGGAAAACACCACTTGCTGTACTGATATCAGAAAGAGTTCTGAAGTCAGAATCGTCAAGTGCAACGGAAGCACCACGACGAAGCTGTTTCTGCAACCACTGGAAGCAGTTAGCAAGAGTACCATCGTTTCCGAACAATCTCCAGTTGTAGCTAAATGCTTGGTTTTGTGGAGAGCGAAGGAATCCGTTCTCACCACTAAGTGTAGCAGTAGTATCAGCAGCATTTGCAGTCAATGTTGTGTTCTGGAACAAGCTAACAGTATCGTTAGTTTCAGTAGTTGTAGAGATACCAGAGATAACATAGCTTCCGATGTTACCAGCGTCTTCTGCATTTCCAACTCTAATAACACCACCAACAACATATCCGTCTGTTGCGAAGTTTCCACCATCTCTACGCTGAATAGTATCAGGAGAAGCACTACTCATTACAAGACCAGATGTTGCGTCAGCACCGACATTAGCAGCAACTTCCCTCTTGTATTGCAAGTACATTCCGGGACGATAAACTTCAAAGTTAAATGTAGCAGCACTTTGAGTAGTTGGGAATGGTTGATCTTGCGTATCAAGAACTACGTTATTAAGATCTGTTATGCTAAGAACTTTGTATGTACCAACATTTTCATCTAATGAAGTAGATCCAGATGCGAGGATACCAACAATATCACCTGCGGCAACGCCAGAGCTAACAAAGTCAGAAGCAGCACTTGTGAGAGTACCAGAAAGATCCGAACCACCAATATTTTGGATTTGTCCGTCACTTCTCTCATTTGCTCTTCTTCTACTGTATAAAACGCCTGTAATAGATGCTTCTGCTGGAATAGCAACTGTAGGCTCTTGTAGAAGAGTAAGTTGAGTTGCACTATCTACAGAAATAATTTCAAAGAAATCATCATCTAAAGCAGCATCAGTACCTTGAAGGTTGATAAAATCTTTAGCTGTAACACCAGATGCTTGGAAGTCACCAGCAGCAACAGTAACAGTGAATGTCTTTTCTTGTGCCGAAGCGGAAGAAACACTTGTTGTATAGTCTGTTCCTGTACCTAGAATGACACCAGTTTGGTAAATTTTTACACCACCAGCAAGATCACCATCAGAGTCAACAATAGCAGGATCGTCACCGTGAGTAACAGGGAATCTGTTCACGATAGACTCAAGAGTGCTAACACCAATATCAGCGATTTCGGACTGAGAGTATGATTTACCTTTCTTTCTAGCAAAAATCTTCAAGAATGTTCTGAAGTCGTCACCGGCATCAGTATCTTGAACCAAAATGGCCTGATTCACTGGTCCTGTCAAAACGAAGTTCTTAGGGTCAGTTACAGTACCAGATGTAGAATCGACTTGCTGATAGTAAACTTGAGTGTCTGAATCCAAGCTACCGAGAGTGATAACCCCAGCGTAAGTTTGCTTTACTGTACCAGCACTGTCTAGTTTAGCCCAACCACCAGTACGAATCAATTCTCTCGTATCGTTATCTCTCCAGTCGAAGTCACCGTGAGTAGCACCACCAATTTCAAACTGCTCTCTCGTGATAGATTCAAGTGGGAAAATAAACTGAATCAAATCTACGAAACCTGAACCCGCTGTTTTCCACTCTTCCTTGAGGAACGAGTAGATAGCCTGTAGTGTAGCACCATCAGTTACAGTACCACCTGTAGGGGTCAAAATTGCATAGTTAATATCTGTTTCACCAGTCGCACCAAAAGGTGAACTGACCAAAAGGCCAGTTGAATCAACAAGACCTGTAATAGTCCAGTGGTCGATGTTCTGACCGTTCAAAATAGTCAAAATGTCACCACTTGCAACACCGGAACCTGCAAAACTAGCAGCTTTAAAAGCATAGGGATATGCCTGATCGCCTTGAGTTTCACCAACACCAGTCTCAGCAAGTAGGTTATAATTGACCAATGGAGTTGTAGAGAAGACAGGCTTAATACCTATCTTCTGATTATAATAATCCACAAGCACCTGTAGCCTGTCTAGATTATCTGGATCGGTTATAATTGCCATTTATTATTCTCCGTTAATTTTAACTTCAGGTATACCCATACTTTTTCTTCTCTGAGCCATTTTCCTTTCATACTTTTGAATTGTTCCACAATCATGGCAGTACAATTCTCCGGTTTTATGGTCAATAAAACACTTATCCATAAACTTAATTACCCTAGTACACTTAAAATCCGTACAGTCTGCGTTTTCAGGAGCCGGGCAAAAGGTTTCTATCAGTCCATATTCAACTTTCCTATCTGTCATTTAATACACCTCTATTAAGGATTCTCGTAATTTCTGTCAAAAACTTGGTTAATTTTAATCGTATTTGGAGTGTTCGTTAATGTATTATCGTCCTGTCTAAAATAGACATATCCTGTATTCACAATAACGATATCTGCGTCAAAGTCCCCAGTATAATTATAAGCATATTCAAAGGTTCCATCATCCTCTGATTCTATACCAGCCAATTCTGTTGGAAAAACGCCTGTTGGATTAGATTTATATATTCTTACTTCCGACCCCGGAACAATATCTGTTAATGTTAAAAGAACAGTATTTTCAATAGTAATCGTGTTACCAAGCTGACCACTAGTTCCGATACTTGAAGTTGCGGGATTAGCACCATTTGTAGCTTGGATAAGAAGATTTCCGCCCGGAGGAGTAGCATAAGTAAACAAGATATCAGCAGTAGTATTATCAGAGAACTGCAAATTATCGTAGATAAATGTTCCTGTAAATGGATGATGAACACCATACTCGTTTGCAATAAAGTTACTGTTCTTAATATTTGTTCCAGAGTTCCACCTAAATGCCGGATTCATCTCTAGTATATCATCAAAAGCGTTCTGGAAGGTAGAGTTTCTAATAATAACACCGCTATCTGCCGTAAATTCAGCACCACCGTCAATCGTAGAACCAATAAACTCGTGACCAGTCGGAGTGTTTAACCAAGCTATTTCTTCTCTAAAATCACGAATAGTAGTACCGTAAAGTAGGCAATTGTCTACTTCACCATTATTGTTAGGTTTAAAGGTTAGATCATAATTAGCGTTGCCAAGAAGAAAACATCCGTTTCGTCCTCTAGCTGTATCTCCATCACCAACTTTTTCTCCCATCTGTACGATGGTTCCAGATGTTGTGTTACCGTTAATTAAAACTTTTTGAAAATTAGTAGGAATACTATTACTAAATACTTGAGGAGTTACTGATGTATCAATAGATTGAGGAGCACCAAAATTTACAATTCTATTAATATCATCAAATACAGTTTGAGCATTATTACCGCTACCGATCTCTAGCACACCCTGAATTTCAACAATAGTAGATGAGGAATCCAAAGATTTGATAACACCATATCTGTTATTGGTATCTCCTTCGTCTGCATCAATAAGGTCTTTAAATCCTGCATCTGGAGTTCCACTTCCATAGATTCTCAGTCCAGAGCCAATGTCAATTGCATCAAAAATACATGCATCAGCACCACCCTTTGCAAGTGCGTCAGATACAAAAAACACACCCACTTTTCTAATAGCCGCAAGATCTGTGGCTGCAAATCCACCGCCAGAAAAAGTTGGCCTTATCGTTGGATCAATAACCATTTTTTGAAAACCACCGGGATAGTTTTCAGATCCATAAAAGGTCCATCCAGCATAAGAGTTTCCTGCCGCTGTAGCGTTATCAGAAACTATAATTCCAAAACCACCGATTGCACCATCAGTATTGGTTCCGGTTGAAGTTAAAGGCAAAAGTGCATTTCCCCAAATCCAAAGAAGCTGTCCTTCTTCAGTTCCTCCAGAAGTAAAATCTAAAGCAGTTCCACCGGCACTAACAATATCAAAGGTTAAAGTACAAAAACGAGAAGCTGTAGGATAATCCATCGCGATAGCTTCACCGCCTTGCACAGACAAAGAAGAAGTCTGCTCACCAACAGCAGCACCACCACCAGCTACCTTTTCTGCTGAACAATCACCTAAGTCAGCATTTTGAAGAGAGGTAACTCTTGATCCAATAAATTCAACTGTTAGTGGAGTAGGCATTATATAGTTGTTCCTTCAACTTGGATTCTATAAAAACTATTGGTACTTGAAGTTCCGGCAGCTAGTTCCATCTTTAACCAGATACCTTGTGCGTCCAGAGGAGTTAGGTTATTACCTGCAACACCACTAGCACCGTCTCCATATGAAGTAACACCAGTTGGTGCATTTAGTCTATTTCCTACAGACTCGTTATAATTCAAAGATTTCTCTAATCCAAATGTTACGATTGTATACAAGCCAGTACTGACTTCTGTTACTGTTGCACTTTGTAATGCTATTGTTGTATTATTATTTTTTATAAAACCTTTTTCGTATAGAGTCTTATCAGATCCCCCTGTAGAGTTAGCGGTCGCATCATAAAAGACACGCTGAAAACCAGACTCGGTTGGAAAAATGGTTCCTACTTCTGTAGCACCGCTTACACTAATATTTCCGATAGCAACTGTATCTGATCTGGAAGATAATATTCTTTCAAATACTTGGCTACCAGAAACGGTAGTTGTGCCACTAAGTGCTATATTCTCTGAAACAATAATACCAGCAGCGTCTCTTCCTGTTATGGTCAATGTACCAGAATCAGAATTATCATCACTATAAGCTGATATCACTGAATTTGTTTCTATATCTGTAAAAACAAGCCTGATACCACTATTGATTGCCCCACCAGCAGTCGAGAGATCATCTTGTGGCATATTCTGACTTGCGTATACTACTATATCTGATGCGACAACGCTCATCTTTTACCTCTTAGTTACATGTATCACACGAATTTACGGACCATTCGCTTGGGCACTCAAACGACCACTCTAGCGGACATTCTTCTAAACACCATTCAGTGTTTTCTGCTCTTATATTCCAGCACAAGAGTTTTGGCTCTATAGCTAGGAATGGGGAGGTTTCAATTGGTATATCTTTTTCCGAAGAAAAGACACCAGTAACAGGACTAACCCTTTGTGAAGAAATAGGCTCTTCCGATAAAGATAAACCACCCAGTATCATTATATACACCTTTATGCTATATCGCCGTGTAAAGTATAAGTATCTATACCAACTTGCTTCAGATGAACAACGCCATATTGACCTTCTATACCTGTCGCACTATTGAATGAGTTCAACGTAACGCCCGAAGCGGCACTGAAGTTGACACTGCCAGCACCAGCCTGTTCGATTGTAAACTCTGAATTTAGCTCGCATCCTAGACCAGAAGGAATAGTGATAACAACTGCACTAGCACTAAGGGTTCTTAAATATTTGCCAGCATGGTCGCTACAAGATAAATTTATAGTGTTTGAAACAGATGCAGTGATTGCTTCTGGTCCTGTATATGGAATAATCTGCAATCTATTACTATCATTGAAACTTTGAGGATATAATACACCTCCGTTTCCTGAAAAAGTACCACTTGTTTCACTTATAGTTGCAACTACTATACCATTCTCATCAATCCATCTAGTGAGAGGAAGTGCCTGACCAGCACCAGCTTCTACGGTTAAAACAGGATAAGCACTTGTGTCATTCGTTACATGAAGTCCAGCTTGAGGGTCTGTATTGATACCTACTTGATTTAGTACTTGATTATAAATAAAGTTTGAAACACCAGTAATTTCGTTGCTAGTGCGATCAAAGAAAGCAACACCACTCGCAACACCAGTTGTACTACCGCCAGACCCAGAACCATCTCCAGCACCAGAAATAGATACAATATTAGTAGCATTGTCATAAGTAACTGTTGTAAGTCCTACACCAGTAAATACTACAGTCTGATTGCTAGTAATACTATCTACATTCCCAGTTACATTGATATTCCAGTTATTATAAAGCAGACCAGAAACACCACTTATGTTTGATTCATTAGTATTAATCTGGTTTTGCAAAAATCCTATAATCACGCCGTTAGTAGTAATCTTCCCTTGAAGATATCCAGAAACAGATTCAAGTTCACCAGTAGTTGCAAGTCCAGTAACAACAACACTCTGTCCTGTATAAGCAACAACCTGTGTATTTCCATCTGGAAATCTAACTCCACCAGCGTCTACGCGAATAGTTTGGGTATTTCTATCATAGGATAATCCAGTATCACTTGCAATAATAGCAGCATCAGAACCGGCAACTAAATCAATAAAGGCAATACCACTTTCTTGGAAGTTGCCTAATGATTTAACATCACCACC
>Ga0164321_10000021_pt1 | contig 22930 bp, 27 predicted proteins | sample GuaBasSediGuay12_FD_121799 | JGI IMG/M metagenome (GOLD analysis project Ga0164321, IMG submission 121799) | Subseafloor sediment microbial communities from Guaymas Basin, Gulf of California, Mexico - Guay12, Core 4567-28, 21-24 cm | ecosystem: Environmental > Aquatic > Marine > Hydrothermal... | reverse complement strand
TCGGTACAGGTTGGGACCCTAGGGGTTTTGCCATTATGAAGCCCGGAACTAAACCGAAATCAGCCGAAGCTAAAAAATTAAGCGGGGTTAGACCCTGCAGAATACCTGATTCGCCAGAAATAACAACCGCACCTAAAAAATATAAGGCTCCAAAGCATTTAGATAAAATAGGTGTAGAAAAATGGAACGAGCTTTACCCGATTTTACAAAACAGTGGCGTTTTAAAAGTATCAGACCTAGACACGCTTTCAAATTACTGCTATGCACATTCACAATTTTTTATAGCTCAAGACGAATTAAAGAAATGTAAACCAGTATTAATAGAAACTGAAAAATCTAACGGAGATAAGGTTGTTCGTGAATTTAAAAATGTAATACTAACCCCTAACGGTTCTATTCAGGCGATACCCTACATTTCGCAAGCTCGCCAATGGATTGAAATAATGCACCGGCTATCTGCCGAGCTAGGCATGACTCCGTCTGCAAGAGGACGGTTAAATATCGCCACCCCCGACCAAGATAAAGAAAAACTTATGAATTTTTTAACCCAAGGCAATGGCAAAAAGAAAAGTTAAGCCATGCCCTGAGCAAAAAGTAACGTCATGTGGTGGCAAATACTATTACGATGCCGATTCCGCCGAGCGGGTTGTAATATTTTTTGAAGAAATTTTAGTTTTATCTCAAGGAGATTTTCACAATAAACCTTTTTTGCTTGAAGACTGGCAAAAGAAATTCCTAAGAACTGTGTTTGGGTGGAAAAAAAAATCTAACGGCAAGCGTAGGTTTCGTAAATCATTTCTAGGTATCCCGAAAAAAAACGGCAAGTCAACATTGTGCGCAGGATTAGCCAACTATTTATTAGTCGCTGATGGCGAATATGGGGCAGAAATATACTCCGCCGCAACCGAACGAGGGCAAGCTAAAATAGTTTTCGATGAAGCTGCCCGCATGGTTGCATTATCCAGCCTTAAGTCTATTGTAAAACATACCGTAGGACGTTTGATTTTTCCTGAAATGCAATCAAAATACGAAACTATATCTCGTGAAAGCAAATCAAAACATGGTTTAAATATTCACGGTTTAATCTTCGACGAACTACATGCCCTTAAAGACGCCGAGCTTTACGAATTTATGACACATGGCTCCGGCTATGCAAGAAGCCAGCCACTACATACCACAATTACTACCGCCGGACACGACCGCACCAGCGTTTGCTATGACGAATATTGCCACGCTAAAAAAGTTATTAAAGACGAAAAAAAAGATGAACAATTATTTGCCATGATTTTTGAAGCGGGAAAAGATGACGACTGGAAAAATCCCGAAGTGTGGAAAAAAGCTAATCCAAATATGGGCGTAACTTTTGATGCTCAAAATATCGAAGACGATGCAAAGCAAGCTATTGAAAATCCACGGCATGAAAACAATTTTAAAAGATTGAATCTTAATATATGGACTAGCCAGTTAACTCGCTGGCTGCAGCGTGAAAAATGGGATAGTTGCGCTGGCAAAGTTTCGGACGGTTCGCTACTAAATCAAACGTGTTATGGCGGGCTAGACCTTTCAACGGTAATAGACATTACGGCGTTTAGTTTAATATTTCCCATGCCCGACGGCAGATTATATCTGAAACCATATTTTTTTATACCTATAGAAAGAATTGAGGAAATGAAAAACCGTGATAAAGTTCCTTACGATAGATGGGTGGCTCAAGGGCATATTATCGCAACGCCTGGCGATACCGTTGACTATGATTCCGTAATAGGGCAAATGGTTGAATGCAGTAAACTATACGACCTAAAAGACATAGCCTATGACCCCTGGAATGCAAGCATGGCGGCATCTACTGCTGAAAAAATGGGTTTAATTATGGTTCCGACGGCTCAAGGTTACGGAAACATGTCGCCGCCCTCAAGAGAATTTGAACGCCAAATTATAAAAGGTGCAAAAGACGACGAAAGTATCGGATTAGTTCATTCTGATAATCCGGTTATGAACTGGATGATAGATAATGTAGAGGTCCAAACTGGTCCAAATGGTGTAATTAGACCGTTTAAGCCAGCAGAAAAAGGCGGCAATCAAAAGAAAATAGACGGCGTGGTCTCCTCGATACTTTCCGTCGATAGATACATGCGGAGAAAAGAATCTGATGCGCCTGAAATAACATTTTTCTAAAATAAAACTTGACATAATTGTAAATTTGTAGTAAAATTACAATAAATAAATTAATGAAAATAAATTTCCTTGAAAATATAAAATCCTTATTTGGGATAAAATCAAACCCAATACACGGAAACTCAACAACCCATATCCCGATGCTTGGGTGTTCAAATGCCTCGTCTTCCGGGGTGTACGTTACAGAATCCTCATCATTAGGACTGCCTACAGTTTGGGCTTGCGTTCAAGTTTTAGCACAAACTATATCAGCACTACCACTTTCATTAATAAAGGTAACAAAAGATGGTAAATTCGTAGACCTAACCAGTAATTTAACTAGATTAGTGGCACGTCGCCCTAATTCTGAGATGACGGCACTTCAATGGCGTAGCTTAATCATGTTTAATTTAGGATTAAACGGAAATCATTATTCTGAAATAGAAAGGAATAATGCTGGCGACCCTATTGCATTATGGCCTATTGAGCCGTGGCGGGTTACGCCCACTAGGGTAGACGGAAAACTAATTTATGAAGTGCAAGTCGATAATGGGAAATCTATATTTTTATTTCCCGAAGAAATTTTACACTTTAAGGGACTTGCTGGTGACGGAATTGTGGGTATTAGCCCCATAAAAGCCCATTGTGAAGCGGTAGGCATTGGTTTAGCCGCTCAAGTTTCGTCCGGCAAATTCTACAGCAATGATTCCGTTCCGTCGGGCATTCTAACCACTGAGCAAAAAATAGACGAAGAAACTCGCGCTAATATAAGGAAAGCGTGGGAAAAAGGACATAAAGGGTTAGAAAACCACCATAAAGTCGCTATTATTGATGCGGGCATGAAGTTTAATTCTATTTCCGTTAGTCCCGCCGATGCTAAATTGATTGAACAAAAGAAATTAACGCGCGAAGATATCGCACAAATTTACCGAATACCGCAGCATAAAGTAGGAATTATGGAGCGTTCGACTAATAATAATATCGAACAGCAGGCTATTGAGTTTGGAACTGACACAATTAAACCGTGGACAACTAATATTGAACAGGAATTATTGATAAAATTAGTCCCCGAAAAAGAATGGGACACAAGCTACTTCCGCCACGACCTTGCTGACATGATGCGCGGCGATTCCGGCGCGATGTCAAACTTTTTTCACAACGCTAGAATTGACGGGTGGATGAACGCCGACGAAATTCGAGCGATACAAGACATGAACCCTTTGCCCGAGGGTAGAGGCAAAGTTTATTTAGTGCAGGCAAATATGACTGAGCTTGAAGCTGACATGAGTAAAGATTCTACCCAAACATAGGAAAAATTATGGATAAAATTAAAAGTATTGGAACGCAAACCGCACCCGCAGTAAAAATATTACCGATTTCTGATGTTAAAATAACAAAAGACGGCGATAAAACTTTTTTAGAGGGGTACGCAAATACAAAAAATTCCGCCGATAGATATGGCGATATCCCCACTGTTTTTACTGAAAAAAGGGATTATGTGTACGAATTGAAGGAATATAAAAAGAACCCCGTAGTTCTAATTGACCACGTTAACCGCATTGACCACGTGGCAGGTTCTATGACTGAAATTTCAGAAGACGAAAAAGGTTTATTTTTCAAAGCCGAACTTTCAAAGTCTGATTTTCCAATAATCAAACACGCTCGAGAAGTTTATGTCGAGGGGCATGCTAAAGGAATTTCGATTGCCGGACGTTTCCACTTTGAGGATTCTAAAAATCCGAACAACTTAACCCTTGCAGAAATTTTTGAAATATCTTTAGTCGCCGTTCCCGCCGATTCAAATTCTTTAGCGGAAGCGGTAAAAAAAGCATTAGTTATAATGGAAGATGAAAAAGATTTAAAAAACAAAGATAAAGAAATAGAAGAAAAGAAGAATAAAATTTTCAGTGCGCTGATGCAGCTTGAAAGTGGTCAAAAACTTTCCGCTGACGAGTTGCGCTTGCTGACTACAGTTCAAAAAACTTTAAATAATAGCTTGGGTTTAAATGACCCCACTAAAATTTTAAGTGCAATAGACGAACTGGAAAATTAAAAAAAGGAGAATTGCGAAAATGGAACTCGTAAATCAAATAACTGAGCAAAGAACCCAGCGTGCAAAATGTATTACAGATGCGCGCGCAATCGCAGAAAAAGCGGTAAAAGAAGAACGTAATCAGACACCTGAGGAAGTTAAGCAGTGTGAGGAGCTTTTAAGTAACGCAAAAGGTCTTCAGAAAACTTTTGAGGCTTCTGAAAAAGTATTGGAAGCAGAGCGAACATTAGACGAAACCGCCGGCAGAAAAATCGCCGCAGGAAATCTTAATGACGATGAGGCGAAAGGCGTGATGAACGTTACTGAAGAATACAAAAAAGCGTTTAAAGATTATGTCATTAATAAAGATTCCGCTACTATCGATGCTTTAAAGAAAAAATCACTACAGCAAGACTTGCCTACCTCCGGCGGGTACCTTGTTCCCGACGGTTTTGAAAAGAAAATCATCGCCACCCTCGAGGATTTAGTTTACATCAGAGCGGGCGCAAGTAAATTTAGAACTGACGGCGTACAGTCTTTGGGTTTTCCTACATTGACCGACGACCCCAGCGACCCCGACTGGACTGGTGAAATTAGCCCTGCGGTTTCCGAAGATACTAGTATGAAATTTGGAAAAAGAGAACTTAAACCTAATCTTCTTTCTAAATTGCTGAAAATATCAAAACTGTTAACCCACAACGCTTCGTACGCCATGGATTTTATATTAAGCAGACTCGGTTATAAGTTTAGTGTTGCCGAAGAAAAAGCCTTTTTGCTTGGCACAGGAGACGGGCAGCCTCTTGGTTTAATGACTCCTTCCAACATGGGTATCTCAACGGGCAGAGATATTTCGACTGGCAATACGACTACGTCTATAACTATTGACGGCGTCATTAATACGAGAATGTCGCTTAAAGCACAATATAGAAAAAATGCTTCTTGGTTTTTTCATAGAGATGCTGTAAAGCAGCTCATGCTCTTAAAAGATTCTAACGGTCAATACATCTGGCAGCCCTCAGTTCAAGCTGGAGAGCCTGACAGACTATATGGCGACCCCGTAACAGAATCAGAGTTTATGCCTAACACATTCACAGCTGGCGAATACATCGGGTTGTATACTGATTTAAGTTACTATTACATTGCGGATACCGCTGGCATGGAAATGCAAGTGCTTAATGAAAAATACGCAGAAACAAACCAAGTCGGCTACATCGGTAGAAAATACACCGACGGCATGCCCGTGCTTGAAGAGGCATCTGCTCGAATGAAACTGGCTGACAGTTAAGGAGAATAAAATAAAATGGAACAATCTATATTAAAAAATGGCGAAATGCAACGCATTTTAGAATCAGAAGCGGCAGGAACATCGGATACATTAACTTCTGATGCTGTTGATATGAAAGGCTTTAATAGTGCGTATTTCATATTCACTTTGGGAGCCATAACCTCAACAGGAACCGCTAATTGTTACTTGCAACAGTCAAGCGACGATGCCGATGCCGATGCTTATGCTGACCTTGAGGGGTCCGCTAAAATATCAAGTGGCGATACCGCAACTCAAAAGATTATAATTATTGAAATTATTAATCCTGGGGAGCGATATGTCAAGGCATTGATTGACCGCGCAACCGCTAACGTCGAAGTTGATAGCATCAGCGTTATCAAGTTCGGTCCCAAAGGCATGCCGACCGTGCAAAGCTCAACCGTTGACGGAGTTAATCAGCTGGCTACTCCCGACGAGGGAACTAAATAAACTAAATAATTCCCTCGCCCTCAATTGGGCGGGGGAGTTGTAAAGGAAAGCGAAAAATGAAAAGAATTTTAATGATAATTGCAATTACATTTGGTTTAGTCGGAGGAGGCACTGCTTTGATTTACGCAGCTTGCGACGCAACCTATGTTACGGATATTTACACCGCACAAGGCGGAAGTGAACAGAAAGTATGCTCAGGCGGAACTATTACGGTAGAAACTGGCGGAGCTTTAACCATGGTAAGCGGTTCAACATTTACCGCTACTGGTTTAATGTCTGTTTCGGGCATTACTTCATCTGCCGAAGTTACTGTATCGTCTAATACCGCAACCGCATTTGATTGTACTTTTGTCGGAGCAAAAGCCGCCCTTCCAACAAGCGGATACGCAGAATGTTCACAATGCTATTTAACTAGCGATAACACATTATATATCGCAACAGAGACTGTTTCAGCCGCTACCTCGTGGAAGGCGGTTTGGTAATGAAAATTAAGTTAAAAGCAATGTCATGCTCGCCTTTAGGTGTTTTTAAAGCTGGTTCTATTGTAGATTTTCCTGAAGATAAAGCTAAGGCTTTAATCGCCGGAAATTATGCAGAGCTTATTGAAAAAGAACCTGAAAAAGAAGCACCTATTGAAAATAAATCGCTTGACATTTCGGAAGATAAAAAAGTTAAAAACAGTAAACCTAAAAAAGGTAAAAAAAGTAAAGGTAAAAAATAATGCCCGCACTAGAATTAATAACCGCCGCAGTCCAAGAGCCTGTAACACTAGCCGAACAAAAGTTACATTCACGGATAGATATATCTGATGACGATACTTTGATATCAGCTTATATTTCGGCAGCTCGAGGCACTATTGAAAAAATAACGGGTCGGCGGTTTATTAATTCGACATGGAAATATTGGCTTGACGGATTTCCGCCTTTTATAAATAGCAGTATTAATTCTAATGTATCTGCCAGCATTGATATCTCAACCTCGCCAGTAATTATAGGAAAATATCGAACGAACACTATATATATTCCGATAGGACCAGTTTCGGCGATATCAGCTATAGCCTATATTGATTCAGATGACAATGAAACTGTATGGAGTTCTGATAACTATGTTGTCGATACCGTTTCAGTTCCGGCGCGAATTGTTAAAAAAAGTTCTGTTAGTTATCCTACTACAACGCTTAGGGCAGCTAATGGGGTCTACATTACCTTTATTGCCGGATATGGTGCAGACGAAACAGAAGTCCCTGAAGATATTAAAAGTACTATAAAACTATTGGCGGGTCATTATTATGAGCATCGTGAATCTGTATCTGATATCACATTAAAAGAAATGCCACAAGGTATCGCCGCTATTTTAGCCCCATACATAATGTACGAGGGCGACGGGATATGAGACCTGTAAAAGCTGGTAATCTTCGGCACGTTATAACGATACAGCAACCGGTATCGAGTAGCCGTGATGACTACGGGCAGAAAATCGAAACATGGACAGATGTGTACGCTGATATTAGAGCCGCAATTTGGCCTATGACTGGAAAAGAATTTTTAGCTTCACAAGTAATTAGTTCTAAAATCGACACGAGAATTAGAATTAGATACCAAGCTGGCATTTTGGCAAAATGGCGTGTCGTATGGGGTAGCAGAATTTTTGAAATAAGCCGAGTTGAGCAACCTGATATGCGGACTGTTTTTTTAGATTTAATGTGTTATGAGATTCATGTAGGTCCGACGAGACCAGCACCCACTGGGGCTTAATATGGCAGCTAAAAAATTTACCTTAAGAGGCAAAAAAGAATTAATTAAAAAGCTAAAACAATTTCGTGGAAACGTAGAGGACGGAGCTAAAAAAGTCGTAAAATCAACATCTGCTAAAATGGTAAAAGAAATTAAGGGTAAATTGGCGGACGGCAACGGCGACCCGTCGGCAGAGGGAAGCGCGCCACATTCTCAAAAAACACGAGAAACAAAAAAGCTAAATTCAAGCGTTGGAAAATACGATTTAAAAGCCTCTGTGAAATGGAAATTATTCAAGCCTCGCTTTGGAAAAGAGATTATCGCAAGAGTGCGTGTAAAGTTCCCCGGTTCAAATTCGTTTTATGGGCATATGTTAGAATATGGAACAACCAACATGGCAGCTAGACCTTTTTTTTGGGGAACAATAAGAAGAAACGAGTCTGCCGCTAAAAAAAGTTTAGAGCGGGTTATAAAAAAAGCCGCCAAAAAGTGGAAGAAATAAATGTTAAAAGCGTTATTGGCATACTTAGAAAATGACTCAACACTGCTTACTTTATTAGGTGGGACGGCAGAAAACCCACGCATGTTTTGGGATTTAGCCGATGAAAACATGAAGCCTAAATATCTAGTTCTTAGTGTAAATCAAGACGGCGGACGTGATGAAGTTTTGGACGATATCGTTATAAACATGAATATTTACACGCTAAAATTCGGCGATGCAGATGTAATAGCAGAAAGACTTAAAACAATTTTAGATTTACAGGACCAAATAGTAATTCTAGCCGATAATGAATATATCTATTGGTCTAAAAAAGTCGGCGGAGATAGTTTTTATGAAGATAATAATGGTCTCCGCATATATCACAGGGTGTTGCAGTTTGCCCTTAAATTCGGGAGAAAAAACTAATGGGTACAAAAGCAAACATAGTAGTTGGAGTTCAAGGAACAAACACCATAAAAGTAGGCGAGTATGGTGAAAACGAATCCGCGGCACGTGATTTAGGTTTCATTAAAGGCGGTGTTGCGATTGAAAAAGACGAAACACAGCTTGAAATTAAAGTAGACCAAGTTCTAGGAACTATTGGGAAGGTAACAACTGAGATTTCTTATAAAGTTACGTTCTCCATGGGCGAAGCCACTCTTGCAAACATGGCTTTAGCGTTTGGATTACCCACCGATTCGGTCGCTGGGTCAAGACTTTCGATAGGCGCGCCGACAGAAGATGTAGAAAAAACAATGTATATAAACGTAAAAGGTCCCGGTCCCGGAACTAGAAAATACGTATTTCACAAGGCAAGACCTACGGGCAAAACATCGCCCGCCTATAAGCGGGACGAAGAAACTCTACATGACGTTGAGTTTGAAATTCTTTACGATTGCGACCAATCCGCTGGTGAAAAATACGGATACTCTACGGAAACTGGAGCAGACACAACTGCACCTACTATTGTTATAACCTCGCCCGCCGAAGCTGGTACTGTTGTTGACGGAGCCAAAACTATCGTAACAATGACTATCACGGAAACCAACGGCATGAACCAAAGCACTATAGTTTACGGTAGTGGCGACGGCGCAACGATAAGCATATACTTACAGGGAACGCCTAATACTTTAGTCGCTGGTTCGATAACATATGATTCCACCACTAAAGTAGTTACATTTACCCCGACTAATAATTGGGCGACAGAAACCTACCAGCTTGCAGTTACGACAGGGCTTAAAGATTCTGCCGGTAATTATTTAGCGGAACCGTACCTTTCGTATTTCACAGGTGCATAAATAAAATAACATGGGGCGGTGTGAAATCCGCCCCTTAAAATAGGAGCTTTTAAAATGGATATTAGTACCGAACAAGCAATAAACCCAAAAACAAAAACTATTAAAAATTCGTTAGGCGAATTTACGTTAAAACCTTTTACGCTAATGCAAATTGATGCACTGCAGGAAGCATCAGGAAATTATCAATCTATGCTAAATGCCGCAGAAGCAGGAAGTGCGGAAATGTTAAAATCGTGCGGAGTTAAACCGTCGCAACTTATATTAATTTTGCTTTGCAAATTTGATGCTAATTCCGAGTTTAAAGAAAAGGTGGGGCAATTATCAATACTTGAATGCATGCAAATAATTGATGCCGCATTAGAAGTTTCGCAAATTAAGGAAATAAAAACGCTTTTTCTGTCCGCCGTGCTGAAAGTAACAAAAGCAATGAAGACGGATTAGCTCTGGCTTTCAGGGTAATAGCGGCGAAATTTCCACAGTATACTTTTGAAGAACTTTATAATAAAAGTCCTGCTTTCATTTTTTGGGCAACAAACCAAGCTGTTAATATTGACTTAGATTTGTATAAAAAAATAAGCACTATTTTTGGGTTATCAGACGAAGATAAAGCAGCAACCGACACTCGAAGCGATAACGAAAAATTATCCTCAATAGGATTCCCGACAAGGTAACGATATGGCAAACCCAGCATTAGTAGCTGATTTCGGATTAGACATCGACGCAAAGAGTTTTAATGCGGCGGTTAATTCTGTCAATAGATTAGAAAAGAGAGTTAAGAAGTTCGCTAAAGGTGCTAATCTTTTACTAGGCGTACTTTCTTTTAGGGCAGTACATGGAGTTACGAGTCATTTTTTAAAAGCTGCCTCAGACATAGAGGAAATAGATAATAAATTTAATGCTGTTTTTGAAAACGTGTCAGCAAATTCCGAAAAGGCATTTAAAGATTTGTCGAAAAATTATGGATTAGCAAAAGTAGAATCTAAAGACATGTTAGCGGCAACAGGCGATTTGCTTGTGGGTTTCGGATTTCAGGAACAGGCAGCATTAGACTTGTCGTTAAAAGTTTCTAAATTAGCCGTAGATTTAGCATCGTTCACTAATCTCGAGGGCGGAGCAACTAGGGCTAGCGCTGCGCTAACAAAGGCACTGGTGGGAGAAACAGAGCAAGTTAAAGCGTTGGGAATTGTGGTTAGACAGCAATCCGAAGAATTTAGAACCAGTGTAAAAAGGTATCGGGAGGTTGAGGGGAAAACCTTACTTCAAGCTAAAGCCTTGACGACTTTAGATATCGCAATAAAGCAATCTCAAAAAGGTATCGGCGACTTATCTAGGTCGTGGGGGTCTTTTGCAAACCAAACTAAATTCATGAGGTCTAACCTTTTAGATATCGCTGGAGTTATCGGCAATGACTTGCTCCCAGTATTTACGGAGTGGGTCGTGGAGATTAATTCAGCCGCAAAAGCTAGTAGCGGCTTTGTGTCAATAATAAGAGGTGTGGCGAAAGTAATATCGGTGTTGGCAAAGCTAGCCTTAAACACAACAAAAGTTTTTTCAAGAATGGGAACAGGAATAGGGAATACCGTGGGGGTAATTCATGTAATGCTCACGAAAGGAGTAGCTGAAGCTGGCAAATTAAAGAAACAGTTAGATAAAGAATTTAGCGAAGAGTTCGGCTTGACTTTTACAGACAATATTAATGAGTCTATAGCAGACTTGCTAGCTACTATGTCAGGGACAGTTCGAGATAAATTTCGCCCTTTTGAAAGAAAAAGACCTAAAAGAAGAAGGATTAAAGCGGACGGTTCGACAGGAGAGAAAATTAACGCTGCGGCGGTTGCTGATTTTGTAGCGCAAATGAATACTGAAAAAGGAAGAAATTATTTAGCTTTTTTCGGGAAAGTTAGAATCGAAGCAGAAAAAAATAAGATAGCTGTTGCGTTCACCGCACAAGAAGCCGCTAATTTGACAAAAGCAGCACTGGTTCAGCTATCGGCTGACTATGCAACCGCTGGACTTACAATTTCCGGCGGGTGGAAACAAATGCTCATCGAAATGGCAAACGCTGGCACTAATTGGCGTGCTAGTTTCACTTCCGCAATATCTGGAATAGAAAGTAGTTTTGCAAGTGCATTTAGTTCAATAATTTCCGATGGCGGAAATATGTTTACAATGCTAGCCAGTATGATTAAATCGTTTTTTAATTCGGTGCTAGCAGCATTTACAGACTTGCTAGGGCAAATGGTTGCGAAAATGGCATTGTTTGGATTCCTAGATTTATTTAGTGGCGGAATTTTCGGCGGACTTGCTGGCACATTTTCAAAGTTTTTAGGGTTTAAAGGTGGCGGATTTACAGGAGCAGGGGACCCGAACGAAGTCGCAGGGCTTGCACATAGAAAAGAGTTTATTTTACCCGAAGCCATAACCTCTAGCCTAGGACTTCAGGGTATGAGCGTTGGCGGTGCGGTTAATAAAATTGCATCACTAGGGGCTAGACCATTACAGCCTATTAACATGACTAACACAGTTAATATTCAGGGCTCCGCAGACGAAAGCATCATACCTAAAATTACAGAAGCTATGCGACGTGGGGCAACTCAAGCCGTAGAACTTGCTAAAGTTTCAAGTTCGGTCGCACAGTCAAGAAGTGGGGAGGCATCACGATGACATTACCTAATGCAATGAAGATTTTTTTACCAAATTCTGTAGATGCGAACACAGAGATTTCAGTTTCAAGCGGGGGCGATACCGCTAAATTTATCGCCGACGGAAAAAGAGACACTTATTGGGAATCTGTGGGCGAAGATTCGGATGCCATAGTTTCAACTATCGAGCTTGCGTTTAAAAATGATGTGGGCGGAATTGTGGCGCACGATTATGACCATATCGCCATGCTGAACACAAATTGGAAGCAGGGCGGCGGCGAGATAATCGACATGAATAATAATTTTTGGTATATGACTTCGCTAGGCGCATTCTTCAATAACGATACTGATTTTCTGCTGGACATGAACCGAGTGTTGATACCAAGCAGAATTCCGAAAAAGATAATTTTATTACCTCAATTTACTAAAAATATTAACGAAGAAAAAAAGATAGGCGAAATTATGATACTAAAATTAGTTTTGGAGCTTAATGCTTTAACGCAATTTAATCGCCAAGACGATGCAAAAGAGGGGCATTTTAGAACGCATAACGGACCGTTAATTAAATGGACCGAGTTTACTAAATTCGGCGGAGAATTAACTATTCAAAATTTAACTCAAGAACAAAGGGATACTTTACAGGAAGCATTAACCGATAATGAGTTCCTAACGTATGCATTTTATTCTGATTATGACCCGACCGCAATTTACACCATGGCTTTAGCTTCACGCCCGGTAGAAGTTTTTGAAAGGAAAACACAACTTTTTACATTAACCTTAAATCTTAAACAAAAATAATGCTAGAAATTACAACAGGATTAGAAAAACAATTAGACTCGCAAACCCCGCAATACAGAAAGCAGGTACTTTTGTATGTGAAAAAATGGAACGGTTCGGCTTATGTTTTCGACGATGCTGTTGATATTACCGACTATATAACGAGCGACGGCGGAGTTTCGCCTATCCTTTGGAAACTAGATAAAGTTAAATATAATCAATGGGAGTTGTCTAACTGTACGATAACTTTTAATAATTCAAAACAGAAATTTAAGCAAGGTTTTGAGAACGGTTTTTTCGGTACTGATAAGTTATTATACGGCTCTAAAATAGTGGTTAAGGCTGGGGCTAAAATTTACGACGAGTCAACAGAAACAGAATATATATTTACAGGTTTTATTTATCAAGACCCCACATATCGCCCTGACGGAAAAACAGTAGACATAGTATTGCGAGGGCACCTCGCTAACTTTTCAGAATTTGCAGCAGAAACAATAAGTACCCCTGTAACCGACGAATTAGTGGGTTCAGGTAGTGGTACAGAATTCACAGTAACTAATGACGGTAGCGGATTTACCGCAGCTTATTCGTCCGTAAAAAAAGGGCTGACCGTTGGCGGGGCGGGTAGTGCCACGGAATTATTACCTGACGACGATTTCACTTTAAGCGATGAAAACGATTATGATAATCCACTAAAGGTTACATTAAACCAGGCATTACTTGGCACAGAGTCATTATGGGTTACTTACGTTTATTGGTTTAAAGATAAATCTATAGAATGGATTGTGGGGCAGATTTGCGATACCGTAGGCGTAACCGCACCAAATAGAGAAATCAGTCCGGCGATATTCTCAACCGACGCAACAAACAATTTTACCCAAACCGATGAAACAGATTTTGATTTAGGAACTAATACCAATACTGAACAGTCGACAGGCGAAGTGCTTTTAAAACAAACATTTCATGCTGATAATAAAATTTCTGTTTCATGGACTGATAATTCGGTAACAAATTTCGTTTACCCAGTTTCTGGATATGACGCAACAAGCATCAGATGTATAGTTGATAGTGGAGACCCGAGCCAACACTATTATGCCTATACTGCCGCAACGGAAACAGTAGGAACATGGATATTTAACAAGTGGGGCGGAAGCGAGGCAGGCGGTCCGGTGTATTTTCATTTCATTTCAGATACAGGAAACCCAACAAGCACAAACGGTTACGCTCTTAAAATTTCAGGCATTTATCTTTATTTAGTTGAGATAACCGCCGGGTCTGAAACCATTTTAGCTAACGCAATTTTAACCACATTGAGCGGACAGGCATATCACGAAATCAGGATAAGTCGAGACAGCTCCGGTAATTTTAATTTACTAATTAGAGTTAGAATTTCTTCAACTTGGCAGAACCAAAATTATCTTTTGAATTGGGCAACTGATACCACACATAACACACCCGGTTATATTATTGCCGAGGTACATAAATTTTTATCAGGCGGCAGTAGTTTTTTATTTTCAGATATTGCCGAGTCTGATTTAGTCCAAACAAATTTCGGCGATTATTACCCTTACGGAATATATGAGACCCCGACTATAGACGGTACAGCTAGCCTAACAACTTGGGGCAGAGTTTTAGCCTCCGCAGCAAACGCAACCAATACCAGTTCAGTTATTCAATGGGCGGAAAGCTCCGATGATATCACATACAGTTCTTACGTCGATATAGAAAACACAGGCACGCTGCCGGCTACTGAACGCTATGTAAAAATTCGCATGGTATTCAATTCCGACGGTTCAGCTACTCCAACTTTGGCGGAGTGGAATATTGACTGGAAAACGTCAACCGTAACGATTCCGTTAGTAAATTTAACAGGGTTAAATTGTTATGATGCGCTAGTCCAATTAGCCGAAATGGTTAGTTACGAAATAGGTTTTAAAGGTAATGATGTTTTTATTTTCAGACCAAGAGAAAGCACTATCGCCTCTGTTGGCGAAATAAACGGCGACAATTTTGAGGGTATCGATTACCTTTCCGAGGGTATCGATAGAATTTTCAACAGGATAGATGTTCAGTATGGTATCTACATAAAAACTGTTGATAGCGAAACCGAGGGCGACGCTTCGCCTAATAGTTTAGAAAAATACGGATTAAAAGAATACGGTATATCGTCCTCGCAATTATTGCCTGCAAAATCCGTAAACGTGGCAGACGCTATCGCTCCGACGGTTTATGCCTACACAAAAGATATCCGCAAACGAGCTACACTTTCAGTTAAATTTTTTGTTCAGTTTGAGTTGGGCGATATTCTCGATGTAAATATTCCCGAAAATTCAGTGTTCCCATTATGGTTATGGGGCGATAATGATAGAAAATGGGGCGATACTGATATAGTTTACTATAATCAAGCATTTGCAAAATCTTCTTTTTCTTTGTATAATACCCCAATGAGAATAGAGGGAATAGAATTTGATGTTATGGCTTGGAAAATTAAATATGACTTAGTAGAGGTGGTTTAATGGGATATCCTGATGATATTAGCAATGGCGATTTTCCTGATGCAAGCGCGGTTCAAGAGTGGTTCACAAAACTTTCTCTAAAAAGATTAACCTACGACGAAATGATAACATTTGCAGACGAAAATCCGACGGACTTATTTTTCTGCTACGCACACGATATGGGGCAATGGTGGGGGTATAGTGGAAATACTGCCGACGGCGACAATGGGTTTACATTAATAGCATAAAAAAGGGGATAACATGAAACACATATTAATTATAGGATTAGCACTAAGTTTTACAGGTTGCGGCGGCATTCACAAAAAGAGTTACAAGAAGGGGTTTAACGACGGCATTAGATTTATGGAGACGAATTTGAAGCAAGCGCGAGAAGAATATGAAACAACGCTGAATTTTTACAAGCAACTTTCCGAAGTTGAGCAATCAGGAAATGAAGCACAGAAGGAACATTGGCGACGGTCCGCTAATGAATTTGAAAAAATGATAGGGGACGAAAATGAACTTGAATTTTAAATCATTATTTATTTTTTACATTGTAGTTTTTGGGTTGTGCATAGTTGGGCTTTGTGCCGACTCTGAATATCAGATAATCGACATAGCAACTCAGGAAACACGTCCTATTTTTTTATATGACAATGGGACCACATTTTCACAAGGGGTGGCTATTACAACTACCGCCCCTGTTTCTGTTCGAGACGGCGACACCAGTGTTAATATTGACGAGCAGTCAAGCGCACTAGTCGCTATCGACCCTGAGCATACAATGGTTCACGAGGGGTACGCATATAGAGCGACGGCGGCTAAAATAGATTTAGCTGATGCCGCGACTTCCTATGTTTCTATCGACACAGGAAGCGGACGGCACGCACATTTAAAGTTTAAGGTAAACGCTTCGGGCGATGCTCTTGTTGCAATGTCAAGCACGACCGTCACAACTGGTGGCACATTATTAAATATCACGACCATGAATAAAGTATTTTCCTATCCCCCAGTATCCCAAGTTCGGGCAGATGCGACATTAAGCGTGGACAATGACTGGAGCGATGACGAGCTTCTTATTGGTGGAGAGAAAAACAAAGCCACAGGCGGCGATGTTCGTTCAGGCTTTGAGTGGCTGTTGGACGAAAACGAGACTTACACAATGCGTTTGATAAATATTCGCGGAAGTGCTACTAATGTTTCTGTCGCTATAGAATGGTACGAGAGGGTAATACAATGAATAAATTAATGAAGATATGGACGGTTTTATTTGTAGGATTTTTAATAACGTGCGGATGTAAAATTTATGCGGCGGACGGTCAATATACAATTAACGATTATGTTACGCAAACTGCTTATTCGGTTCCATTGTCTGATAATGGCGACGGCACCTATGCCCCGCAAACTGCTATTAGTACACATTCCAAAATTATGCTTTGGGACGGAATAACAATCGCGCCTATCGACCGAGAAGTGCCAGCATTAGTAACTATATCAGAGGAACATAATCAGGCTCATAGAGGCACGCAGAGAAGAGCGGTTGCCACATTTTTAGAATTAGCCGACGATGCCACGGGCTATGTTCTAATCAGAACTACAAATACTGCGGACACGCATTTACATATTTCTTATAACGTTGGCGGAAATTCACTGGTAACAATTAGCTCCGCTCCAGTTATAACAAGCACCGACACATTACTAATCGTCGCCAATTTAAACCAAGAGGACTTTTCTGCCGAGATAGGCAAAACCCTAATGTACAAGGCGACTATTTCAGATATCGGCGGCTTAATCATAGACAGTGTTTTTCTCGAGGGCGGTAGCGGTCCGCAATCCGCAGGGACGGCGGGCGAGGGAGCTATTGAATGGGTTTTAGGCGGGGGAGAGGACTATCTTGTTTCCATTACTAATATAGCAGGGCAGGCGAAAAATGTAAGCGTATTATTGCAATGGTACGAGGTAGCCGAATAATGCGTAAAATTCTACTAGCCTCATTATTATTTATCGCTCCAGTTTTCGCGGGCGATTATTACGGTGTAACTATCGACACCACAACTGGGACTGCTGATATGCACGTTGGCGGTACTATTGGTGTTGGCGCAAGTTCAACTACTCCGACGACTGATACTATTATTTTAGACGGCGTTAATGGTAGGCTTGGTTTAGGTATTGAGCCAGTTGTGGGGCTTCACATACTACAGGACGGAACACCAGTAGGCGGTTCTTATGACACTAATGCCGCCATGATAGTAGAAAGAAATAATCACGCCAATGTGTTAATAAAATCTAAGAACGATAAGCAGGGAACTTATGGATTTGCTGACGCTAACGATACTTTCATTGGGGCTTTAGCGTATGACCATTCCATAAATGGTATGTGGCTATATGTGAACAATTCTGCAAGATTCTTTATTGACAGCAATGGCGATATTAGTATTGGAAATGGTGTTAACCCAGCAACTGAACGCCTAGAAGTTAAAGGCGGAAATATTAAAATTTTAGACGGCGGCGACGGCATAATTTTTGGCGACGGGACAAAGCAAGTTACCGCCGTTATTTCTACCGCAACATTTAAAGCAGAAGTTAGGCAAACCGCATTAACAGGTTCTATTGACGCTACTGGCTATGCTGATTTTATGGCTATCGGTGCGGCTATTTCGGTAGACGTGGGTGCAAGTTCTGAAGAACCATTAATAATGGCTATTGCAAATGGCTTTGATAGCCTCGGCAATATTGATTACTCAGCTACTGTATTATCCACAACAAATGTGCAAGTTCCAGCCAACGAAACAGGATATATATATATAGATTATAATAGTGGAACTCCTACTTTAGACTACACCACAAGCACATTAACCTACGGCTATGCCTACCCCGTAAGCCCTACAGCGGAAGATTGGCACTTTAGTATTCCTATGATGAAAATGCATCAGTATGACGGTTCAGTTTGGACCGTAACCCCTGCTACTTTTTTAGGCGAATGGGTAAGCGACGGCTCAGCAGTTACAGATGTTATCACTTATGCCTTGCGTGGTAAGTTTGACAGCGGAAGATTTGCAGTTGCGGCAGCATCAAGCTACACTATAGACCATAACTTGGGCATTATTCCCTTAGATTTCACGTTACTTGCCGCAACTAGCGGAGGTGGCAATTTAGGTATTATGCATATCGCAATGACGGGTTCGGCAGCAGCTTCAAACAATGGTTTTCAATTATATCCGATGCTAGAAAATTCATGTACAATGTACACTTTTCAATCTAACGGATTAATTACAGGTAACGGTGGGGCAGGCGGTCAAATATCAACTACCGCCGCAGTTGAAGCTAAAGTAATTTTAAAGAGAGGGTGGTAATGACAGAATTTGAAAGCCAAACAATCGAAAGGCTTGCACGAATCGAAGCTAACCAGGTGGCTCATAAAAAAATGGCTGACATAGAGAATAAAAGTCAAAACGTTAAAATAACAAACCTTGAGCATACCGTCAATGGTAACGGAAAAAAGGGTTTGGCGGAGGAAGTGAGGGGCGTTAAGACCCGACTAGGCTGGACTATAGTAATAGCTACTTTTGTCATAAACGTAGGCATACAAGTTTTTCTGAGATTGACATAATGAACAATATAGCATTTAAAAAACTATTAAAATTAACCGTTGAAGATATCGACCTTCAGCCAAAGCAGGTCGGCGGAACGCTTTTTACATATTGTAATATCGGTTCAGCTTTTATTTTATCATGCTTCGGTTCCGATATTTTATGGCGAGATAATGAACACGCATTTTTAGCTAACAAGCAAATAGAAATAATCAAAAGTTCTGATAGCTTTGTAAAAGTGAGCATGAACGACGCTAGTGCATTAGCTCAAGAAAATAAACTAGTGTTTGCTTGCCAAAGTAAAAAAGGCGGACATGGGCATATATGTGCATTATACCCAAAGCCTAGCGAAATGAGCGGGCACTGGGGTGGTTATGTACCGATAGTGGCAAATGTGGGAAAAGAAAACTTTGTCAAAAAATTAAGTTATGCGTGGAAGTCGGTATTTAAAAATGATGTAAAATTTTATTTATTCAAAGGAGATTAACAATGGAAATTGATATTAATCAAGTTATTAGTTATGTTACGACAGCGGTAGTTTCGATGGGTGTAGTTGCAGGAATTTTAGGCAATAGGTGGTTTAAGGTTGCAAAAGAAGCTATCGACGTAATCTATAAATTAATGCACGCATTAGAAGATAATAAAGTTACCGCAGAAGAAATTGCCGAAATCAAAAAAGAAGCAAAAGAGCTAATAGCATTAATTAAAAAATAAATGTACGAACTAACCCAAGACAGTAGTGCTTATATTAGTTGGATTTCAACAATGCCCCCTGTTTATTGCGCATTAATAAAAGTATGTTCAATATTCGGAAAGTTTAAACTTGACATTGTTGTGCTAATTCAAATAGCACTACTGTTTTTTGCCTCATGTAAAATAACAAATTGGCTGGGTCTTAAAAATAGGTATCTCAAAGCATTAACTTTTTGTGTTGCAATTTCCCCGATATTATGCTGGGGTCTTAAAATCGGCAATGATTTAATGGGTTATTCGCTAATGCTATTCGCACTAGCCATGTTTCATAAAAACAAAGAGAAGTTTTTTTGGCTGGTAGTATTAGCCACACTCGCCCGGTGGCAGTATTGCTTTTTATTCTGCCTGTTTCTAATCGACAGAAAAACAATTAAATATTTTATTGTAAGCTGTGTGCTTCTATTTCTAATAGGCTTTAAATGCGGTCTAAACCCAGTATCAAGACTATCGATACCCATTAACTATATCGCCACAAAATACGATACTAAGCCTGACAAGATATCGCATTCGGTTTGGTTCAATAAGCACTTAGACGATATCGCCGGAAACGTAGACGTTAGTAAGTTTAATCTTACAAAATTTTTAAAAGTTGTCGGCAGTAAGATTTATGATAATTTCAGACTTCATCAGCTTTTCGTGATACCGCTTTTGTTTTTCTTAGGCTCGCTCAAGGTAAGATTTTTACTATTCGCCGCAAGTTTTCACTATGCAGAAATACTTTTAGCCACAAGTATGTATTTTCAAAGATATACATTTATGATAGAATTATGTATAATGTTTGCCATGCTAAAATTTTTAGATGATTACATAAATTTAAGGAAAAGAAATGTTTGAAACCGCAGAATTAATTAAGGGGCTAGGTGGTATAGGACTACTAGCCCTTTTCACTTTTAGTATCTATAAATATTTTAAAAACAAATACGAACTTCGGGACTATAAAAACCGTGAAAAAGAAAAGGAAATTATTGATGAAATTATTAAACGTAATGACGGCGATAATTATGATGATATTGTCGACAGGTTGTAATACTTTTACAGTTAAAACTAGCGTAATTTGCGACAAGGTAAACAATCTAAATTTCTCAGCAGAGGAACGCACGTCGATTAAAAACAGCAGGTGTTTAAGTTACGATAACATTAATACTATTGAGGACTTGAAAAATTTCTGCAAGGAGGATTAATGCTTAACGGAAGATTTACAATAAAAATAAAACCGAAACAAAAAAGCTTTACAATATTACCCCTTTGCGATTTACACATAGATAAGCGAGCGTTCCGAAAAGATAACTCAAAATCAGTATGTGACATTCGAGGCGTTAAAATAGCATTAAAAGAAGTTCGAGATAACGAGGACACATATTTTTTTATTAATGGCGATTTGTTTGAGGACACAAACAATACCACCAGAAAAAGAAAAGCATATCAAGACGGAAGAATGACAGTAAGCACATTAACCACAGAAGATGAAGATGACATGGATTTTATTGACAAGCACATCGCACCTTTATTTAAAGGCATATCGGATAAATGCATGGGCGTTATTATGGGAAACCATTTTAAAATATTCTCAAACGGCGATACTAATATCGAATATTTGTGTAGAAAAGCCGGATTGCCTTTACTTGGTATGCACAGTGGGTTCCTTAGATTAAACATATTTAAAAATAAAAGTAAATGCAGAAAGCAAGATTTTTGGATTTCACACCACACAAAAACCGGCAACAAAAAAGGTAATGACTTAAACAAAATTCAGGAAAGTTCAAACGTGCCAATAGCCGACGCTTATTTCTATGCGCACTCTCATTTTTTAGGGTGCATTATGAAGCCCAGACCCTATCTAAATAAAATAGGCGATGCTAAAGTAAAATATGTTCCAATGATTAGAGGTGGCGGGTTTAGAAAAAGTTTTAGTATTGATGCTAAGAATTGCGATTACCCCGAATTTTACGACGGGGAAATTAGACCAACTGGGTATATTAGATTTATTGTTAATGTTAAAATTGCCGACCAACTTAAAATTAGTTACGAACCGCAAGAAGTTTATATTCAATAATTTAACTTGACAAACTCCGTACCATTTAATATAATGACCTATACCAATAAGCTGTGTTACCTCCTAACCTCTCCCCTTAGCGTTTATAACTTCCCGCTAGGGGGTATTCTTTTGCAAAATATGCTATACTAAATATAGCTTATCTACTTATGTAGAAAAAGTAACGAATGTATCAGACTAGCTTATTTGGTGAAAGCATGCTAGAAATAGCAGAGGGCGGTTCGAATCCAACGCTGGTACATTCTGAATAAAAACAAGCATCTCAAGCCTCTAAACTATGCTCATTTCCGAGGTGTCCGAAATAAGTCCTGATTGGGGTTGCCCGGTTGGGACTAAACAACACGGTAAGCCTCTTTGTAATGCTCATTTTCACCGTGTCTAAATAAAAGGACTCAAAGCCTAGCGTTAATTTCTGCAGAATTGCGTTAGGCTTTCCTTGTAAAGAATGTTTACATGAGCAATGTAAAAAATGTTTACATAAAATGGTTTAGGAAAATAAAGAGAGGTTTAAAATGAATGAATTATCAACAAAAGAAGATGTAAATATAGTTAAGTTAAATAAAGAAATAGATAGGTATCTAGCTAATTTGAATTTCTGCAAAGAACTTTCAAAAATTGATATTAATTTTAATTCATTATATATTGAAATCCAAAACTCAAAACCTAGAACAGTTTGCGGATACCTACACGGCATAGAAGATTTAAGAAATTCACCTTATGAATATAAATTAAAAATAGCTTTTATTGAGTCTATTTTTAGCACTTTCAACCTTGCAGATTTTATGAATTTCGAACAGAAAGATAGAATGCGAAGCGACATAAAAATTATTGCTAAAGATTTCATTGTTACATTTAAAAATACTTTATCGCTTGTACAGTCTTATATAAATAATGCTGATAAAGTTGTTTATGATAGTGTTACAGCCATAGCAGGGAAACTTACAGATAGGAGAAGTCATTACAAAACAAATTCAAAAGCGTTTAAGTTTTCCGATAAGCATATATTAGAAATGGGATTATCTGAATTTTCTCATTACAGAAATGACCATGTGATGTTAGATGTTCAAAAAGTACATAATTTATTTTATGGAAGTAGTGTAATAAAAAATCGATGGCATAATTTTGTTAAGTGGAAAAATGGAAAACCTATACCTGAAATATTGGAATTG
>Ga0164321_10000020_pt1 | contig 23288 bp, 22 predicted proteins | sample GuaBasSediGuay12_FD_121799 | JGI IMG/M metagenome (GOLD analysis project Ga0164321, IMG submission 121799) | Subseafloor sediment microbial communities from Guaymas Basin, Gulf of California, Mexico - Guay12, Core 4567-28, 21-24 cm | ecosystem: Environmental > Aquatic > Marine > Hydrothermal... | reverse complement strand
GGAAGTAGATGAGTCAAGAAAGCGTCTGGGGTTAGCCAGTGATGGCCAGATAATGAGCTGTTATGAAGCGGGGCGTGATGGTTTTTGGATTCATCGTTTTTTGGTAGCTGGAGGAATTGAGAATATCGTGGTGGATTCAGCAAGCATTGAAGTGAATCGCCGCCGCCGCCGGGTCAAAACGGATCGGCTGGATGCGAGGAAACTTGTTAGTATGTTAATGCGGTATCATGGTGGTGAAAGGAAGCTTTGGGCTGTGGTACGGGTTCCCAGTGTGGCAGATGAAGACGCCCGGCAGTTGCATCGAGACTTACAAGTTCTCAAGCGTGAAAAGACAATGCACTGCAGCAGGATAAGCGGTCTGTTGGTCCAGCAGGGAATCAATATTAAGAATCCGTGTCGGCGGAAATTGTCGAAGATATTATCTTCAGTGTGCTGCTGGGATGGTCAACCCGTACCGGATGAATTGCGCATTCGTATTGACAGAGAGCTTGAGCGGTTGCAGATGGTAACAGAGCAGATCAAATTTCTTGAAAAGGATCGTGAGATGCGGCTGAAGGATCCTAAGACGATCAACTTGCAGCAGGTGGTTAAGCTGCAGCGGCTTCGCGGAATCGGACCACAAAGCTCTTGGCTGTTTGTAATGGAATTTTTTGGCTGGCGTCAATTTCGGAATCGGCGTGAAGTTGCTGCCTTGTCGGGCTTAGAACCGACTCCGTACGATAGCGGCTCACGTACACGCGATCTGGGAATTAGTAAAGCTGGCAATCCACGTGTAAGAGCAATGAGTGTAGAAATTGCCTGGACATGGCTGCGTTTTCAGCCAGAGAGTAAATTGAGCCTATGGTTTGATGAACGGTTTGCCGCTGGAGGCAAACGTATGCGTCGGATCGGTATTGTTGCTGTAGCTCGCAGGCTATTAATAGATCTGTGGCGTTATCTTGAAAAAGATATTGTGCCTGAAGGAGCCGTTTTAAAAAGCTAGTATTCTTAAATAGGGACAGGGCGTCTGCTATAAATTTATATTCTGGTAACTGGGTTAGTAGAGGCATCTGCAATTTTAAAAACGCACTTTTATTACAGATAAATAGATATGTTAATATTGGGGTACAATTAAATTCAGCTTTCGAAAACCAGAAATTAAAATCAGGAAAAGAATCATTTATATCCAGAAAGAGGTAAGGTTAGCTAACCCATTCGCTATCCGGATTCGAGAGGGTCTCGTATTTCTAATTTTGAACTCAAGTAGGTCTGGTGGTTGAGCACGGCACGAATCGCCAGGACCAACTCATCTAAAACAAAATCTTTCAACAGGTAGCCTGACGCTCCGGCCTTAAGCATTCCGACCACAAATTGCCTGTCGGAATGCATGGAAAGAGCGATGACTTTAGTGTCAGGGAATTCTTCAACAATCTGGCGGGTGGCATCGATACCGTTCAAATCGGGCATGATGATATCCATGATAATCACATCGGGCCTGAACTTACGGGTCAGTTTTATGGCCGTGCGGCCGTTTTCGGCCTCAGCCACCACCTCCATGCCGGGCTGCTTTTCGAAAAAGGAACGCAAGACGTCGCGCATATTCTGGTGATCATCGGCCAGTAGAATTTTTTCGCTCATGGCACGCTATGTTCTCCTGTATTTTCGATGCTGCAACTCAGCGGCGCCACCATGGTAACATGAGTGCCGCGGCCGGGTTCGGATTTGATTTCAAGATGTCCGCCAAGGGGGTTAAGGCGTTCGCGGATGCTAAAAAGTCCAAAGCCCCTGGAGCCGGTTTCGGTGGCTTCAAGCTCTGAGTTCTCGAAGCCGATACCGTTGTCTTCGATGTCGATGCGGATGTCATTGTCATCCTTTCGAACCGAAACGGTTGCGCTGTGGGCGCAGGCGTGCTTGACAATATTGAACAACAGCTCGCGGGCGGCCTGGAACATAATCACGCGGCAGCTGTCATCCAGCGGCTTGGGCTGACCGTCATCGTTAAACTCAATCTGGAGACCGTGCTTTTCCCGGATCTGGTTGGCCAGCCAGTCCAAAGCCGCTTCCAGCCCCAGTTCGTACAGAACCGGCGGACTCAACTCGAAGGTCAACGAGCGCGCGTCTTGAATCGTCTGGTCGATAAACTCCAGGATCTCCTCCAGTGCTTCAGCAGCCTCGTTTGAAGTAGATGCCTCTCGCAACTCGCCGAGCTTGATCTTGGTGATGGCCAGGGTCTGGCCGATGCGGTCGTGCAGCTCGGTGGCGATGCGTCGCCGCTCACGTTCCTCGGCCAGCAGCAACTTAGACGAGAGTGAACGCATCTTTTCCTGCTGTTCCAGAAGCTTTTCCTCATTGTATTTGCGCTCTTCAATTTCAAGATTTAGTATCTCGTTGGCCGAAATCAGTTGGGCCGTGCGTTTCTGCACTTGCTGTTCAAGATTGTCATGTGCGCTCTGCAATGCATCTTCGATCCGCTTGCGCTTGGTGATGTCGCGTACAATGCTTTGAAAGACGTGTCGATCGCCGTACTCTATGACCCGGCTACTGATCTCCACCAGTATTTTAGTTTTATCTTTACGCAAATGCGTGCGTTCAAATGTGACATGACCGGCATTTAATAATTCACGGATAATATCATCACTGTGTTGAGTTGCCTCTGGGGTACTAATGTCATCAACCGTAAGTTGCAAAAGCTCATCTCTGGTATACCCTAATCGTTTGACCGCGTTTTCATTGACGTCCAAAAACCGACGCGAAGACTGGTCGATGATAAAAATCGAATCGTTTGCATGTTCGAACAAGTTGCGATATTTATCTTCTGACTTCGCCAGGGCCTCCTCCGTCAATTTGCGCTCTTCTATTTCTCGCCTCATCTCATCCGTCATTGTTTCCAATTCCACGGTTCGTGTTTCAAGCTGCTTAATCATTGGGTTGGTGATCTTAATGAACAAACTCGCACCGACCAACACAACGAGAACGGTAATGAGCCCTGCTATTGCCCCAGTCTCTAAAAACGGAGCGCGTATCTCCGACAAGTCGATTTTGGCCACGATACCTAAGTCTAACTCGGCCACTGGCTCATGGACTGCCATAACAATTTCCCCGCGGTAATCGAGCCCGATCACTGTCCCTGAGCGTCCAAGTAAGGCCATGCGCATCGGTTCGGCCAGCTCCGAATCGAAAGGCACAGACTTTGGACGGTCAAGATCAAAGTGCCGATGACTGAGCAGAAAAACAATATTGTCACCTTCTTTTTTTGATAGGGTAAATTCTCCGGTCTTCCCAAATCCTTTATAGTGATTGTGTGCATCGATGATCTGGCTTAAGGTGGCTGGTTCCGAGCCTCCCGGATAATTTTTGCTGTATTTTTCATCAAATCGAGCAATGGCTTCTATGAGGCGCGCTTGACTTTGAGCCGTCTCCATCAGCCGCGCCTGTTCTTCTTTAAAAGCGGTGCGATAGAGTGTGGAAATTGCGACCCCAACGGCAATGAATGCAGAAGCCGCCATGATGAAAATCAATAAAAAAACTCTCTTCTTTTCACCCATAATACTCCCTCCGGCGGAGTGTAAAATTGAAACCATATTAATCTTTAAAGAAGTATGTCAGAAGCTGTGGAGATACTAAAAAAAGCTTTTTGCTTTTTGTTTGTACGGTTAAGATACCTAACATCTATTTCCTCCCACAAACCCATATTCTTTTAGATTGAATAGGAACGTTCCAGCTCTATTGTTTATTTTTTCTCTTTATCATAAATCCAATTTTGAACTATCTTGCCAAAAATTCAAATATCACAAAATTACAGATGCATTGAGAATATAGCACGAAAATGGAGCTTTTAAAATAGTGTGATATCTTACCATTATAGCAACCTAAACTAACTCTAACTGTTTTACATATATCATCAAAATGAAAAAAGCAAATCCCAGTAAAAAGGATTTGCCCTTATTGAAAAAAGGTATCACACGTTTTTTAACATCCTGATACTTGCACTATCATAGGAGCAGTAAACACAGATTTTGAATTGATAATTTCAAACCTAAATCGAAAAAATATTGGAGCTGTCTGAGTTGAAGATTTAAGGAACATTGAATATTCTATGAAAAATATAGAACACAATAATTAGGGTTTTTCGGGCTCGACCCAGATCTTCTGATGAGGGCATTGCCAAGAGTATTTTGGGATGTACCAATAAGATGTACCAATAAAAGGATTAGTCCCTATTTCTTTTTAATGCCCCCTTTTTTACCAGTGATGCCTGCCACGATGGTGATGCCTGCCACGATGATAATGGTAAGGAGGATACCGGTAATAACCAGGTGGTGGTGGTGGATGGTAATATTGGACCACTGGAGCCGGAGGGCCACAGACTTCTTCGACCGTTTCCTTTACCAGCTTTCCATCCTCCCAAATCCGCTTCCGCACTTTATGGCAATTGGGGTCATCGGTCTCTTCAGGAATGGCTTCAACGGCATGTCCGCTTTTATCGTAATAAATCACGGGTTTACCATACTGGACTGCATCTCTGGCTGCCTGATAATCTTGATCTACCGCATTGCCGACCAAGGCTCCAAGAATTGTTCCCGCAGCCAGTCCGATTAGGGTGCTCTCAGTATTCCCTCCAATCGCCTGGCCAATAAGAGCGCCCATACCAGCACCTACTGCAGCCCCTTCCTGGGTATTGTATCGGTCATGAGGATAGTGAGCACATGATACAAGCAAAAAAGATAAAACCAATATTAATATAACTATATGATTTTTCATCATTTTCCCTCCATAGAATCATTAGATCTTTTTTTATTCGCCTTCAGGTTCCTTATGGCTGATTTACATAAAAGGTTCATAACATAACGATCATTAGCGATGAGGAACCTTCCAGAAGTCCCAGGATGTGCCACCTCCATCGTTACCTCTAACTGGACCCCCACCTTCACGAGCCGTTCCGTCATAACCAAAAGCGATCCCGTTAGCATTCGAGGGCATCTGCAGGTCGTGATCAAAAGAAATATTCTTTAGCCTCTTCCGATAACCGGCTATTGCAATCGCCTTATCTCCAATAATTTTACCCTCTTCATCTATAAAATATATCCAGAGAAAAAAATGGTCCAGGGAGGTGAAATTATATTGAAGATGATTATCAAATTCAACTTGACCAGAAAGCTGCAGAACAATCGCATCCATTTTATAGTTATAATTTACTGAGAGATCACGCGTATTCCAGGATCCTTTATGGGACTTCCCCTCCAACAAAGCGATACGGTTTTTCATATCAACTGTTGCACCTGAATAACTAAATAGACTTGCATTACAGGCAGCAGAGGAGAGCATAAAAAATAAAGATAAAGATATATAAAATATTTTATTTGTTTTTATTATTTTCATAATATCCACCCAACCAGTTGGGGCATTGTTTCCATTTTATTCATTATATTTGGTTTTCTATGTTATCAGTGTTTAATTGGGAAAATAATCCCAAATTTGTCAATGTCAAGCCACACAACCTAAAATATTTAAAATTTATTTTTGTCCAAGAATATTATAAAGACAAAAAATTGAATGAGATATAAACAAGAAAGCCATTTGCAAAGGAAAATAATATTAATTCACAGCATGTTATGAATCTCCTATTGCATTACTATAGTTAAGGAGGGAATTTATGTAGCTCCAGTAGAATCCTTAAATCCATAGGGCAAAAAAATCAGAATTTTTTGTAATGCCAAATCCAATAAAGGTTAAACTCGGACTTTTTCGATAGTCTCATTTTTACTCGGCACTTTTTCATTTTCTTGGCGATCAGAATATATGTTGTGGTGACGAATTGGCAGGTTCAATGAAGATACCTGCTAGAAGTGCAAATATCAGAATCCTGAAAATTGTGTGATATCACCTTTACAATAAAACGCAGTGACTTTGGCATGACCCGCATGCTTGGAGGCGTGGGGAATGGGGTTGAGCTAACAGTAAATATTGAGGGAATACGTTCATAAGCTTAGTCAATTAAATCCCCGGGTACGGTTGTAAATATCGTGCCTAAACCTTCAATTATTAAAAGTGAAAATTTATTTCCAAAATCAAACTTGCGTTATCTTGCCAAAACTCCAACCAGAAGACAATTTATCTTGATTTTATATATCAAAAATTTTTTGGCTTTGATATTTCAGGATGAGCAAATACCGAAGTCTCCCTAAATGGGTCAATTTTCGGTTATCTAAACCAATCTTCTTTTTCTTTCATATTTTCTTTATGATTCTCGTCACTTTGCGTTGTTTGCATTTTGGCAATAACTTCCTCTAGCTCATCTGCTTCGTCAGAGCCGAGCTCACGCAGAATTTTCAACTCTCTTTCCGCCAAATCAAATTTTCCCATCTCAGCATAAGCCTCGCCCAGATATTCGTGAGCCTCAGCTAAATTAGGGTCAAGGTTAATGGCCTTTTTGTAAGTTATTACTGCCTTATTAAAATATCCTTGTTTTCGGTAGGTATATCCCAAATTACTCCAAGCCTCAGCATATTTGGGGGCCGCTTTAACCGCTTTCTCGTAACTTCTTGAAGCTTCCTTGTATTTACCAGCTTCCTGGAGTTTCTGACCTTTTTTGAAATGCGCATCGACATCTATGACCTTTATGCTTATTTTGGGTGTGGATTTCCTGGGTTTTGCCGACGCACCAGCTGCATAAACATTCTGACTCAAAGCCCAGAAAAAGACTAATAACATTAGTGTCAATATTTTCATTATATTTTCCAGAAAGGATCTGGATAGAATTAGTGTTTTCATACTTCCTCCTATAAACCGTGACTCAGTTACCATCCTGTTTAAAAATATCATACAAATGCTTTAAAGATTTAATTAACAATTTGAACTGTGGTCCGTTAAAATAAACTAAGCATTGCATAAAAAAGTTCAAGGTTATGGTTTATAATCGCAGAGGGTCCCTGGCCCTAAGGGCCTTTCGGACAGACTATAATTTTTCCGAGAAACTGCATTAATATTTAGATAGAATCTACTATATCATATTGGCGCAGAAGTTTTTGGGAGATAAAGATTACAGGATTATATGGATAAAAATCTTGTCTCTATAAAAAATAGGTTCTAAGGTGTCAGAAAGGAAGATTTTCTTGGATTTTTACCGCCAACAGAAGTATGGAGCTTGGCAGAAGCAAAACTGAACGCTAACCGATTTCACATTCTCGCTATGGAAAATTCCAAACTCACTAAGGTGAACCCTGAAAGTCCTCCAAGAAGCGTCTTGGTCTGGGATGTCCCTACGCGGCTGTTTCACTGGTTGTTGGTGATCTTTGTGATCTTCTCATATGTGACCGGCAACATCGGTGGCAATGCCATGCAGTACCACAAGTGGAGTGGAATTACGATCCTTGTCCTGCTTCTGTTCCGGCTAGTCTGGGGTTTTGTTGGCAGCCGGGAATCACGCTTTATGACGTTTGTACGGGGTCCGTCTGCAGTCGTTCGCTATGCAACGACTCTCCTGCGCAGCGATTCGACGCACTACCTCGGTCATAATCCACTCGGCGGGTGGTCGATAATAGCCCTGCTGTTCACCCTGCTGGTCCAGGCTGGAACCGGACTGTTCGCCAACGACGACATCGTCACCGAAGGCCCGTTCTTTGACTGGGTAAGCAAGGCCACAAGCGACTGGCTAACCCAGGTTCACAAACTAAATCAACAAGTGATCATCGCACTCGTATGCGTCCACGTTCTGGCGGTGCTCTTTTACTTCTTCTACAAGCGCGATAATCTGGTAAAGCCTATGATAACCGGTGTCAAGCAGTGGAGCGGGCCCGAACCCCTTCATACAACCGACCGCCCCTTAATAGCAGCGGTGATTGCAGGGATGGTGGCACTGGCGGTCTATCTTCTCGTGCGATAGCTCCTTAAGGTTTAACAAATGGCTTGGCAGTGCGCGTGTTGGCGCACAAGCTGCCCTGGCGCCTATTTGGTACGGAATTGGGTGTGACAAGCCTTGCAGCTCTTGCCAACTTCTCCAAACTGCGCTTTGATGGCGTTAAAATCGCCACTTTTGGCTGTGCTGACGAGTTTAGTTGCTTGTTTCTCGAATGTTTGTGCGACTTCATTGAATTTAGCTTGCTGTTCAAAAGCCGAAGATTTCAAGGTAGTATCTCCTTTATCCGTTCCAGGCACCATAACAGCCTCCCAGGGAAGACGTGACAGGGTTTCAACAACCAGCGCATTACCTGTAAAAGCCTCCTTGTTGTAAGGGGTCTTTTCTTTTACCACTGCACCCATGCGTCCGAAATGCTGGCCGATCAGGAACATAACCGATTTGCGGTATTTGATGGCGTGCTCGGGTTTGGAAAACTGTGCGTATGCCCCACCGAGAGTGACCGCGACGATAACAAGGCAAACCAAAACCTTCAACAGTGTTTTCATTTTTCCTCCTATTGGCGAAAAGGTTCAGTTCATTCTGAAAAAAAGATCTACATCAGCAGAAGTTGATTGAAATTTATAAAGATATATTGATCGTCGTTTTTCTCTTATGGTTATCTCCTCCTTTTGTCCTGGTTAAGATTTTAGTCCTATTGCTGTTAGTAGGATAATAGAAATGACAGCAAAAAGAAGCATGGCCATAGCAAGCGGTCGCTTGGTCGGCCTTATCTCCGGGTTTCTATCAATAAACGGCAGCAGTAAAAGCGCAATGATACCGCCTGACGGAATGATGGCCGTGGCGATTATTTCCAGTTTCCCCGGGAAATATTTCAGCAGCTGATATAAGGACATGAAATACCATTCAGGTTTAGGAATGAACAGGTTGTCTGTCGGGTCGGCAGGATCGCCAAGTCCAACGGGAAAAACGATGGCTAAAATTACCGCCACCAAAATAAAAATCAGCATCATCACGACGATCTCTTTAAACAAAAAAGACGGGTAGAAGGTTTCTTCCGTATGTTCCAATTTGTTATTGCTGCGCAATGTATTCATCACATTATTTTCCTTATTAAAGTGGCGTTGAGATACCCTGTCTTCGTATCATAAGAAAATGTCCGATAAGTAAACAGACGGTGATTATGGGCAAAAAGATCACATGAAGGGCATAAAATCTTGCCAACGTAAGTGCACCGAGTTTAGATCCACCACGGGTTATTTTTAACGCATATTCACCTACTACGGGGACCGTTCCCATAATACTTGTACCGACTTGCGTAGCCCAGAATGCTTTCTGATCCCACGGTAAAAGATATCCTGTAAAGCCAAAGGCCATCACTAAACAAAAAAGCATTACGCCGGTAATCCAATTGATTTCTCGTGGCTTCTTATAGGCGCCGTAAATGTATACCCTGATCATATGCAGAAATATGGTTACGATCATTAAATTTGCCGACCAGTGATGAATGCCTCTAATGATATAACCCATGGAAACCTCATAAGTGATATAATCGACAGAGTCATAAGCTTGAAGTGGAGAGGGGATATAATAAATCGCCATAAAAAACCCGGTGGCGGCAAGCATCAAAAATAAAAAAAAGGTGATGCCGCCAAAACAGTAAGTTAGATTAAGTCCTTTAGGAATCGGTTTGTCCAGAATGTCTTTCTTGACATAGTCATGAATATCCAAACGCTGGTCCATCCAGTAATAAATACGCTTAAACACTTTTTTCACCTCCTAATGGTATCAGTCGGGTATTTAAGAGTATTTTCCCTTCTTCAATCTTTGCTGGATGCCTTTTTAAGGGAGCAGGAGGTGGGCCTGAAATCACCCTGCCTTCGGAATCGTATCTTCCATCGTGGCAAGGGCATTTGAATATTTCTTGATCTTCATTCCAGGTAACGATACATCCCAAGTGAGTACAATCTGCTGAAATCGCGATGACCTCGGTTTCTTTTACTTTCTTAATATAGGCGAGTCTTCTTTCTATGCTGGTTAGCCAGCCGTCTTTGGTTTCATATTCCAAAACGACTCTGGTAAAGCCGTTTGATTCATTCTGAACATCTTCCATTTCTACTTCAATCCATTTCGATTTCTCTTTATTGAAAGAGGGGCCCACCGCAAAACGTGCCAAGGCAACACCGCTCACAGACGCAATAGCGCCACTGATTGTATATATGCCAATCTCCATAAATTTCCTCCGATTTAAATCGGAAGCTTTACTCATCGTGTTTTCTACCTCCAGCTTGTTTGTAAATGACACATTGCTTATAATGATTCTGGCAGTAGTAAATAACCATCGAAATTTTGTTAGAGAATCTCAATTACAAATTGTTTGATACTGATCTTAAATCATTAATAAATCGTTTGGTATATCGTTCAAGTATTTCGTCCCCGGGCACTGACTTTACCGAGTTTTTCCACTTTTTCAGCAATTCAATAAACTCCCAATCATCTTCAAACCTGAAAAAAGGGATGTGGGGAACTGATTTAATTCTGATCAAACTATTGAATTGATCGTTTTTCATACATATCTTTGACCACAGAATCTACTCTGGACTTGAATTCATCGGTAACCTCGTCAACGTCGTCCAGATCTACAATCACTATTGGCGTCAGCAGAATGATCAGCTCTGTTTTGTCGAAAGCGTCCCGGGTAGAGCCAAAGATAAAACCAATGAGGGGTAACTTTGCCAACCAGGGAATCCCCGAGGAGGAGTCGCTCCTGTTCTCTCGGATGAGACCTCCCATTACGATGGTCTGGCCATGTTTCACCGTCAGAGAGGTTCGCACGACGCGCTTAAAGAAGGAGGGATAAGATTTGCCGGTGACCTCCACGTCTTCGGCCTGTTCGCTGACTTCCTGATAGATGTCCATGGTCACTAACCCCCGTTCGTTGATGTGCGGGGTAACTGTAAGCAACACGCCCGTATCACGATATTGGACAGTGGTTGTCACAATCGCTTCACCACTGGTGGGCACCACCGTCTCGGCGGTTATAGTTGGGATTTCTTGCGAAACATCGATACGGGCTTCTTGATTATCCGAGGCCAGGACGTGGGGAGAGGATAATATGTTGACTTTATTCTCGCGTTCCAAAGCGTCGAGAGTAACTCTAAGCTCGTCGGAAATACCGGTCGCAAATGTAAGCCCGGCACTGCTTGCCGTCAGGTTTAATAATCCTGACCCAAAGTCTGCGCCCTTCAGATAATTCCAGGTGAGGCCCAGGTCGGTGACAATGGAATAGTCGATCTCAGCAATGGTCGCTTCGATGAGGACCTGCCGGGGCAGCACGTCGATTGTTTTCAATACCTTCTTTATGGAGCGATAATCGGTGGGGGTTGCTTCGATAATCAGGGCGTTACGGATCTCATCCGGCGTTATTTTGATTAGACCTTTCAGGGCACTGCTTCCGGTTGCTATTTCCTGGATCCCCTTTGCCGGAGCCGTTGCTTGTTGGGGAGCTTCTGTCGGTGGGGTCCTAACTTTTGCCTGTAGGCGAAGCCCGGGTTTTTCTGAAGGTTTCCGATCCTGCATTTGGCCAAAGTCCGGCTTTTGGGGAAGCGGTGACATGGGTGGTGATTTTTTCCCCTCGCCGGTGGTTATCACCCCGGCAAACACCTGATTTAAAAGGTTCCCCAAATTGAGTGCCGATCCATTTTTGACGAAATAGACATGAATACGGGGTTCGATGCCTTCCGTGGCTGCATCGAGATTTACCAGCAACTGTTGTAATTTGTTAAACACCCGCGTGTCGGGACTGAGGGCCAGAAAGGCATTCAGACGCTTGACCGGAATGAATTTGACGCCGTCTTTGCGGCCTGCCAGCGTCGGCGCAAACACCTTCTTGAGGATCTTTACTGCCTCTTCGGCATCGGCGTTTTTGAGGAAAAAAAAGCGGTGGTTTGTTTTTTCAAATAGGCCGATATCAAATGCCCCCACCAGCTTCAACGCTTTCATGATGTTAATTCCCGTGTCCACTACCAGCAAGGTGTTGGACCTTTCGTGTGAGATAATGATGCCGTTGGCCGAAAGAAAAGGTTTGAGCAATTGGCTCATTTCGGCAACAGAGATGTATTGCAGAGGGATTATTTGGGTTACGATTTCTGTCTTGCGCACAGGGGGTCTACCTTCTGTTTGAAGCCGCAGCATAATAGGAAGTCGCGAGGCATCTTCAAGATTGGTAATTCTATAAAACTCTCCATCTTTTACGGCGGTCAGGCCGTTGGCTTCTAGGATAAGATAAAACACGGATAAGAGATTTTTCCGGGCGATTTTTCCGGCGGTGTTAATCGTAACCTTACCCTGGATTCCAGGATCGACGATGTATCTGATGCCAATTAGCTTGGCAATTGTTGCGGTAACTTCATGGATATCGGCGTTATCGAAGCTTAACTCAACATGCTCTTCCCCATTTTCTCCCAAAATCGATGGGTCGGATACCCATCTATTTGATTTTGTCTGAAGGACCGTTGAGCGATAGTCGGTATAGGTGGAGGTACGCGCTGCGCCGGAATTGGCTGGAGGGTATGATGGCTTCACCGAAGCCGATGGTTCACTTCGGGAGTCGCCGGCAGACGGCGCGGAAAGGTCAGCAGTCCCGGGCAGTTTGGTATTGTGTCCTTCGTCAGGCGATTTAGGTTTTTCTCGGATGGATGTTGTGGTGCTCCGGGTCCTTTCTTGGGTCCGTTCAAGCGGTTTTATGGCCGGAGGCCGGGCCGCGCAAGAAAAAAAGGTAATTGCCGCAACAACAAGTATGGTTTGCCACTTCCAATTTTTCATTTGTATCATTCTCCTATTCAGGTGATTTTTCTTTGCGTTGAAATCTCCGCACATCAACAGCAGAGAAGGTAAGGCCATCTTTTCGCTGTATGATGTTAATATTTTCGATACTGCGCATCAGGATGATGTTTTTGATCCCTTTGCCGCAGGAATTTTTATATTTGGTATGGTTATGTTTTTAGTTTTAGTCCCAGTTTTTCTGCTCTTCTTTCGAACGATTGAGCGCTTTCGAGGCTGGTTTTGGTCCGACAGGCGAATGGTGTGAGTACGGCCTCCTTGGACTAAAATGATCTGTTCTGATTGGATTTCAGAGACCTTCAAGGCTCCTATTTTATCACCAACTGTTACCCAGATATACTCTTTTCCCTTCGCGTCTTTTTTATTCAGGTTCGAAACGAGCGCTTTTTTCTGATTGCCGTTAATAAAGATGCCAAACAGAGCAAATCTATTGTCCAGCGATTTAGCGGGTTTAACCGGTGAGGCCGGCGAAGATTTTTCGGATAATTGTTCCCGACGATCGCTGGAAAATAAATTTTTCTGGGCGATCACCTCATAGGTTTTATACCCTGAATTACGACGATAGGTAACCCTTCTGTTGACCTGAGGTTTCGGCGGTTTTACAACCGGTTTGTTGACTTCAAGCGTGCCGTTTGTAGACCATACATCAATGGCCTGATAACCGAAGAATACGGCTGCACCGGCCAGCACAATGCCAATAATCCAAGTACGTATTAAAAGAAAAAATCGTATCATATTCAGGTATCCATTCCTTTTACGAATCCCTCCACCGTCAAGGTGGTAACAAGGTTTACTGAACTTGCGCCTCTCCCGTATTTTGCGCGTCTGGCGCGTCTGGCGCGTGATTTGATCCCCAATTTGGTAATGCGCAACAACTTGGCTGAGCTGTCAAGTTTATACAGTAACTGGGCAAGCTGACGTATGGTGGATCTAATGGTAATTTCAACAGGTATGGCCAAGTACATGTCCTGACCGGATTGGTCGTGCTGCAAAATTCTTATGGTCATGATTTGCGCCCCGGTAGCATTTGTAATCTTGGATACAATTTCCTGGATCTCAGCGGCTGCCAGTGACGGTGTTTTGCCGGATAACAGGGCGGTTTCGACCTGTTTAAAGGTAGTTTGAAGACTTAAAAGCTCTCTCTCGACAGCTTTTTTTTCCAGCACTTTTTGATGGTATTTGGCGAGCTTGTCCTGTTTCAGATTAAGGGCCTCTTTAAACTGATGTGTGTTTCGGTTAAGTGAATTAAAAAGGTAAATCATCGCCAGCAAAGCCAGCAAGGCGAAAGCTGCCACGATAATTTTCCGTCGTTTTCTTAGCTGCAGTGAAAGCAATTTTTTCTCAGTCCTTTCATTGGTGGTTGATTTCAAAACCAATCTTGAACACCTCTTTGCCATCCCTGCCCTTGGTAATGGTCGAAATAAACTTGGCGTTGGCGAAACGGGGGGAGTCCTCCAGCTGCGGGATCAATCGCGTCGAATAATCGGCATACCCCTGGATTTCAACCTTGTTATCTGCAACGGACAGGCCGTTCAGCCAGGCAGTAGCCGGCAGGACTTCGGTGATTTCTTTTAGAACCTCAAGCGCGTGTATCCGGTCTTTTTCCAGGTTGTTAAGGTAATCAATCCGTTCTTGCAATGCCGTTATTTCCGATTGCGCCTGCCCCACAGCCTTAATTTCGTCTGCTAGTTCATTGAGCTCTCTAGCCACCCGCATATCGGTAATTCTTGGGTGGATGAAAAGACTTCCGGCCCATGCCAGGCCGGTTATCAAAGCCAGCACAACAAGAGCGAGCGTGGCGTAACGACCGATTACCGAAGGCTTTTTTCTGAACTGCTCGGGTAAAAGGTTAAGATCCACAGAAACGGGCTGCAGGCTTTTTAAAGCCAGACCCGTGCAGGCAATCGAGTTGCTCTCTTCGAGCGGACTTTGACTCAGATCCAACAGGCTGAACTCTAAATTCGGTAATTCGTTCAATACCTGCAGCATGTCTTCTGTGGCGTCAGGTCCATGACAATAGACGTTTAGTCCAGAACTTGCCTCAGATTCAGAGCTTATCTTCCCGGTGTAACCGAATTCTTGGAATATTTGCTCTGATCGATGCATAAGGTCATCGTTAGAATCAAGTGACCGAATGAATTGGAGCTGGTCGTCTTCAAAGTAGCTCAGGTGCACGGCGTCATCGGCAGCGTAGGCCAAAGCATAGGCTTTTTCGGCAATGGAGTTGGATGCCCATTTGAGTCCGTTAATTCCGGCCGTGGCTGTAGATTCTAGGCCACAAATACCGGCACCTAAATCATTTCTGAGTTCGATCAGCGGTGCCAAATCTTTTTTCTTAACGGCTGCAACCAGAATGGTGAGTTGTCGTTCATCCCGGTCTTCATCCAGTATCTGATAGCAGAAATAGACATCTTCCGGAGCAAGCGGTATGTATTTCGGCAATTCATACTCCAGCGCTTTGGCAAGATTCTCTTTTGCAGCCGAAGGCAAACGAATCACTCTCTGGATCACCAGCTCAGCAGGCAAACCGATCCAGATGCAGGCATCACCAATGCGATGCTGGTCCAAAAAATCCTTCACCATGGTACTGATGGTGTCCATTTTTTCACCAAACCGAGATGTGGCATCTAGATCATAACCAGCTTGGGCACAAATCTTGGTATTGAAAGGTGTTGCTTTCAGATAAGCAATTGCCAGATGATTAGATGAAATTTCAACACCAACGCTTTTCTTTGAAATCATATAGCGACCTCGTTAATTAATCTCGTTAAACCACCAGCTATGCCGGTGCCAACCCAAAAACTTCAATAATATTGATCTTGCCAATCCACAATTTGGTAAGTTCCGGGCAGCTCCCCATCAATTTTCACCATAGCCTGGATGATTTGTTTTACCGAACTGCCGCTGACGCGGCCTTCAGCGCGAATTGTATAGTATGGTGAAAAGGACAAGGTAATGTAAGGGGAAATCGCAGAAAAAGTTTGTGCGCCGATCAGATCGCGAATCTCTGCGATGGAAATGAAATCCCCGGATGTTCGATAGTCAATAAGGGTTTGCACCTGCTGCGGTGTGATCTGCGGCAACGCTTCCAGGAGCCGTCGGGGTGCGGCGTTAATATTAATCTGACCGGAAACGGTCCTTGCAGCACGTCGTGTAGAACGACCTATTGCAGAGACCCTTGCTTTAGTTTCCGGAATTATGGTGACGATGGATTTCAGATTTTTATAGAACAGCTCCGGGTTCATTCCCCGGACGAGAAGCAACTCTGCAACCGAGTCAAAAGCCGCATTTTTGCAGGCATATGGATTCGGCAATGACTGATAGTAATTATTTTCAGCGCCATGGAGTCGATGAAAGTCATCGCTGTCACGCCAATCCAATATCGAATCGACGATTACGGTTTTTTCGCGGTCGCTGATGTCAAGCGTATTCACCATAAGCCTTAATACTGTCTCACTGGCGGTATTTAGATCAATCAATCCAGCGGCATTATCGATATGAACGCTGAATTCACCGGCTCCAAATCGTTGCGGTGTAATGGGAGCATTGACCCGCCAGATACTGCCATCTTGAACTTCATCCGCATCCTCCGGACTTTTTGTTCTAGCAGTATTTCGTATCATCTCGACCACCGCGCGCATGACGCCGGAGTGGGCAATGTAATGCGCCTGGGTGGCTTCCTTGAAACTACGGGTTATATTGACTTCCGTTCGCATGGAATAGGCAAATTCACTGACGATCACCGTCAACAGCACCAAAACCCACAGTACGGATATGAGTGCGATTCCGTCGTCATTGCCTCCGATTCGGATAAATTTTTTCTGAGAAACAGACATTTTAGGCCTATATTAACTCTTTACGTTTTTTCTCTAAATCGGTCCCATTGTTGTATTCTGGCAATTACCTGAACGTTATGCCCGTCTTTTTCGTCCCTGTATGTCATTCGCACGGCGCGGGGCAAGTCCGTTAGATTTTGGGATTGCCACGAAGATGTCCAATTCAGGTCGGATACGTCCCCGCCGTCATCTAAATACTCGAAGCGAAAATCTGCAAGCTCCCCGACTAAAACAAGCGCATCCGTGTCGTGCCGCGACAACCTTGTTGAAAGGTAGTCTTCTGCTGTTATCTGTTTTTCATACAAAAGCAGGCGCATTTTTCCACCGGGCTCGGTCTCGACAACATACTTTACATGCACCGGTCCAAAATGAATTTTCGTAACCAGCGGCAAGCTGGAGGTAAATTCAATGGTACGGCTATTTCCTGCAAAGGTAACCAGAGGCCGTTTATCTTGAGCGCTCATCAGCACCGAGGCGGAAGTCAGCTGACGGGTGAGCTGATCCAATACCGTGCGTGAGCGCTGCTGGCTAGTCAACATATTCTCGCCTTTTTCCCAGGCCCGCACGCCAATCCGCAGCGCCCCGAAAATGATCACCACTATGATGCTCAAAATCGAAAGGGATAACAACAATTCAATCAGCGTAAAACCGAATTGGCGGTTGCGGTTGTGCATTTTTCTCCTTTGGGCCACAGGTCAAATATTTGGCAATTTTGCAATGGTCAGCGTGCTGATATCCATCTGTTTTGTATTTCGGCCCTGTTGCCAGTCGACCCATACGGTTATGGTAAAGGTTGCAAGGCCTTCCAAATCCAACGGGCTGTCGGATGCTGCTGGTTCGATCCGATAGCGCCACCGGTAGCCGTCTCCAAAATCACCTTCCACGATTCTTTCCGACAGCGTTTTATAAAGCAGGAGTTCATCCATCTTTTCTCTGGCATGCCAGACTGCCCGGGTGTACGACTCGGCAATATGACCCCCATCCAGGGCACCGGAAAACTGCTGCAAGATGACTACCAGGGCAATTGAAAGTATCATCATGGCCACCAGGGTTTCCAGGAGTGTAAACCCATGTTCCCTGAGAGCATGTGTTATTGAGCTTAGGGATGATAATCGCTTTAATGTCATATCGTTTGAAACTTTTCGCCAAGTTGTTTTTTTGGTAAAGTTCATCTTCACCTGTCAATTTCAACGCTGCCCGTAATCATGTCGACCGTGATCGTATAGTTTTGGCGACGCAAATTATGCAAAACGATTTTAGCGCCCGTACTGTCACCCCTGGGAAAAAAATAGATCGCAAACTCCTCCGGATCATCCACTGCATCATTGGTGTTCAAAACCCCAAACTCAATCCCATCGGGAAATTGGTAGCTCTTTTGTAATTCAGATCTGTTCAGGATTTCCCTGATGTGGTCCAATTTCGCAGCATAAAGGGGTATTTCGATGGATTCGACCACCAACCGTTTTTGGGTGTTATCAAAGATAGCGATATAGGGTGTGGATTCGTAAACCGCCCTGCTGCGGGCATACCGCAGCGATGCAGCCACTGCTCGTGCGGTGGATTTCAGTTGGACACCGGGCAATGATGCTGCCAGGCGCGGCAGCGCCAAAGCCGAAAGCAGGCTGATGATTAAGATAACGACCAACAGCTCGAACAGGGTAAAACCGCTTAATGCGCTGCCTGTTTTTTGATGGGTGCGATACGGGCTCATTTTCCGATATCTTTCCAGCTGACGATATCCATATCGATTCCTTCGCCACCGGGTTTTCCGTCAGCCCCGTAAGACATGATGGCAAAATCTCCATGTTCGCTGGGAGACTCATACACATACGGGTTGCCCCAGGGGTCCACCGGGAGTTCTTTGCGCAGATAGGGACCATCCCATGTGTCGATGCCGTCCGGTCGTTCACGAAGCGCTTCCAAGCCCTGTTCGGTGGTGGGGTAACGACCGACGTCTAATCGGTACGTATCCACGGCGGATTCTAACAGGGCAATTTGCCCTTTGGCCCCCCTCTGTTTGGCCTTTTTTTCTTGACCAAAAAAGCGGGGCGCCACAAATGCTGCTAAAAGGCCGATAATGACCATGACAACCAGCAATTCAATTAATGTAAAACCGCTTATATCGCGCTTATGTTTTTGCATCTCTTTCGTCCTTTAAAAAGGCAGATCATTCATACTGAAAATCGCCATCAACATGGAAATAACGATGAAGCCGATAATAATTCCCATGATCAAAATCACGGCCGGCTCCATCAGGCTCATACCCTTTTTTATAAAATTTCTGACCTTCTTTTCATAAATGTCTCCGATTTTGAACAGCATTTCATCCAGCCGGCCGGTTTCCTCGCCCACGGTAATCATTTGGATGGCAAGTTTTGGGAACCTGTCATTGTCGGCCAGCGGTTTCGAAAGCGCCTCTCCCTCCCTGACCCGCTCCCGGATAACCTCGAGCGATTCGGCGATCACCCGGTTGCGAATGACACCCTGGACCAGGGTGAGGGATCCAAGTATGGGAACTCCGCTTTTTATCAGGGTGCCCAGTGTTCTGGCAAACCTTGCTGTTTCCAGCTCCTGTATGAATGCACCCGCAACCGGCAGCGAGGTCAAAAAAGAATCAAGGCGATACCGGCCCGCTGGCGTCTTCGAAAATCGCCGCCAGAAAAAGATCAGGGCCACAAAAATGATAAGCAGCAATAAAACGTATTTTTGAAAAAACGCAGCCAAACTGAGCAACACCTGGGTGGAAAGGGGTATGGCCTGACCTAAATCCGCAAAAATGACGGCAAATTTTGGGATGACATAGGTCAGTAGAACAATGATGGAGATACCGCTAGTGCAGAGCAGAAACAGGGGATAAATCATGGCTGAAACGATGTATTCTTTTAGGTCACTGGTATCTCTCAAATATAGGCTCATTCTCTCCAGGATCAGATCCAGAAAGCCGCCGGCTTCGCCGGCTTTGACCATGTTGACGTAAAATTGAGAAAATTGCTTGGGATGGTTGGCCAGGGCGTCAGACAGATAACTGCCTTTTTCAACCGCCTTTAATACCTCAGCTAAAAGGGATGTTAAGGCCTGTTTGTCGGCCGCATCCCGCAAAATTTGCAGGGAGCGATCCAAAGTGAGCCCGGCTCCAAGCAGGGTGGCCAGGTCTTCGGTGCAGCGCAAGATATCCTTGTTGGAAACTTTTTTTAGCATACCGAAAATGCTCTTTCCCCATCGTATCGACAGCTGAGAGGAGACCTTGGCGCTGGACGTAATTCTGATGGGGATGTAGCCCCGGGCCTGCAAGGAAGCGACCACGCCTTTCTCATCGGACGCATCCTGAGTGCCCGTTACAATTTTACCGGTTTGATCCGTGGCTTTGTAGTTAAATAGGGTCATTTTACTCCGCCAGTGTTACGCGAATAATTTCGGCTAGGGTGGTCAGACCCTGGCGCACTTTTTGCCAGCCATCACGTCTTAAGGTCGAACAGCCTTTCTTTAGGGCCAGGGCTCTGATTTCATCGGTGCTGGCACGCTTGTTGATCATATTACGAAAATCGTCATCGATGGCGATATATTCGAAAATACCTGTTCTGCCCCTGAACCCGGTGAACCGGCAGGCTTCGCAGCCCCGGCCTTCATAAAACCGCACGCCTTCGGTTTCGTGAGGCTCTAGCTGCAGGGAATCTAGCAGCCGGGCATCGGGTTTAATTTCTTCTTTACAATCTTTGCAAATGATACGGACCAGCCTCTGAGCGAGTATGCCCAACAGCGTTGAACTTAACAAGAAATTTTCGACACCCATGTCCAGCAGGCGCGAAACAGCGCCCGGGGCATCGTTGGTATGCAGCGTGCTGAATAACAGATGACCGGTTAAGGCCGATTGGATGGCCGTATCGGCGGTTTCGCGATCACGGATTTCTCCAACCAGTATAATATCCGGGTCCTGGCGCACGATGGATCGCAAGCCGCTGGCAAAGGTGAGCTCGATTTGGGGTTTGACCTGAATCTGATTGACGCCGAGCAGCTGGTATTCAACCGGGTCTTCAAGCGTTATGATTTTGTTTTCGGCTGAATTCAGAAGGGACAAGGTCGCATAGAGGGTGGATGTCTTGCCGCTGCCGGTAGGACCGGTTACCAGAATCATGCCGTAGGGCTGGGATGCGAGCCGAATATATTGCTCCAAGATGTCGTGGGGGAATCCCAGTTTCTGCAGCTCGAGCAGCAGCGTCTCCCGGTTCAGGATGCGCATCACCAGGCTTTCGCCGAATAAGGTCGGCACGGTGGAAACCCTTAAGTCCACCTCCTTGTCCCGGATTCTCAGTTTTATGCGTCCGTCTTGCGGCAGGCGCCGTTCCGAGATATTGAGCTTTGCCATTAATTTGACCCTGGAAATGATGGCGGCTTGAAACTGCTTCGGCGGTGACTCCACATCGCTTAACACGCCGTCGATCCGGTAACGAACTTTGAATTCATTCTCGTAGGGTTCGAAATGAATATCACTGGCCTCCATTTCCACCGCGTCCACGATCAAGCGGTTCACCAGCCTGATAATGGGGGCTTCGGAAGCCAGATCGCGCAGATGACTCTCGTCTTCTTCTCCTTCGCTTGTGCCATTGGATATGTCTTTTCCGGCTTCCTCGATGATGGTTTCTAAAGATTGTCTGCCCTTGCCATACAACCTCTCGATGGCATCCAGAATGTCGTCCCGTTTTCCTTTTGTGACCGCGACCTTCAGCCCGAATGCAAATTTGAGGGCATCGATGGTGTCAACGTCTCTGGGGTCGGCCATGGCAATTTCAAATGTCCGGTCTGTGACGGACAAGGGGACAAAGCACGATTTTTTCATAAATTCCAAGGAGATGCCCTCAATTTCAAGCGGTACTTTGGGATAATCCCGGTAAGACAAAACATCCGGATGCTGTCCTGAATGGGTCCTGAAAGTTTGGCCGGGAAAAGGCGTTCCAATAGCACCATTGTCATTTTCCTTTGGCGCCCCTGTGGTGTCGGCACCCTGTTCTTTTTTAACGAAAACGGGTGTTGCGCCGGTGTTCTTATCCTGTTCCTGTTTGACAAAATATGGCGTCCCTTGGGGGTCCCTGTCCGGTTCCTTTTTTCGACGGGGTTTATTGATCTTTTGAATGCGCCTGGTCGCCTCTTTTGTGGTCTTATCCAGGCCGGACTGTTTTATTAAATTATCATACCCCATGACGCCACCCGTTGTTTGAATTTAAAATGGTCAGCAGTTCTTCAGCCACTTTTTTGTAGGCTTTGGCCCCGGGTGCATTTGATCTGAATTTAATTACCGTTTCGTGCATCAATTCAGCCTGTTGAATAGCCGCATTGGTCGGGATTATATTTTCAAACATCTGGTCCGCAGGAAATGAACTTTTAATGTGTTCCACAATCGCATTGGAAGCATTCGTTCGGCGGTCCACTTTGGTGATCAGCAGCCTTAAAAATTTTAAATCCGGGTTTGATATTTCCGGATGCTCCCTGACTTCATCGATGAAGCCGACCGCATTCATCAAACCTTCCAAACTGAATCTGGATCCGGCCTCATTCGGTACGATAACAAAATCCGCCATGTGCAAACTCATTGTTGTGAATAATCCCAGATTAGGCGGGTTATCCACTAAAACGATATCAAAATTGTTTCTGGTATAGTCCCGCATCCGGTTTCGATAGAGCAAAAGACTTTCTTCTATCTGGCCTTTCACCAGCAAACTTGCCAGACGGGGTTCTTCATATGCGGTTTTCTCGCGATCGTTCGGCATACAGTAAACTGACATGTAATGGTTCGTGTTATATATGCACGTTGGCAGTTTCGAATTATGTTTGATGACGTGATAAAGCGTATCGGCTACGCTAACCTGGTGCAGCAGAATATCAGAGCAGTTGCATTGACTGTCATTGTCAATCGCCAATACCCGTTTACCCATCTTACCTAACCAATGCGCAAGGTTCACAACCGTTGTCGTTTTTCCACAACCCCCCTTATTATTGATCACGCTGATAATTATACCCGGCATCATAAATACCACTTATACCTTAGTTTATTGGACATTATGTTCTATAAATATGTGTTATATAAGGAAAAAAATTGCATACATATATATATGATTAATCAACAGTCGTATTTTACACACAAATAGGACCCCCTCCAGCGTTCCCCGTTCAAGATGATCAGAACCTCAGAGTCTTTGAACCTCTGAACCTCTGAATCCAGAACCTGGAACCTGGAACGTGATCCTTTGAACCTATGAACGGTTCCCCGTTCAGCGTTATTTTTAAGTGCCAGCTTTCGAACTGCTGGTTTCCGGCAGCCGCAAAAGGCTGCCCTATTTAACGAATCAACTACTTGACCATTTAACTTTAATTTTCATCAACCGACTAAATCTGCGATAATCTGCGTAATCTGCGGATCCCTTTGAGCCAAACCTCAGAACCCCCGATCTACCGCACATGTTGAAGTTAGAAACATTCTGCACTAACGTACCCTTAGCTGTTTGCTGGTTGAGCCGGAGTGGCACTATTTGCTATTTGGTGCCACTCCGGGTTTATTGATTAGGTTATGGTTTATGCAATCATCATCACGCTTACCTGACTTGCAGCGGGACCGTAATAGTGGTTCCGCTCGAGGAATGAACTGTGACAGTTTCGTCTACATTGGGAGAAATATCCGGATCCCCCGGCCTCAGACGCCAAGTGCCGAGAGCATCGACCTCCACCCAGCCGACCAGGCCTCCTGTTATATCATTACCAACGTGAACATCAATTACATTGGGGTC
>Ga0164321_10000019_pt1 | contig 24948 bp, 28 predicted proteins | sample GuaBasSediGuay12_FD_121799 | JGI IMG/M metagenome (GOLD analysis project Ga0164321, IMG submission 121799) | Subseafloor sediment microbial communities from Guaymas Basin, Gulf of California, Mexico - Guay12, Core 4567-28, 21-24 cm | ecosystem: Environmental > Aquatic > Marine > Hydrothermal... | reverse complement strand
GTTAAAAATTGTAACAGCAAATACTTGTGTGTGTTTTTTTTTAACAACACATATATTGTCGGTTGATTTTTGTAATTTTTATTAACAGGTGTTTTGTATTTTTATATGTTTTTCACTAAGAAGCTCTTTTTTAAATCACAGTGTATGTATTTTTTATTAACACTTTCATGTTGTAAAAAATAATTGTTTTTTTTTGTTGATTATTATGAATTGTTGTTTTACATTTATAGTTATTGTTTTTTTTAACGTATTTTTGTGTTTTGTTTTTTTTAAGGAGATGATTATGCTGCCTGATGAAAAAATTAAATCTTTTTTATGTGGCGATGAATGTCAGAGTATAGGAGATGCTTATCAAAATTTTCCTAATACTGAAAAAAATGTACTGAATTATCATATTAAAAAATACCGCAATGATTTGCTTGACGGTGGCGATGAGAATGATAAGTCAAAAAAAGACGATATCGCTACGGCAAGGCCCGTAAAACAACGCGAGGGAGTAAAGCAATGGATTTTGGAAAATTATGCAAGTGATAACAAGTCATTGTACAAACAATTCACATCCTTAAAAGAAGTGACTCTTAGAGGATACAGAAAGGAGGTCGCAGATTTTTTACACGGAGAACTTTCATATTTATTTTTATTAAACAACGACGACTGGCCCGTTAACGAGAAAAAATTAAATGACTTCTTTTTTTACATATTAAAAAATCCATCCGCTACCGAATTATCCCTTCGAAAACATTTTTCTGGAATAGAGATTGCCGTGATTCGTGACTTTAGGCAGAGAGTTTTTGAGGCAATTAATGAATATCGCGGGATAGAAATTATGCATTATAATGATGCACAATTAGTGTGTGATGCTGTTGAAAAAATAGATAATTCAGAAATCGATATGCGGCAAAATGCATTACCTGTGACCAATGATAATGCTGAAAATTTGGATTTAGAATCGTTGGAAAAAAAAGCGGCACCGGCAAAACATCCTCATGAAGTTGATGTAACAACAAAAAATCAACTGAATAAAATAAAATCTTTGGAAAAGGAAATCAGCTTATTAAAAAAACATATATCTAAGATAGAAAAACAAATTCCCGATCGCGTAAAAATGGCAATAGACCAAGTGCTTTTGGAGAAATTGTCTAGCATTGGCTTAGGGATTGTGGGTAAAGTGATAGAAAAACATATCGGAAGCCTGGGAAAAATTAATTTCAATATTGACCTGGGATCAGATAAATAATTTTCAATAAATAAAAATGGCTTTGATTAATTGTCCAGAATGCAAGCAGGAAATGTCATCACAGGCACAAACATGCCAGAACTGTGGGTTTACAGTCTCAGAAAACATTTCTTTGAATGCGGCATCCTGCAACGATAATTCAGAGGTCATAATAGCCGAGTACAAATATACGATGATGGCCGCAGCCCCTTTGTGGTTCCTGATTTTCTGCGGCCTCATCTTTGTTTACGGGCTTGGCATAATTCTTTTCATCGTCTGGCTGCTCATAAAACTTCCAGCTCCCAAGCTCATTATCACAAACAAGGCAGTAATATATAGACAAATCACCGAGAAACGCATCGAAATAGCAAACATAGAAAAAATTCGATACGGAGCCAGTCTCCCTCAAAAAATCCTCATGCGGTCCGGCTGGATAGCTATCTACAAAAAAAGCTGGATCAAAATCCCCTTGGTCATTAACGGCCTTCCCGATCCTGAAAAAATCAAACGAACCATCCTCCAGCAAACATCCTAGAAAAAATACCGCTTTATTCCTTATCTTCCGGCAGAGTCTCCTTCCTTCTTTGCAGCGCCATTTTTATCTAAAAAATAAAAACGGTGTTTTGCTGTGTTCGAGGTGCTTTATAAATGCTTAATAATTACATCTATATAGCAGTATTCGCAGCTTTCACTCCTGCCTTTCCACTTATAAATATAAAAAAAATTCACTTTTTAATCTCGTTTTTAAAATGATTTTTTTTTCTTGGTATTTTAGGTGTGAATGCTGCTTAGATGCTTTGTTGTATAAAAAACAATGACTTATAAACCCACCATCTCAAACACTAAAAACACTTAAAAAAAGTAAAAAGATTATAAAGAGTACAAAAAATAATACAAAAATTAAGTCAAAATAGATTAACTATCTGAAAAGACAACTCTTGTTACTATACCCAAAAAGGACGCTCCTTTTCAGGAGTAGGAGGCCTTTTTCAAAGGGTAGGAGGCCTTTTTTCGAGGGTAGGAAGCCTTTTTTGAGACCGAGTAACCTCCTAAGTCGGCAGAGTTCTTTTTTTGATTTTTTGCGCCTTTAATAAAAAATTCGGTTTCGGTATAAAAAAAATACTTTTTCCTCTTGACATAACGGTATAGAAAAAATACTATTATATATAACGAGTCACGAAATTAAAATCAAAGGAGAGAAAATGGAAATTGTAAGATCGAAATCAGACGTGTTTGGAAGAGCTAAAGCGGAAGCCGCCGATATGTATTTTTATGGATGCGTTCGAAGCTTAAGACGATCAAGGGACTATATATATAAACTTATGAATATGCAGGACGAAAGGAAAAGAAAGTTCCTCGGCCTTCTCCATGTGCGGCGGGAAATGAACCCGCACTATTCCAGAGATCACTGGTTTAAATATTTTATTAAAGAATTCAGCAAGGAGAAAACAGAACAGGATGAAGAAGTATCTGGATAATATCCAAGAACATCTGGGACTGAAAAGTTACCGGAAACTAGCCGATTTCCTTGGAGCGACCAGGGACGCGGTCATGAAATGGAATCGAGGCGAAGGTCGCCGCAGTTATCATATAGCCTATATTCTGATTAGCTTATGCTTCGATGAACTTGGTGAGGATGGCGTTAAGAGAGTGATTGAAAAATACCACTCGCTTCTTTATAAAAACGTAAATATAACCGATTAGGAGAAAACGATGATTGAAAAAATGACGGAAAAAATTGCTGGTTTGAAAAAGGACTTAGCTGATCAAAAAGAACTTCTGGAAAAAAGCGAGGAACTGAATTTCAAACCTGTTGATCAGAACGGAGAATTGCTGACCTCTACTGGATGCGGCGACGCGGTGAGCGTGGAGGATCATTTCAGATGGCTTGAACAATGCGACGAATGGACGAAGGATATGAGTAACGACGAATATGAATCGAAGCGCGAAGAAAAGGCCGCGAAAAAGAAACTAAAAAAAATGAAGGAACAATGGAGACCTAAAGGGGAACTGTGCAAATACCTGCGGCATGACGATGATTATTACCTGGGACTGGCTGATAAAATGGCTGAAGATTTTTGCGAGAAATTTCAGGCTGGGCTAGATCGCGAACGCCCTGACTCAATATATCCGGAGCCATGCGAGGAATGCGGAATAGCGCGAAATCCAGACCGTATTCGCGGTACAATACACAGCTTGGAGAGTCAGATAAATGAATGGTTGGGGTATCTGAAGAATATGCGAAACAGCGATTACATAGAGGACGAAAACGCCGAAAATCATTGCGTCACTTGCGCATGGCAAGATGCTCACAGCAAACCATTCGCCGGTCCGTTCTGCGCTCAATTGGAAACGCTTGTGAATAGCGACACGGGGTCTTGCGGTAGATTCTGGATAGGTTTGATTCCTAGAAATTAATAAATGGAGATAGCAATGAAAAACATAGAAATAGTCAAAATGTCTCACGCGGATGATAAACGTTTGTTTTTTTCCTATATGGGAGAGTTTTTCGCGTCTAAAAAAATCAGAGCGGAGCTGGGGGACTGCATGTCCAGCGATGATAGTTACACTTGGTGGATAGCTAAAAATTCAGATGATGAAGTGATGGGATTTTGCGCGGCTGAAATCAAAAAAATTATTACTCTGAAGCATGCGTATGTTCTGCCTGAACACAGACATCTAAAACTGTATAATAAATTGATGTCGGCGCGTATGAAGTATCTGAAGCGGCAAAAGAAAGTGATGAAAGTTGTGGCTTCTCCTGACTCAGTAGGCGTTTTATCAAAGCGCGGCTTTGTAAAAACGGGAGAAAGAGGTCGCTACACATTAATGACGTATACTCCCGCATAATGACTGAAGGTTTCGCGGCGGCGAAACCTTCTATTCCCAAGCCCTGGAATATTCATGATTTTTGAATATTTCCGGCAGGCCGGTATTCTGCTTCAACCTCAAAACTTCGTCAGCCTCCATCCCTAGATGCCGGCTGATTTTTAGATTGTCCCACCCCAACAAAACCAGCTCCGCAACGATATTGCTCATTTGGGTGACTTTATGCTCTCCCCTGGCTCTATTATGGCGGATAGTGGACGCCATACGATCCTTAATTTCCTTATTGATCACTGTGACTGGCACATGACTCAATTTGAATTTTACCGCGTTCTTATACCTGTGCGCTCCATCCACAACTATATATTTGTCGTTTTCAGTGTCATAGATAGTGACTATAGGCTGCGTGTAGCCGTCTTCCTCAATAGACTTTTTCAACAGACGCATCTCCGGGGGAGCCACCGCGTTTGGATTGTAGTCATTTAACTGGACCTTCTCAAGCAGGACCAGTTCGGCGAATAGACATGGAAACGCCAACCGCTTTTCCTCTTCAGACAAATCATAACCATGCTTCATTTTATCAAACACCTGTTTGACAGTATCACAAATTAGCATATCTCTCCTTTAAAGCTTCAAGTTTTTCATACTCCTGCTGATTAGCCGCGAATTTTAAGTTTTTGCATAAATAATCTCCCTTAAGCAGAACTTTCGCTATTCTCCTCCAGGAGGGCTTTCGTTTCTTAGCGGCGGTATCCATCGGATGCTCATCGTGAATTTTCACGACATAGAGACCTTCTTCATCAAACGCTTCATTCTCATGATATTCTTTCGCGTAAACATGCGGAATATCGTCATGAATCCTTTTTCGCCACCACCTCAAAAACACGTTGATTCTTCTCAGATAGTGATCTCTCAAAAACGGAGGCATAGTCGTCAATATGAGCCGCGACCAGTTCTCCCATGTCGTATTTTCCGGTTTTTTAATCCTTCCCTTAATGATGTTTTTCCCCTTATAGAGCTTGGCGAAATTTACTCCGCCTACTCTCTCGACTATTCTGGCCCAGGTCTCAGGCTCTATCTTGCAGAACAGATCAATGTTGTCCCTTTGCTCTTCTCCGTAAGGCTGACATATTCTCATAGAGTTCAACGGATACCCGGCCAGGTACATTTTATCATAAACTTTGTTATAGGGAACGGTTGAAGAATATTTCCAGACATCCTTGATGTCCCAATCGTAGATCGGATGGACGCTATAGGTGTCGTATCCGGTGATTTTCTGCTTCAATATCCATTGAATGCCATTATAAAACTCTCTGTGGGCCCGAACTTTCATTTTTAGATAACGATTATAGCTCTCCTGCGTTCTGATTCCTATCACCTGCGCCACTTTGCCAAGCCCTTTTTGCTCCACTAAATACCGGGGAAACTGAATAATAAACTCCTCGAACTCCATTCCCTTCCGAAAATACTCTCCAAACGGGTTGTTTAGCTCGTTTACGACCAGTCTGTTGTCAGGCATTGGCCTAACCCACTTATCCTTCTTCTCGGCTTCCCAGCATAGCCATTTCGGCATATGAAAGGAGGATGCGTTAGACAAATTAAACGGCAGACATATCCAGTAGCCGTTCACCTGAATTTCATCGTCGGCTATCAGCTCTTCAAGGAAATCGCTATGGAGTTTGTAATGTCCTTCCAAATCGATAATCATAATATTGATCGTCTTGATTCCTTTAGCCAGCGCGACTTCCTTCATCAGGTAAAAGCAGAGTGAACTATCCTTGCCGCCGCTGAGAGCCAGCCAGATTTCATCCTCCGAAAATTCATCATAGATATAATTCAATCTTTGCAGTGCGGCCTCGTAGACGTTCATATCCAAATATTTTTTACTCATAGAGTCTCCAGCATGGATTCGCGTTTTTCAATATCGTCGGCTTGCTTAACCTGTTTTTTGAACAAATTGACTACATCGCTTTTCAGCTCAAACGATCTCTCTATTTTTTTATCGATACTGTCATTGCAGATTATGTCTATATAATTCGGAGAGACCTCCTGTCCGATACGATGATTGCGATCTTCCGCCTGAACGCGGTCCGTGTATTTGAAAGTGTTGTTATAAAAAATAGTATATGGAGCTTCGTTTAGAGTCAGGCCATGACCGCCAGTCCCGATAGTGCTCAGGAAAATTCGACTTTCGCTTCTGAAAGTTTTCAACTCCCGTTTTCTGGGTTTTTCTTTCAGGCCGCCATGATAGAGCGATATTTTTTCTTCGCTTAACGCTTCGGATATTGCTTGAATGTCATAGCGGTATTTGCAGAAAATGATGATTTTCTTATCTTCCGGAATGTAATTGAGCACGTCAATAAGAACCTTGAGACGGTTATTCTCGAAAGTTTCCACCTTCTCTTTATGATACCGGAAGCCGCAGACTATCTGCTGTAGCACGGTAAAGAGCTGCAATATGCTTTTATAATCGAAGTCATCCACATCCAGATTGAACAGAAGCTCGTCTTTAGCGAGATTATAACCTTCTCTTTGCTCGAAGCTCATATCGAAATAATGCGGCTGATAGACCTTGTCCGGCAGATCGAGACATTCTTCCTTGGTAATCTGATAGACATACGGTTCAAGTCTGGCCGCTAAATATTCAGTGTTGCGGGCTTCTTTCGAGTATCCCCAGTCCTCTTCTATTATCTCGACATGATTTTTCGAAAATGCGTAATAGGAGCTGTATCCGAATATTTTTCGGGACAAAAACTTTATCTGAGCATAAAGATCAATAACGCTATGAGCTATGGGAGTTCCCGTTAAAATCAACTTATAGCGACAATTTTTGGTCAGCTCGCTGATCCAGATAGTGCGCTTGGCTGACGGATTTTTGATGTAAAAAGATTCGTCAACCACAATATAGCTGTTTTCGCTGATAATTTTATGCAGACAGAAGACAACGTTGGGACTACTGCTGACGGACTCTATTCCCACAATATGCAGTTTTTCAATGGGTATGTCGCTCAACTTCGTCTTATCGCTGAAAACATGTATCAAATCGGGCTGGTCGGCAATATGTTTCTGAAGTTCTTCGGCCAAGGCCCATTTTATAGAGAAAGGACAAAACCAGATTATGTTTGATATTTTTTTTTGCCTCAGAGCGATCAATTCCATAGCGGTTCTGCTTTTGCCGGTCCCCATTTCCATGAATAAAGCTCCGACTTTGCTTGGCAACAGTTTTTTTACCGCGTCAGATTGATGCTGATATGGGCTGGTCTTTAAGGTTATCATGAATAGCGCTTCGCTTGGGTTCCAATTTTTTCGGGGCGTGGAAGACAGTTTTGTTTTTTTTTACGGGAGCTTCGAGATTGAAGAGCGTCATGACGTTTTTTCTACCCTCTTCTATCTTGGCTCTAGCCGCCTCGGTGATCAGGAATCCGTAATCATCAGCAACGTCATATATCTCTTCATAAAAATAGAGAGGAACCACTATTGCTTTATGTTTTTTAATATATTTGCTGCCATAAAGATTATGCCGAACGCATGAATACAAGTCCTCTCTTTTCCATGACACCGTCAGATAGTTTTCATAACCCGCAAATGAACAGACGTCTATTACCCTTGTTGGCTCATATTGAAAGTCATTCGTCTGTATTTTTCGAGCTATCTCCTGATCGTTTATTGAAACGACAAAGCCTTCCAGCAGCAGAATATAGCCTATTTCCGCAGTCCTATTTTGTATGTTTTCTAGAACAACTTTTTTTATCCATTTTCTGAGCAATCCGGACCACTTGAAATCGTAATTTTTTATTATCTGATAGAATGCCTCATTATACGCGGCAGTGTGGCATTCTATTTCATCATCGGAGACTTCTATATTTATTAGATCGTCATGTTCCAATGATTGCGGTTTTATGATCATTTAATACCCCTGATAATCCTCATCGTCCCAGTTGACCTTGGCTCCCAGCCTGGCTTCAAACTCCGTCCTCAATCGGTCGATAGAGTCCATGTCATAATAACGTCGGCTTTCATGAGCGACCTGTCTGGTCTGTAGATGCGGAAAATATCTCCGCATCTCCCTTGTCCAATAATTATACGATGACGGTCTGAAAGAACAGTTTTCCTTATACTCTTCATACATTCCGGAAATGCTGCTTTCTATGTGCATGCTATAAAGTCGGCCAGTCACCAGATTTTCGAATACCCATTGCCCTATGGAGTCTAAGGATTCCAGCTTGTTGTCCAGAATGGCCTGTGTTTTCGGATAATCGCGGATGTCCACCTTGCTGATGTCTCTATGCAGGAGATCATACAACAGAGCCTCGTAGCCTCCTTGGTTCTCCATCTGATTGTAGATATCGCGGAAATATTTCCTGTCCTTGGCCCTCAGATTGCTGATGTCTATGATGAAAAATCGCCTGTCATCCATGGCCAGCGGCGCAACCCAATGCTGATTGGACGCCATGATTAGGCGCGTGTAGTTTGGCAGTATCTGAACGTCCTTGCCCTTGAACTCTATAGCTCTGGTTTTTTCAGTAATGATGTTTTTCAGAATAGACTCGTGTTTTTTGTCTCCGGCGTAGAAAGCTTCGTCGGCAAACATAACCAAACAGTCTTTCTGGTGCGAGTTAAACGCTCCAACGATGTGTTTCGCATCCGAAACCGGCAGAAAATGTTGTCCGAAAAGTTTACCAAAAATATTAACCATAGTTCCCTTCCCGGTTCCCTGTCCTCCGCGTAACACTAATGTTACGCCCGGACGTTGACTCCTGTTCTGCACCGCGTCAGCCATCCAGTCAATTAGATACTCGTAGATTTCGCCGTAATCTTTGGCGATCACTTCCGAAATATGCTTGTAATAAAGATGACAATCGCCCTTCTTGGCTTTCACGTTGAATCCCCGCCACAAATTGTAATGATGATTTTGCTCCGGAGGCCCCGACGGATCAAAGAAAAAACCGTTATATTGCCGTCTCTGAGGCGATTCCGACCACATTTTACCAGCTTCTATTTTGAGTGTTTTCTGGCTATAAGCCGACCGCAATTCTTTAGGAATTTTTCTCCCCGCTTTTTCTAAATTCATTATTAATCTGTTTTTTTCTTTTTGCTCCATTACCGTGTCTTTTTTCCAGAAGGTTCTTAATGCCTGTTTATTTCTGTACCTCCCTTCAAAATGTTTATCAGTCGAGAGCGTAATTTCATTGCGTCCGAAAGTGGGGTTTAACTCCTCGTTCATCACCGCCAGCTTGCCCTGTACCATGATCACCGCGTGTCTTCGATTGAGCTGATGCACTTTCAGAGCCTCATCCAGAAAAACTCCCTCAAGAAAAATCAGCTCGCTCAGTTTTCGCCTGTCTCCGCCGGCTTTGATCCAGTCCGAGATATCTCCCTTGAGTCCTACAGGCAGAGCCAGAATTCTTATCCTTCTGGCAATGTTGCGGAGCTTTTTTGCGATTTTTAAAGCTCCGGAAATTCTCGGAGCATCGTTATCAGGCAGAAACACCAGATCGGCGTCCTGAAAATATTCCGCGTACTCATCCCGCCACTTCCCATTTCCGCCGGCTACAGTAGTGGTGGTAAATCCCAACTGCATGCCGTTGTCCGCGTCCTTCTCTCCCTCTACGAATAAAATAACCCGCTCTTTGCCGATCGCTTTGCTGACCTCCGGCAGATTATAAGGGACCATGCTCACGTCTTTCATCGACCAGACTTTTTCGTCCTGCCGCATCCGAAAATCCTTCGGCTCGAATCTTACCGCTTGATACGCCGGATGGCCATTTAGTTTTCTATACTGATATATATGGACTATGCGTTTTTTGGAGGGGTCTTGAGTGCCTTGTTTGCTTGCTCGCTGGCGGGAGGGAGGATATAGAAACGCGGGCTTGATATCAATAGAGTCGAGAATGTCCCTGTAATCGCATCCGACATGACATTTGACGCTGATTTTTTCGTCGGACTGAAGAGTGACTTCAAGAGAAGGGGTTTGATCTCTATGCACTGGACAACTCGCCTTGGCGCTTTGACCGTTGACGCTGATGTTTTTGAGCTTCGAGAGCAGGAAATTAAAGCGTTCCTGCCCGCTTTCGGGGTTGCTATCCTGACTATATAATGTCATTATAAATTTTTATCGCTTGACTGCGGTGATCTGTGTTATCAGGCGAGGATTGAGGCTCAAAAACAATCCTCACCTGATTTTTAGGCTAATTCAAAAGCATCTCGCATTTCTTCTTCTTCTTCTTCTTCTTCTTCGCTTTCCTTTTTCGCTCCATTTCCGCAGCGTATTGCAGCACCTTGGCTTTGTCCAATATCCAATGCTTGCCTATCTTAGTCGCGCCTAGTTTCTCCCTTGTGTCCTCGTCAGAACATAATACCCTGATATTCGAGCTGGTATATCCGAGTATTTTTCCCGCTTTCTCACTACCTATCAAATCCATTGTGATTTTTTTTTGTAAATTATTCCGCTATTCCGAAATCAATAAAATTTATTTAATCGTTTTGTTATTTTTCACGTTAGCGCAAAAGGAAATTATAGTCAATGTGTTTTTTTTTCAATGACTTTTCCCGTAATACGTTTTTTTCTATTGCAATTTGCGATAGAGCAAGATATGGTTTAATGAAAGTGCAATTTAAAAATTTATTCTCTGACGAGGTGAAGCTCTGAGACGAGCGGTTTGACGACCGCTGGCTTCAGGGCTTTTTTTGTTTATGGCGGCAAAAATTTTAGACTGGCAGGAAAATTTAATAACGGGAGAGCAGGGGCGGTCTCTCCGTCATGCCGTCCCTGCTGTAAAAAAGAAACGGATGCGCGTAGCCCTGGACAGATGGGAAAATCCAGTCAGCGGTTACGGCGCTGAAGGCGTCGATCCGGTAGCCGCAACTTTTTTCCAGTGGAATCGCTCTCTTTCGCTTCATGAACTCGACGCTCTCTATAAAAACTGGCTGGCCCGCAGAATAGTTCAGGAACTGCCCAACGCCGCACTGCAACGCGGCTTTATGATTACCAGCGAAAAAAACGAATCCGGAGCCGAAGCAGTTACGAAATTGCTGAAAAAATGGAAAACCGAACTTTATGTAAAATACCTGGGATATCAAGCCAGGCAGTACGGCGGAGCGTCGAAAATCAATTCTATAGACGACGGACTTCCCAGCGGCATGCCCGTCAACTGGCGTATGGTTAAAGACATAGAGCAAGTAGACGTTATAGGCAGATTTTACGCCAGACCGACCGTTTTCTATGCCGATCCTTATGAGCTTAAAACATTCAAAAAACCCTGGATCTACCAAGTAACTGACATCGCCTACAATGTGCCGATTCCTACCTATCAGGTGCATCATGAGCGTCTGACCTGGATGGATGGACTCTACCTCCCGAACCATTTGAGAATCCAGAACTGGGGTTCCGGAGACAGCGTCTTGGAAATCGTTAATGAGGAGATGAAAGCCTATGGTTCAAGTATTCAGAGCTTGTCCGGCACTATTCAGGATTTCGTAATCAAAGTCTTTCAGGTCGAGGACATGGAAGACCTTCTCGAAGAAAACGAAGAGGAACTGGCCTACAGAGTCCGCATGGCCAACGCTCAGAGCAATGTTCACAAAACATCGGTGATCGGCAAGGATGAAGACCTTAAGAAAATTTCGACTCCAATCACAGGCTTGCCCGATAGCGTAGGCCTTTTGATGGATGCGGTCTCGGCTGCCGCTCAGATGCCGAAATCAAAACTTTTCGGACATATGACTGGGACTCTTGGCTCAAGTTCAGGAAAATACGATCGCGGCAACTGGGACGATCAGGTTGAAACCTTTCAGCGAGAAAAAGCCCAGCCGGCAATAGAAGACGACATGAAAATCGCCTGCGCGATCACGGGAACCAATTTCGAAGATTTGACCCTTAACTGGCCTCAAGTTAGAGAAAAAGGAGAACAGGAAGTCGCAACCATCAGAAAAACTAACGCCGAGGCGGAAAAGATCGAACTGGAAAACGAGATAATGAAAAGTGGAAAAGTAAATGGAACGGAAACTTAAATTAAAGAAAATCGTTACTATAAGGATGAAGATTTTTTTAAAGATTTGCATGAGGAAACTATTTCATATCACAGACAAGAGTTGAATAAATTAGCGCAAGGCGATTCTGAATTCAATATTCCAAAAGATAACGTGTTAAATTAATTTTTAATTTTCTCCATCCTCAACAATATAATCGGCGAGGGAACATGAAAAATTCTGTTTTTTCTCTTTTTTTATTCCTTATAATTTTGTTACTCGTTTGCCCCGCCTCCTCTTTCGCCGGTTGTATTGGCAGCGTTCCAATTGTTAACACCAGTGACACCTGGGAAACCTGCAAGGCAAAATCCGACAATCCGCTTCCCAAAACCAACAGCGGCCCCGGATCAGGAGAAAACAACATCAACGTCTTTCAAAATCCGCTTACCTCCTCCAACAAAGAAACAAATCAGAATCAGTCCGCCGTCTCAGATATTATCACCAGACACCAAGTCCGTATCGAGCTGGCTCCCTACGTTATTCCGGGAGCCTATCAGTTCGACGATCCCGGTATGCCCGAAAAATTAATGTTCAACGGAGCGGCCTGGGAATACTATCTGAACAAGAGTTTCGCAGTCGGTTTTCTCTATCAGGAATGGGCGAAAAAAGGCGGAAGAGATTTTAAAAGTATCCAATACACCGACGCCAGCGGGGACTCTCACAATATGGGCAATCCCGGCGCGATCGACAGACTGAAATATACCTCCTATCTTCCCTACGTCAGCGTTAACGCTAATCTTTCTCCTCGCTGGGCCTTGGGGCTACGCCTCGGTCTCGGACATGTAGGAGTCGAAGCGGAGTATAAGGATTCCTCCGGGGAAAGCAATAAAAGCTACGAGGATAATACCTCTATGCTGTTCGACATGTTCCTACAGTGGCGATGGGATGACGCCTTGATTGGCGGAAACGTTCGCTATGTCAACGCCAGAAACGACACAGACGATTATCTGGAATATATGAACATGGGCAGTGCTCAGGTAGTTATCTATGTGCAATGGATGCTCAGACCTTTAGGCTTACTGTGAGTTTGTTATGATGATTCCCGACACTAATCCATATCTGGAATTTGTTCAGCGACATTTTCCGGGCGAATACATGGTCACCTGGTATCACAATTTAATGACGTATAAATTGTGGCAATGGGTACATGGCGAAATTCGCAATATGATTATAGAGGTTCCGCCTCAGTACGGGAAATCAACAGTCGGCGCGATTCTCATCGCTCCTTATATTCTATCCGAATACCCAACCGCCAGAATGGCGTACACTACCTACGGAGACGCCCTTGCCTATCAGATGAGCAGCGAGTCTAAGGATATCATGCGCGGCGAGCGATACATGGAAGAATTCGACGAACTCACCGTTCCCCCTTCCCAGCGTTCGAGCTATCAATGGAAAACCACTCTCGGAGGCAAATACACGGCAACAGGCAGAGGCGGTCCCCTTGATGGAACTCCTCAGGATTTTCTCATCTGCGACGATCTATTCAAAAACGACGAAGAGGCCATGAGTCCGATAATCCGCGATTCGGCATGGCGATGGTTTGCTAAAGTGGCTCTTTCTCGTTTGTCTCCGACTGGCCGCGCTTTGTTGTTTTTTAAAAGATGGCATACCGATGACGTTATAGGCAGAGCTAAAAAACTCATGGAAACATATCCGGATAAGGCCCGTCATTACGAGATTATCAGCTTTCCCGCGCTGATGACAAAGGAAGCCATGGCCGTCAAACATCCGGCCGATCCCCGCAATGTCGGCGATCCCCTCTGGCCTTATAAACATAGCGCTAAAGATCTTCTGGGAGTGCGTCTGGAAACGGGAGAAGCCGGCTTTAACGCGGTTTATCAGCAAACTCCCGTCAATGCCGAAGGCATGAAGATTAAACCGAAATGGTTTAAAAAAATCTCTCAAGCCGATGTCCCCTCCGATATGAAAAAATCCCGCTTTTACCGCTTCGGAGAGCTGGCTAAGGCGTCAATCGACGAAAACAGCGCGACCTGCCTGATGGGAAAAACTCCCGGAGGAAAATATATCGTCAGTGATCTGGAATATTTTGATGACGACTGGCCCTCCTGCCTGTCTCGTTTGAAAAAAACCGGAATCGCCGAGAAAGGAAATGTGGTCGGAGTGCCGGAAGTCAGAGGAAAACGGGCCGATTTATTCAGGCAGATAATGGATTGCAAAGATAAAAGATATCGTCTGAAAAAATGCGATGAGCAAAATCCGATCGCCTGGACTCCGGACGCGGAGGCGGGGAAAATTTTATTAGTTGAAAACGAACAGACTCAGAAATTCCTTGAGGCTTGTCGAAATTATACCGGCTCCGGTCGGGATAAACGAGAAGCCGAAATTCACGCCGTGGCCGGCGCATGGAAAATGCTCCAATCACGGCGTTCAATAGTGAGCCGCATGGCCGCCAAACGCGTTTAGCAAGAAAAAATAAAGAGGTAAATATGGATTTTATAGGTTTAAAAGTGCCGCCTAACCTGAAACTGAGCGTGCTGGTCGGCAAAAATTTAGGAGACGCCCCCGTAGTGACGATTACCAATCCCCGTAATCTGAAAAATCCGACTGCGGTAAAAACCGGCAATAATCAGTACGATCTGATGTTTGACGCCGGCTGCGCGGGAGAAACCGTCAACATCACCATGTCCGCGACCGGAAGATGGGCGTTTCTGAATTTCTTCACGGGCTTTCTGAAACTATTTACGTTCACCTTCTGGCTGAACCTGATTCCCGGCCGGGGCTTCTGGACGACTTTCAGCTGGAAGACTTTTATGATGCGTTCTCTGATGGTGTCCGGCATGTTGTTCGTGCTGCTGATCGTCTTAGAGTTAAGCGGAGTCACGATCCATAAACGCTATCTGAAATGGCTCAACACGATGGATATGGTCTCTGACGCGGTCTACAAGATTAAAGACATCACCGGACTCGACGACACGGACCCATTTTTCAAGGGATCCGAGGCCCAGGTGTTCTACACCAGAACCGGCAAAAAACTTCAGGACGCCTATCTGATGACAAGCGTCTCCGAAGAGGACGAGTCCTACAGACTTCTCATCAGCAAGGATTTTTATATCGCCAGCGAGCTGGATGACGCCCAAGATCACTGCGCCAACGAGATCGGCGGGGAGCTGCCGACCTTGAAGGATTTTTATCTGATGATGAAAGAGAACAGTCTGACCGATCAGATGAATTTCGCCTTCGCCGAATGGATTTATCATCCGAAAGGCGTCATCTCGGACGATTACATGCTCTGGATTATGCCTATCAACGCGCAAACCTACGAGGCGGCGGTTCAGGCTATCAATAACGGTTCGGCCGATTCCCTGCTGGATATGGCCGAGAATTACAGTGTCGATAAAGCCGGTCTGACCGATGAAGAGTTCAAAATTCGGCTGCTGGTTGGCGTTAAAAATGAATTAAGATTGCCTCTTGAGGCCGAGATTGAACACGACAACGGTCAGACTGTTTTCTATCTGGATGAAAACGAACATGCGAATTATCGCTGTGTTCGTAAACTTCCGATGCTGAAATAATTTTTATCGCGCCTGTTATATTCAACGCGAAAGCTTATATTTATATAACAATTTAGTAAATATCACTGTCAGGCGCGTTTTTACAAGAGAAGCAATGGAAAATAATTCTTCAGGAAATACGCTGCATTGGATCGCGTTTATGCTGCTGCCGATGACAATCTCCATGTTCGTTATGATGCTGGTGGCCTTTCCGCCGATCGCGGCGGCTGGAATTATCGGGGACATAGCCGATCTTGGTTTTAAAATAGCTCTTATCCGCCACTGGAAAGCGGTTCTCGGCGTTGTTCTGCTGCTGGCCGGGGCCTACGCGATAGCCCATAAACCAATTTTCAGATTCAAAATCATGGCCATAACGGCTTCGATTACGCTCTGGGTAATAACTCTCTGGGGAGGATCGTTACTGATGGGAGAGTTCTGGCATTCTATCGAGGCCGCTGTCTCCGGAGCCGCGATTTTTATCAGGAGGCTGTTCTGATGTCTAAACGGAAAATAGCATATGATTCTTTCGCGATAGATGCTCAAAAAGCTTCGATTGATCCTCGCACCGGTGATCTGCATCTGCCTTTGAAAGTCGCGAAAGTCGGAATTATGACATATTCGGAATCTGGCGGACAACGTCGCTATTTTCCTCCGGAAACCCTGAAAAACGCGGTTGATTCTCTCGCTTATGCCTCGATTACGAGACTGCATCCGGAAGAAAAAGAGGTTAACGCCGATAATGTCAGCAGAGTCAGAAAAGGTTTCATTGAAAAAGATTCCAATTTTGACGGCACATATATCAACTCCAACTGCGTAATTACTGATAAAGGACTGATTAATGATATTACGCGGCGACTTTTAACCGAGGCGAGTGCCGGTTATCCATACGAAGATGACGGGAAATTTGGCAAAAACGAGCATGGAAAATTTGACGTTACAGTGACCTGGATAGGTTATAATCATGTAGCCGCCGTGCCTGTAGGCCGGGCAGGCTCGGATGTGAAATTTGAACTAGACCATAAAGGAGAAGGAAAAAAAATGGCTAACAAAGAACGCGAATTGCCGGAATTAAAAATCGGCAATGATCAGTTGCTCTCAAAAGTTTCGATTTTCTATGATTCCGAAATTTCTCAGACGGCTGTCGACGCTATGTCCGGCAGAGAAGAAAAGTTGATAGGCGAAATTAACAGGCTACAAACCAAAAACATCACGCTGCAAGCCTCCAACGACGCCTCTAAGGAAAGTCTGAAACAAATCCAGACCGCTCAGGATTCGATGATTAAGGCAGAAGATTTGAGCGCTATGGTGTCGGACCTCGTCGAAAGCCGCGAAGTGGCGCTGAACGTCGGACTGGACTGCAAAACCGATACTGACAGTCATGTAATCAAGACTAAAATTTTGGCAAAAATGCTGCCGCAAGCCCATAAGGATCTTCAGAATCGAGATCATTTAAAGGATAAAACAGCCGTGGATGCTGCCTATATCGCTTTCAAAGAGAACATTTCTTTTCATAAGGAAATGCATAATACCCAACAGGCCCTGGACGGAAAGCAGGGTACTCATATTCCCCTTAAACCCGTTCAAGTTCGGGGAGTGAGATCCCTGGAAGAACTTCGCAGATAATCAAGAGGTAGGAAATGTCAGGTCAAGATAGTTTTACCCCGGAAATCAGAAAGGCGATTGCCGGGTTGTTATTTGGAAGTTGGCCGCATCAGATAGAGCGGCTGACTTTGGAAAGCGGCGAATGTCCATTCGGCTACGGAGTAGCGGCCGGAACAGGCGAAACGCAAGCGGAATTGCCTAGCGGCGCGGTAACTGCGGCAGCTCTGCGCGGAGTAACCAGACGCAATCCCAATATTGAGCGCAAACATCTGTCGCAGGATGATCCGGTCTACGATTATGAATATAATAACGCAATGGACGTAGTGCGAAAAGGACCGATCTGGGTGGCGACGTCTTCTCTTCTCGTCCGGGGCGGACCGATTTTCTGGCAGCATACCACCAGCGGCGGGAATTTAGCCGGCACGTTCAGAAATACGATTGACGGCAGTGACGCCGTTGATATTTCATCAGTCGCCGCAGTTTTTCGAGGCAATGACGTCAGCGGAGAACCAGCCGTTGTTGAATTTAACATTTTAGGTTAGGAGTCCAAATGCCTTTACCAGATATATTAGGAGAAGGAGTTGCCTATAGCACGCTGATGCTTCTGGCTAATGACGCCAATTTTGCGCGTCAATTAGGTTTTGATCAGAAAAAGCCAGAGCAGGTACAAGCTATTCTCGGCGCATTAAAAAGTCTTGAAATGGCCGCTACGGGAGTGGAACAGAAAACTCCGGTAGAATTGGCGCAGCTCGGGTTGACCGCCGCCGATAAACATGAACATTCGTTTTTGGATCAGCCAGGCAACGTAGCCGCCGACACCGCCTACGCCGCCGGTCCCATGGGACAATTCGAGTTTTTTGACCCTCGGTTCTACGAGTTCAAATATAAGAAGACGAACTTCAGAGACCTGTTTCCCGTCAAAACGCAGGGCGATCCGGCCGACACCACGTCCAGCTATACGATGGAAGAGCTGATCGGAGTTTCCGACACGTCCGGAGACGCGACCAACACTCACGCCAAATACGATGTCACGGAGAAAAAAGACTCCGTGCCGATCGTTAAGAAAGACGTGGAATTCGAGGTGACGATTGAAGACCTCCTGAAAGCGGCCAAAACCGGCAGACCAATCGAGTCACGCAAGATTCGCGCGGCTCAAGTTGGCTCGGAACAAACCATGCACGATATCGTGGTGGTCGGTTCTCCCGAAGACAATATCAACGGGTTCATTACCCATCCCCAAATAGTTGAGGCGGAAGTGGCTGGAGCATCGGCGGCCGCTAAACTCTGGTTGAATAAATCTCCGGAGGCGATTTTGAATGTAGACTTTGGAGAAAACCTGATTGGTTTGATTAACGAACAAACTTTCGGGCATCATTCTCCTACCGATATAGGTATCTCTTTTAATCGTTATAATTTTTTGCGTTTCAACTGGATAGATTCAGCCGTGGCTCCGCATCCCATTTCATTGCTGGAATGGCTATTAGGACAAACGAAAACATACGGTTTAGAAAGAATTACTCCCATGGTCGAACTGGCTGGCGCTGGTCCCGGAGGCGTTGAGATGGGAATCGCATGGGAAAATGACGATGACGTTCTGGAAGTGGACAATACAGTTCCTTTGACCTGGCTTCCGCCTCAGTTCGTCGGAACCGTTATTAAATTTTTCGGATATTTTAAAATTAGCGGAATGAAAATCCGACGCAAACAGGCCGTCCGCCGCTTCACCTCTTTTTAAAAACGCAAAAACCGTCAGTCATTATTCATTAAAAAAATGGAAAAAATTTTAGTTACCAATAGAAAAAAAATTCAACGCGATTTTTTCATACCCACTGGCGTTGTGCAGGTGACGGAAGGAGACAACTGGATAACGAGCGATGATCTGGATTTTCTCACAGAAAATTCTCCGGGTTTTCAGCATTATTTAAAAGAGAAAACTTTTAAAGTCAAAGACGAAAAACGTCCGGAGAGCGAAAAGGAGAAGGAACAGCGGGAATCTTTGCTGAAACGAGCCGGAAACGCGGTCAGTTCAATGTTTCCGGCAATAAATAGACGCGCTCCCGCTGCCGACGCTCCTGTCATGTCCCCCGCCATGCTTGATATTTCCGTGTTTGTAGCTCAGTTTGATAAATCCGTTGCTGAGTCTCTTTCCAAAGCTCTGAATGATTTTCAGGAAAAGGCGAAGATTTTGTCAGTGCAATTATCCGCCGATCCATTGATTGATTTTGAAAACAAAATCAAACTTTTATCAGAGCAGCTTTTGACTGATCTGAAAACGCAAGCTGCCGCGTCCATTAAATTGGCTATTACAGACAATATCAGTACATTCAACAACGATATGTCCGCCGCGATCGAGACTCAGAAACAGGATTTCGAAAAGAGCATTCTGGAAGCTCAAGTCACCGCCGAGAATGATTTTACGGAGAATATTGAAAAAGCGTCCGGAGAGGCGGAAAAGAAATTCAAGCAGGCTCTTAAGAAAGCTCAGAAGTAAACGGATATGAAAGAAATAGATGGTCTCAAAATAGCGGCGACCTGGAAAGACGTTCTGGCCGCAGGTCGCTACTACAACGCCGATCTTCAGGTATTCTCGCTTGATATTCTGGCCGAGATCATCATAGGAGACGCCGCCGAGGGCTTTGTATACGAGATGACGCTGAACGCGGAATTGTACACGTATACAAGACAAGCGGGCGAATCCAACGCCGACGTGGCCATCGCCTGGATAGACGATCTGAAAAGCCAACGCCTGATTTTCTATAAATTCGATTTTGAGATTCAGTCTGATTTTGACGACACTATAGTCATTTACGATAAAACCGAGCTGGAGCTGCTTGAAAATACCGTCTCGGTAGGGGCGAATCTTACGATTGATTCCGACAGATCATCAATATACGGATTGAGATCGGAAATTCTTCTGGAAACCGGCAGACGATGCAAGGAACAGATATACGGAGACAGACTCCGCGACGCTCAGAAATATCTGGCCGCTCACTTCGCGCTTCAAACATTAGTGCCGGCCGCCGGACAGGGCAATGTCTCAAGTGAATCTTTCGAAGGAGAATCGACTTCCTGGACCATGCCGAGAAATAATCCGAAAGCGGGGCAGGAAGACCTTCTGACGATCATGGGAGCCAGATTTCTGCAAATCAGAAGAACCCGCATCGTTAAATATCGAGTCTATGGAGGACTTTACTAATGCCTGACGAAAAATATGAATATTTGCTGCAATTTTTTGAATATGTCCATCTGCCCGAAGATTTGCAGGAAATCAGCAAACGTTTTTATTCCTTAGCTTACGAGCTGGTTAACGAACTACCGCGCAATCCCGAAAGAACAACCGCTCTGCGCAAGCTGCTGGAAGCAAAAGACTGCGCCGTCAGAGCCGCGCTTTTTCATAATGTGATCTGAATTAATATTTTGTAGGGACGCGATGCTTCGCGCCCTGTTATTAATCGCTATCATGATGTTTTATAATTGTTTAAATTATGGCCGAAAACGGAAAAGTAATCGACAAGGACACTGGAATGAAAGCTTTCCTTTCGAAGCTCCAATCCTTACCCCACGTCTCGCAGGTGCTGGTTGGGATAGTCGAGGACTCTCCAAAAAAACAATTTCGCTACGGAACCTTACAGAAATTTCGTCCGCAAACGGCCGACTTGCTCCTGAGAACTACGGTAGACAACAGAGAAGCCGAAATCAAAAGTCAGCTCATAAATATAGCCAAGAAAGTTCTTCTGGACGGCGTGGACATAACCGACGAACTCAAAGTTCTCGGAGCCGAGATTCAACAGGCCATGCGCGATCAGACCGATCCTCCGCCGCAACTCGCAATGTCAATCATAGTGAAAACCGATGCATGATCCAAGCGGAAGAGGACAGGCCGAAGCCATTAGACGCCGGGCGAAACCAGCTGCTTTGTACAATAGAGTATCGGGGACTCAGGTCAAAAAAGGCTGGCGTAACTCTTATGTTACGGAATCGCAGCCGATAAACGTCTATGTCGTTTTCAAAGAAGGCGAAATGAATTTTGCCGAGGAAGGCGAAAAAGTAACCCAATGGGCGGTGATTTATAACGTCGAACAGCAGCTTGAAAAAGGTCAGAAGCTGGAACTGATGGATCAGGACAAAAAATTCATCATTCGCAGATCGGTCCGAAGGCCGGCCAGAGATCCGCGCTATTTCAAAGCCTGGGGAGTGGAGGCTAATTGAGTGAAATTCTTGTCAGTTTCGAGAATAAAAAAGAGACGATCGCCAACTGGGTGGCCGCTCTCAGCGAAGTGCCAGTCGATAATATAGGCGGAATAGAGGAATGGGGAAAATTAGACTATCCGGCCGCCTTTCTGAATAAAATCGGCGAACGCAGCATCCATAGACCAATCAGAGTTTCAGAGGAAATAGACGGTGATCTGAAATCAGTCACCTACGTTTCCAAACAGGTCCGAGTCGATATAATTTTCGTCACAAGAGACCGAGGCGATTACTCGGACGTCGATCCGGAAGACTACGTAGACGCTGAATATTATGTTAACGGACTGGTCGGCAGACTCTATGACCCGGAAGGATCAATAGCGTTTTTGTCCGCCGGCGGACTTTCGCTGCAACTGCACGGACCAATCCGAAAACGAGACGAACAATACGAAGACGGCTGGCTCAGAAGACAAGAGGTTGAAATTGCCTTCGGCTACGTCCAGCAAACTGCGGAAGACCAGCACGAAATAGAATCAGTCGAAAACATTAAATCCGTTTCTCATTTTTTATGTCCGGATAACGTTGATCCGGAGTGCTCTCCAACAGAGGTGACATTAAGCGTGACTTACGTAAAATCAGTTGACGAAAAAACAGGAGTAGTCGATCTCAGCGCGGACTATGCCGCTCTGGACAGCGAAGGAAAGATTCTCGAAGATCAGGCTCTGCTCCCGGAAGTCTTCTCCGCCGCAAGCGAAGTCGAGCAGCTTGCTCTTGAAGTCAAGCAGGGTGATTTATGCTTGCGGACAGACGAAACAAAAACTTATGTTGCCAGAAACGGCGATAACACGTCCATGGCCGATTGGGCGGAACTCTTGTTTTCGGGCGGTGGTGGAGGCGGTGGCCCTTCCGTGTCAGTTATTAAAACCACTTCTGGAAATTTATTGGAAACGGACGCTAATAAATTCGTTAGAGTTCAGAACGGCGCGGTTGATGTGACGCTCATATACGAAAACGACGGCGATGGCGGATTCACTTTCGCGGATGACGACGAATGGACCTATTACCGTGAAGGAACGGGAGAGGTGAAGATTGATAAAGGAACACTGGTAACTTTCGAAGGTCCGGTCGGAACGCCGCCTGGCGATAATCCGTTTAAAATTTCCGGAACTAAAAATACAATCGTTCAGATGAAACGACTCGGACCGAATCGTTATCTATATCTCGGAGGCGTTAAATCGGCAGTATAATGTATATAGCTTCAGAAATTCCCGAACCCATGAACGACGGCTATCCTCCTAAATACTGGATGCTGGGACGCGCTGCCGATAAAGTGGTTGAAGACCCGATCGCTCCGTATAAAATTTCACAGATAAACGACGCCTCCGGCAACGGACTGACGATCGCGGAACCTGTAATAGCGAAACAGCCGACCTGGAACGCTTATCTGAACGGTCGCCGCACTCCAATTTTCAGCGGCGTCGCGGAAGGTCTGATTGGACCTTATCAGGCGTTTCCGACTGGAACAGAATACACGATTATGTTTGTCGCCGAACACGGTTTTGGCGGTTCTACAGAAGGTTTTTGCGGTCAAAGATCAGGTACGACTCTTTGGGAAATCTCTTCTTTTGCGAATAATCTGACGGTATATGACGGAGTAAAATTTCTTTTCGTCGGTACTATACCAATAGACACGCCGTTTCTGGCCACAATCGTTCTGAAACTGGGATCAGCAACGAGTTTTGTCAGAGTTAATCGAATTGTTACGGCGTCCGGCCTGGATTATACTCCGAGCGGTCCCGGCGGTCTTTTTTCAGTTGGAATTATCACGACAAGTTTTCCGCTAAAGGGGCGTTTTCCGGAATTGCTTATATGGGAGGAAATCTTGCCGGATCACATTATAGACCGCAAAGAACAATATCTTCAAAATTACCACGCGACGTCATGAGATGCTTGATATTTGCCGACGAGACAACAGCTAATGATAATCAAGACGTCGTTTGGTTACATGCGCTGGAGGGTATTTCACAGACTCAGATCGAGACAATCAGATATAACGGAAATTCCATAACGACGTTGGAATTCAACGCGCTGACCGACGATCAAAAAAAGTCGTGCAGAGTCGCGGGGAAAATTAAGGAGTTGATTGTCGAACAGGGGTTCACAATCGCCTACGCCGCGCCTTTGCAGATTCACGAGGATACACGCTGGTGGATGAAAAAACCCGATAATCCTGATTGGCTGATCAATATGCACGATTACACAGAGGATGATTTTAACGAAAATTGGCTGGCTCCGTTGGCTGAATAATCATTTATAGGAATAAAAATGGAAGTTAGAGATTTTGTAAAATTTAACGTACTGATAGCTAGTCCCGCAGCAGAAGCGACGACTTTCAACATAGCTCTGTTTCTGGCCGATGTGACCGCCGACGATGTTCTGAACTGGGAAGACGGCCAAAATACAAAAAGCTACGCCAGGGGAGAAATCGACAGTGATTTTTCCTCGACGTCCAAAACCTACAAGGTGGCGACCGCCATTTTTCAACAGAATCCCTCAGTCGAAATTTTCAAGGTCGGCCGCCGCGATCCGGATCAGAACGTCGCCGACGCCCTGGACGTGATAGAGAACGATGATCAGAACTGGTACGCGCTGGTAGGATTAAGAGGCCTGAACGATGTGCTGGGAGCCGCCGCCTGGATAGAATCGCGCCGCAATAAAATGCTGTTTTTCGGCACATACGAACAGGACGTCGGCACTTCCTCAGATCAATCCATAGCCGCAGTGCTGAATGGCCTGGGATACGATCGCACAGTGATTTTTTATAATAATCAGCCGGGCTATCAGTTCCCGCCTGCTGACCTGACTATGACCACTACTGACGGAGTCTGCGAAGTCGTAGTCGCCAACGGTCCCCAAACCGAGAAGGTCGCGGTGGACGCCGTAGTGGAGGCATTCACCTACGACATCGATGTGGACGGAGAGGTGGTCGAATACACCACCGCCGAGAACTACGACGCCCAGATAAATAAAATCACGGTACTCAGAGCCGTGGACTCATTCACCTATCGTCTGACGATCGCCGGAACGACGATCGTCTATGTCGCCACCGTGCCAACCGATACGGAAGAGGATGTTAAAGACGCGCTGAAAATAGCGGTTAACGCCGATGTAGTGCTGCAACAGAAAATGGGAGCGATCGACGATCCGGAAGATTCCAATTCTTTCCGGCTCGTAGGCAAAGAGAAAAACGTTTCCTATGAAGTGCTGGCCGGTGAAAATCTTCTCAATACTCCCATTACCGTGCTGGTTTCTCCAACTCAAAGCGAAATCGCCGCAATCCTCCATGAAAAGCTCCTGGAAAACGAAATCATAAAAGATCTCGCTTATCTGACCATCACGGACGGCGGAGAGAGTATCCTCGTTACAGTGAAAAATCCGACCGACACGTTTGTCATGGCGGTCAGCGACAACCTAACAAAAACAGTTATAGTTTTCGATTACCTGTTTCAGGTCGGCGATCCCATCACGGTTTTCGAAGCCGACGATCTGAAACTGAACGGCAACGCCTTTATT
>Ga0164321_10000018_pt1 | contig 25098 bp, 15 predicted proteins | sample GuaBasSediGuay12_FD_121799 | JGI IMG/M metagenome (GOLD analysis project Ga0164321, IMG submission 121799) | Subseafloor sediment microbial communities from Guaymas Basin, Gulf of California, Mexico - Guay12, Core 4567-28, 21-24 cm | ecosystem: Environmental > Aquatic > Marine > Hydrothermal... | reverse complement strand
GAATAGAGTAATTGACAATGTAAATGATTATGTAATGTCAAAGATTGATGTTACAGAGTTTAAAATTTCAGGTGAAGGCGCTGCAAGAAGTGTTGTTCTTTCTGCGAAATTAGAAATAGGAAATAAATCTTCTTTGTCTTTAAAAACTCCTAGCATTAGATTGACTGGAAATAAGTTTGGTTGGGAAGAAGATCTTGATGCAAGAATTGATGCAATTACTGAAGAAATTCTTTTGTATTTGTTTGATGGTAAAAGAGCTGAGGCTGATTTGTTTACTGAAACATCAGGTAAAATTCAATCAGAAGAATCAAAAGATAAAGAGGTTTCTGAAGAAAAAATCCCTGAAGAAGAAATTCCTGTAGAGGCATAAAATATTAATCAATAGTTAAATTCAAATTAGAGGTGGCTTTATAGCTACCTCTTTTTTTTTGTACTTTTGGTATGTATGATATCAGCGAAACTTTACTCTCCTGTTCTCTATGATGAAATAGAGAGACCGGGGAATTTTACGAAAGGAACATCATCTTACCATAGATACTGGGAGAAACAATTCAATAGATGTAGGGATGGCTTCACTCCTGCTGGAGGTTCATTTATTCCTGGAAACTATTATTTCTATTTAAATTTCTGTAAGATTAGAGCCTTTGACAAAAAGACCAATCGTAAGAAAATGAAGCCACCTCTTTATAGAGACCAAGATCATGAATACTTTGATTTTGTAAACAAGGCCAAAGATGAAGGTGAGGGTGTTATAGTTCTGAAAGCAAGACGTAAGGGTTTTTCTTTTATGAACTCAAACATACTGCTACATGAATGGTCATTTTATGAAGATGCTGAGATTGGAATGGGTGCTCAAAAGCAACATTACGTTTCCGATTTCCGAAAGAAAATGCTTCTTTCATATAATAATATTTACCCTCAGTTTAGAAATAATTGGTTACTGAATAATGCAGATCTATTTACTTCAGGTTGGAAAGAAAAAGAAGAAGGTGTTTGGGTTGAAAAAGGTATGGGGTCATTAATGTACTTCAGACTTATTGAGAAACCAGATACATTTAGGGGAACTACTTTGACTTGGTGGATTGTTGATGAGGCCGGTGAGGTAGTCAATTTGAAAAAAGTTTATTACGCAAATGAAGAATGTTTTCGTGAAGGAGCTCATCAATTTGGTTGTCCAATAATTGGTGGTACATCAAATAAAATGTCACATGATTCAGAAGACTTTTCTGATATGTGGTATAATGCTGAGTTGTATGGATTAAGAAGATTCTTCGTTCCGGCCAGTAAAGTTTACTATCCATTTTTTAATGACGATACTGGAATATCAGATACTATTGGTGCTAGGAAGCACATACTAAAAAGAGCAGAAGATAAGAAGGAAGATCGTGATGCTTATTATGCTTTCAAGCAAGAAATGCCATTATCTCCTGAAGATGCATTTGTAGTTCATGGTTCTACTCCATTTGATTTAGATAAAATTAATGATAGGATAGCTGCTCTAAATACTGAAAAGCAGTTAAATATTGGTATCCGTGGAAGCCTTGAGTGGCCGAAGAACAAAAAAGGTGTTAAACAATTTGGTAAAATGCCTGTGTTTGTTGAGGATAAACTTGGTCCAATGTTTATGGTTGAAAGACCAATACCTGGTAAAAAGAATGCTCATGTAGCAGCTGTGGATCCATATCACATATCAGATGATTTGGAAGAAGAAGGTGCAATGAGTAAGAAGAATTCGAAAGGATGTATGTTTGTTCATAGAAAATACATTGACCTTTCTACTCCTGGTGATATGCCGGTATTCGAATATTTTGATAGGCCTTATACTAAGGAGCAATTCTATGAAAAATGTTTGATGGTTAGTATATTCTACGATACTATGGCTCTTGTGGAGTATAATGATGATGGATTCTTTAAGTACTTCATAAAAAAAGGATTCATAAAATATTTAAAGGCTAGACCAATGTCAGCTGATTCTCCATATAGTATTGCTACAAATAAGTTTGGTATACACATGAAGACTCATCAAAAAACTGTGCTTACTGATTTAGTAGATACTTACATAAAAAATCATTCAGACGATATATACTTTTTAGGACTTTTAAAAGAAATGGCTGTATTTGGAAAGAAAAATACAGATAGAGTTATGGCTTTCGGTATGGCTTTAATTTTTGCTGAAGATGATAAGTCTAGAGTCAGGGATAGCGGTGATGATGGTGACATAATCATAGTTCCAGAATTGATGCAAACTGATGATGGAATCGTAGCAATTAACATTGAATCTGAGGGTGATCCATTTGATATAGATTCCTTATATGATTAATTTTCCATATTTTTGATATAATTATTGAACATTATGAAACTACCTAAGCAACTAATTTCGGATAATGATAAGAATGAAGACTGGGGGAAAAAGACGATCAAAGCTATCATCTCTCATTATCACAATTACGAAAGATATAGTGTTGCTAGGCAGAAAGATTACGACAACTATCAGTTAGTTGATGGTAACTTTAATGACAAAGAATATGAGTATGTTACTAAAACATATGGTCTTACTACTCCGGCAAGATTAGTTAATTACCCATTAATACTTCCAAAGTTAAATTTAATTGTAGGTGAGCTTATGGCTCAAGGATTAAATTTTACTGCTCATGTTGTAAACAGAGATGGTGTTAGAAAGAAGAATGAAGCAATGATATCAGCTGCTACTGAATCTTTACTAAGACCAATTAGAAGAGAAATGGAAGCCGCTTTAGGTACAAAACTTACTGATGAAGAATTAGATTTATCTGTTCCTCAAGACTTAAAAGAATTTGACTCTACAAAGTTCAGAACTCATATGGAAGAATATATGATGGTTGGTTTACAAGATCTCATTCATAGGTTCAATTTAAAGCATGAGTTCAAAAGAGGAATGTATGATACTGGTATAGTTTTCAAGGAGATATACCATATTACTTACAAAAATGGTTTACCATATCCAGAGAGAATAGATCCACGTGATGCGATTCTTGATTATGACAATGACAAGGAAGATGTTGAAGAAGGAAAGTTTGGTGGTGTTGATAAGTGGTACACAGTAAATCAAGTTATTGATGAGTTTCCTAATTTACCAGTTGAGAAAGTCAGAGAGCTTGAAAAATTAGAAGGTGACTTTATGCAGGGCCAAACTGATATGGTTACTAACAATCATCAGTGGTACAGAAATGAAGAAGGTTCTGGATTAAAAGTTAGAGTTGTAAAACTTCAGTGGAGGTCATTAAGAGAGATGAAATTTAAACTTTCAGAAAATCCTTATGACCCTGAAACTCCTTATGTGAAATTACTTAAGCCAGGAGCTAAAACAAAGAAATCAGATAAAATTGAGAAAAGAGTAATTGATGATATTTATCAAGGTGTTCTTTTAGGTCATGATATGATTCATGATTTTAGAAGATCTCCTAATCAAATTAGATATGAAGAAAATTACGCAAAGGCTACGCTTGACTATGTTGGCGTACGTCCTAATACTTTTTCTGGAAGTTCAACTTCGTTGGTTGACGCTCTAAAGAATATCCAAATGATTTACAACATTACAATGTACAGTATTCAGTTAGCTATGGCTAGATCTGGAGCAAGAGCTGTTATTTATGATGTTGGTCAAAAACCTAAAAAAATGTCTTTGGCATCTATCATGCACCACGCTAAAAATAGTGGTATGATATTTATCAATTCTAAACAAGAGGGTAATCAAATGAATACCTTTAATCAGTGGTCACAAGTTGACTTCACTATGAGTAACACAGTTAATCAGCTTAGTGCACTTAAAGGAATGCTTGAAGACCTAGCTGATAAAGTTACTGGTATATCAGCAGCAAGGGCAGGTATAGTTAGTTCAAGTGATTTGGTTGGTGTAAACCAAAGTAGCCAAATGCAATCATCTTTAATAACGCTTCCTTTGTTTGAGGCTCACTTTAAAGTAGTTTCTAAGGTCTTAAATAAAATGGCTGGAAAATTAAAGTATTCGGCCGGAAATAAGAAATGGGTTGCAAATCTTTATGGAGACAATATGTTGAAAATTGTCGAAATGGATAAATCCATAGGGCCTGATGAATATTCTATTTTCTTAGAAAATTCTGCTAAAGATATGCAGGATAAGAGAGACATGATTGGAATAATGGATAGAGCTATTAACTCAAATAATGGAACTGTTGACCTTACTATGCTTGCAAGAGCATTAAGATCAGAAAGCGCTAGTTCAGTTGAAAAGATTCTTAACAGTGGGGTTGAAGCAGCTAAAGATGTTCTACAAGCTAATGAAGAGCGTAAGATGGCTATTCAAGAACAAGCTAATCAAATTGCTGAAAAGAAAATGGGTATTGAACTTGAGAAAGCTCAGGTACAAGCTAATGCTGATATCACAGTTGCTCAAATAAACAATCAAGGTAAAATTGCAGAAACTGAGATGAAGCTTCAGCATGATGGTGATTCTATCACTACAAACAATGAACATGAGCTTGATAAGATGATGTTAGAATCTTCTAATCAAGCAGTTAAAGAGTAAATAATAAATTAATATAAGTTATGTCTGAGAAAGAAAACAAAGAAAATAAAGACGAGCATGCTTTAGCAGATCAGGTTGATGGTTCAACTGGTGGTGATAACGATTCTAGTGATGATAATGAATCAAAGGATTTCAATATGAAAGACTTCATGGATGATGATAGTACGTTTAGTGGTGAGAACCCTGATGATGGTTCTTCTTCTAATAGTGATTCAAATGATAATTCTAATGATGATTCAAACGATTCTGGGGATGATTCTAATGGTGATGATTCTAGTGATGATGGAGATGATGAAAATCTAGAAATGGAATGGAGTCCTTTCACCGAAAGTGATGACAATAATGATGATAATCCATCTGATGATTCTGATGATTCTAATGATGACAATGATGATTCAAATGATGATAATAATAATTCCGATTTAAATACAGCCGTAGTTGATTCTACAGTAATTTCTAAGTTTAATGAGTTAGGTATTAATGGTAAAAGCATAGAGGAAGTTTACGCTTCTATTGAGGGTATTGTTACTGAGAAGAAAATCTATGAAGATGCTAGTTACACTAATGACAATATTAAAGCTTGGAAAAATTATTTATCTTTGGAAGACAAAGAACTTGTTTTCGAAAATTATAAAGCTCAAGGGGTTAGCGAAGATGAAGCTAAAAAACTTGTTGGTAATTTAGAGAAAAACGGGACGGTAGCTAATGAAGCCTTTAGTATTAGAGGTGCTATAAGAGGAAGTATTTCCAGGGAAACCGGTAACATTAAAGCTCAAGAGAAAGAGGCTGCTTCAAAGAGGCAAGCTAACATTGAGAAAGTTAGGGGGGAATTAAAGAGTCATTTAGACAAGACCGAGACAATGTTTGGGTTTAAAATGGCTAAGAAAAAAGACCTTGAGAAAGTACGAGCAAATACCTTTGAGTACATCAGCAGTGGAAAATTTGCTGATGAAGTATTTGCTACTCCAGAATCGGTTGTTGAGGCAGCTTGGTTCCACCGTAACAAAGAGCAAATAATCAAAGCTCTTAGTAACAAGGGAAGTCAAACAGCGAAGCGTGAGCTTCTAGATGAAATAGAGAATCCTACCATAGACTCTCGAGTAGATTACAGCGACATTAAGGAAGGGGAATTCAATCCTGCAGCATTTAGTGATGTAGATGAATTGTAAGTTTAATTAAAAAAAATGCCTTATGAAAATCCATAGTGGAACGTATGGAAAAGATACTATTGAGTCGAATTCGTTTGTAGCGAATTTGCTAAAGTATCCTGAGATCTCAAAATTGATGATCAAACAATTCCCGCAGTATTCATTAAACTATTTTGTTGACGGTTTAGGACGTTATGCAAAAGAAGAGATGATTGGTGAAAACAGATTTCAATGGTCTGTTCAGGGTCGTTTAAATAAACCTTCTACCCTTACGGGAACAAATGTTGGAGATGGTGCAGGTGGTGCTACTTTCACAGTTGAGATGGAAGAGAATTATTTAAATCCGAATGACATAGTAAGATTTAAAAGTGGTAGATCTGCAATCGTATTGCAAGAGCCAACTACTACTATTGCTGGTTACAACTTTACTTTCCAGATGACTGGAGGTCAAGGGGCTAATGAGCCAGGTCTTTTAGCTACTGATTTAGTTGGAGGTGTTACTGTTGGTACCACTGGTAATGCGTTTTCTGAAAGCTCTCTTAGAGGTTATGAAAATAATAAGTTCCCAGACTGGTATGATAACTACACTACTATCTCTCGTAAGTCTAAGAAAATGTCAGGTTCTGCCTTGACAGATATTCTTTGGATTGAGAACAAAGGTAGTAAATTGTGGTTTCACCAAGGGTTCGCTGATGCCATGGAAGAGTTTTTGTATCAAAGAGAGCTTTATGATTGGTATGGTGAAAGAACTGTAGACGTTAATGGTAACTCAACTGTTCTTGATCCTAAGACTGGTAAGCCGATTATTGCTGGTGATGGTTTATTAAAACAAATCTCATCTGCTAATACGGATACATACAACGGTCTTTTAACTGAGAAACAAATCACTTCTTTCTTTACACAATTGAAATTAAATTGTGGATATAAAGATAAGCATTGGTTAGTTTACACAGGTGCGGCAGGAATGGAAGCTTTCCATACTGCAATGAAGCACTTGATTGTAGATACTGGAAACTATATCTATGATGCTCAGGCTGGTAAGTCAATTCAAATTGGAGGTAACTTTGATACTTATCAAGCTGTTGGTGTGAAAATGACATTGGTTGAAAATCCATTGTTTGATGATCCTAATCTACACTCTGATGTAGATCCTAATACAGGTTACTTGAAAGAGTCTTTCAGAATGGTATTTACTGATTTTGGTAATTCTAAAATTGATGGATACTCTAACTTAGAAAGAAAAGTTAAAGGAGCTGGAAAAATCAATCGTGGAATGATCATGAAGTATGTAAACGGTATGGTAAACCCATATTCTCAAAAAGAAATGAATGCTGCTACAGCTGAAGATTCTTTTGAGTGTCAAGTACTTTCTGAATCAATGTTAGTATTGAGAAACAACCTGTCTTGTGGACAGTTATTATACGCTTAATTAAATTAATGTTCAACACAGTATCAAAATAAAATAAAATAAAATGGCTGAAGCGAATGTAGGAGAATACACATTTGAGGAATGTGTTCTAATGGGGTTTGAAGAGTTAAAAACTCTTTACCCTCTAATTTTTGAAAAAGAACCTCATCATAATTCAACGGTTAAAAGTCTTGCTGAAAAAATTTCAGGTGAAAAGGCGCCGGCTGATTTTGGTAAGGATTCAGAAATTGAAGTTAAAGATGATGGCCCTAAACCAGCGTTGAGTGCTTCTAGAACAACCGACAAAGGTATTGTCCTGGTTAAGATAAAAAACCACAAGAAACATGGCTCTTCAAGAGTTCGTGATTATACGAATGATGATGGAGTCGTTATAAAATTTTTAGACAAACATGGTAGTTCACGTACCACGTTAATCAAGAAGAATTTTAAGTTGGATTTAAGTAAAGAGAATGATCGTTTGTATTACGAACACTTAAAAGGTCATCCAGTTTACGTTTTAGGTCCTGACCCACATATCTTATTGATTAATCAGTACCAAGATGCTATTGATGATGTAGAAAAACAAGAGCTTGCTATAAAAGCTAAGAATATCATTATGGAACTAGTTGAAGAAGATCTTAGGGATTTTGCTAGAATCATAGGGGTAGATTCAGCTTCAAGAGTGAGCCCTATTGTTATTAAGAATAAGGTTTATGAAATGTGTGATGAGAAACCAAGTTTCATTATTGAAATGTGGAATCATCCAGAAAAATCAATTCATATCCTTGTTAAGAAGGCAATAGAAAAAGGTGTTATCGCTATTGATGGCGCTGTCTACAAATTCAACCAAGCTACTGTTGGGGGGTCTCCAGATGAAGTAATTCTTTATTTAGTGCAGAACCCTAACGTGATTCCAAGTATTACAAATAGAATTAAAAACTCTTAGATATGACAATTGCCGAAATGCACGTATACGCTGATGAGCGAATTGATAAAGCTAATAGCGAGTGGTTTACTCCAGTCGAAAAAGACAGTTTTATTAACCAAGCCATAATGGAGTACACGAAAAATAAGCACAAGGCATTTGAGACTGGTGAAAAGGTCAGAGAGGATTTGTTAACTCTAGTTAGTGATACTATACCGTTTGCTAATACCGATATTATCGACTTGACGGCTATAGCGGATTTTTTATTCGTTTTAAGAATTGAAGCTGATATCGAAACTGGCTGTGGGCTTAAAACTGGTTTACCAGTTCCACCAGTTCAGCATGATGATTTCGCTGAAACTCAAAGAGATCCTTTTAATAAGGCAGAGGATTTATATCCTCAGTATCTGCAGAATGTTCAGGGTGGGAATAAAACTATACAAGTTTATTCTGATAACACTCCTGAAGAATTGAGAATGGTTTATTTAAAGAGACCTGCTGTGGTAAACATTACAACTCCTGTGAATTGTGATTTACCTGAGCATACTCATGAAGAGATCGTTAACATTGCAATTCGAATGATGCTAGCTACTATTGAAGGGTTTGATGGTTATCAAGTCCAGTTAAATGAAATCAACAATCAAGAGTAATGAAAAAGGAATTAGAAAAACTCACTAGTAAAGGTATCACAGCCTTAGCTAAAGATTTGAAAATTTCAGGTTATTCATCAATGAAGAAACCTGAGTTGGTAAAACTTATTGCTAAGCGTGATCATGGTGGAAACTTAGACTTATCAAAATATCCTGTTTTGAAAGAGTTTGAGGAAAAAGCTAAAACTTTGCTTGTGAAAAAACCTAAAGCCGGAAGACGCACAGTTATTGTGTCTAATGGAAGAAGGTAAAAAATAAATGTTTAATTAAAAAATCATAATCATGATAGGAAGAGATTATATTGCTGTTGTAGCCGAAGGACATACTCCTTCTGTTACAAACGGTTTAGTTGATATCACACCTAGCTTTGTTGTTCCGGTTTCGGCTTTACAAGGTAATGCTGTGTTTATCGCACCAGCGGTTGGGGTTAACTTCAACTTTCCGATTACGTTTGGAGGTACTTACGCTGTAGGTGACCAAATCGTAGTAACTGTATGCTCAAACGATAGAAGCGCTCAGAAATGGAAAAAAATCTATCGTCATACTGTGCCTTCTGGTGGAACTGCTTTGGCTGATATTGCTGCATATTTTGCAACAAAAATTCAGACAGATGGTTTAGCTGATGCTCCTTACACTGCTGCTTCTGCTGCTGCTGTAACGACTGTTACTGCTAAGAATGATGACAGTAAAGGTATCGAAGGTAGTGGTTCAACTGATTCGTCAGCTGGTACTATTGTTGTAGGCCCTGCTGTTGGAACAATTTCAGAAGGTCAACCTCAAGATTTAATTGATAAGGGTATCGATCCAAATGACATCAATTTGGCGTCATACGATACTGTGAGATTCGATTATTCTCCAGAGGTTCCAATTGGGTCTGTTGATGCAAAAACCAAAAGAGCTCGTGAAGTCTATTGGTATGGTACTCCTGGTGAAGGAAATGCCTTTGCAACTTTAATCAATGGATTATAATTGAGAAATTTTGTAAATTTGAGGGTGTCGTGTTTTGCGACACCCTTTTTTTTTGACATATGGCAACACTAGATCAATGGGCATACAATTTCAGAAACATAGCTAGAGCAGGTGCTGGTAATTCTGATGACGATACTTTAGGTATCAGACAAATTAAGTTTTGGATTCAAGGTTATCGAGCAGTCGGTATTGAGCAAAAAACTAATTACGGAAAAGATATTAACCCTCAATTGGTTTCTGATTTCGGAATTTTAGAGTTGCAAGAAATTGATCAATCTGATACAGTTAATTGTCAGGGTATTGAGTGGGGTTGTAAAATAATGAAGGTTGTTATTCCTAATTTGGTTGACCTTCCAAAAAATAGAGCTCTTCTTTTTATTGGTAAAATTGATAAGCAAACTAATTTCCAAAAAGATGATGCTAACACTCATGAGTTTGTTAGTGAAACAAGGTTTGGTCATTTAATCACACGATACTTTATTGTTGGAACAACAGTTTATATTGGTTTATCCAAGAAGGATGAGGGAATAAAATATGTTAATGCTAGAGGTGTTGTTGAGGATCCTACTCAATTAAAATGGATTGAAGAAAATGAAGAAGGCGAATGTGTTGAGGTTTGCTTTGATGATGCTGTTCATCAGTATCCTTTGACAATGAATTTGTTTGAATTCATATCAACAAACATTATGCAAAAAGAATTAGGAATGACTTTACAAACTGTTGAAAGTTTACTTAATAACGCTAGAAATGAGATACAAACTTCAGAACCGCAAGGGTGAATACACAATGTCTGGAGTTTACAATGAAGTTGTTGATGAACTAAGATCAGATGTTAAAAACTTAAAGAACAAAGAACATGTTAATATCGCTTCTTTCACTAGGGTAATAAATTTGTATTTTAAGTATTGGATGGAGGAAATTATAAATAAGGGTTCAATAATGTCCTTACATAATAAGATGGGGCATCTTTTCGTAATCTCTACGCTATGTATTCGTTATCATCCTACTAAGACTTACTTTGTTGTAGAAAATGGCGTTAGAGTACGTAAAACAGAAAAGGTAGAATTAAGAGATGGTAAGTTCCCATTTATGTTTTGGGATTGTGGTAAGAAGTGGAGAATGTTCAAATTCGTGCCATCCAAGAAATGGAAGAAATTAATATACCATAACTTTTTTGTTCTTAAGAAAGATTATTCAGAAATGAATTTAGATAATTACGGGAGGACCGGTTCACCAAGTTATGTTCAAAATATAAAGTAATGGGAGATGTAAAAAATAAAGTATCAATTAGAAGGATAATTGGTAATGTTGTTGACAAACTTCAATTAGAAGATGTTTCTAGTAGGATTAGTTCTATGGCTAATTGGGCTGTTGATGCTCAATTAAAAATAGGAAGTAAGAGCTCCTATGAAAAATTTGAATGTGAGATAGATGTAAAAAACTATAGAGCTTGTTTGCCAGCTGGATATGTTCATCTTATTGCTTTGAAGAAAGATAATGATCATCTTGAAGTTACATTTAAAGATTTTACTCATTTCCATAAAGGTTCAGCTCCGGCTAAAATTGATGATCCAAATGATTTCAATAATGGAAACAAAGTTAGACAAGCTCATCCTGGAGTTCCTAATGCTCATCAAATAGATTTATCTGGTATTTTTAGTGATGGTGATGTAATTAACGTTACAGTATCAAATGATAACTGTGGGAATGTTTCTACAAATATCTATAACTATACTGTGATGCCGGGGGATAATTTAAACAGTATTGTTGCTGCTTTTGTTCAACAAATAAATACTGTTAATCCACCATATACTGCTGTTCCAGATTCTACTTGGTTCCAGATAATTGGAGATACACCTTTGATCAACATGAATGTGGTTGTTTCAACTACAAGTTTGACTGGAAATATCACTACTAGAGTTATTCAAAGAAGAATACTACCTGTTGAAGAAGCTACTTCTGATCCAGAAAATTGTAAAGTTAATATCAAAAGTACTAGTTCAAATTTAGCGAACAAAGCCACTCATCATTTGAATGATGGTATGAATTCTGATTCTCCAATTCTTGAAGGAGTTACTGGGAATGGTTTTGGACATGGTAGTTATACTACATCTAAATATTCAATTAGCAATGGTTATATTCACTTTAGTGGCCTTAAAGAGGGTAAAGTGGGTATAAGCTATATGGGAATACAATTAGACGAAGAGGGGTGGCCTATGATTGATGAGGTTCATGAAGATGCAGTAACTCATTATTTAATGTGGCAATCTCAATGGGCTAATTTTACAAGAGGAAAGATATCAGGCCAAGCTTTTCAAAAGTTAGAAGATAGATGGTATTGGCTTTGTGGCCAAGCTAGAGGTGATGATGAATTGCCTAATGAAGATGAGTTGCAATACCTTGCTAATGCCTGGAACCAATTAATACCATTACCAAATAAAAACTTTTTCTAATGGCTAAACAAAGAGCTTCAAATACTTTTTCTGGTGGATTAAATCTTGATTTTGATTTAATGGCAATAGGGAAAGATTCTTATATTCTTAGTGAAAACGGAAGGGTTATATATAATGATCAAGCTTCAATTAGTTGGGTTAATTCAAAAGGTAATTCAGTAGCTATCACTTTAAACCCTGAAGCTGCTGGTGATTATAGACCTTTAGGATATACAATAATTAACAACTTGTTAATTCTTTATTTGGTTAGAGAAGATGAAGCTGTTGGTGAAATTGCTTTAATAACATTTGATGAGTTTGGTGTTCAGAACTCATATAAAACATTAATGAGTGATGATTCTTTTTCTGACAAGTTTACTTTCCTTATCAAAAATCAAATTGAAGCTAAGGGTGTTTATGAAAATCCTAGTTGTCATAGGCTCTACTGGGTTGATGGTGTTGAAGATGATAGTAACCCCCCTCGTGCTTTTACCTTTAAGTTTGATGGTGGTAATCTTAATTTGGCTAGTAATTACTCTGCGGTCACAAATACACCACACTCGGTAAATGAACAATCAGAATTCCTTATGGGAATAATGAAGTTTAAACAAACTATTGGTGGAAATATTCCAGCTGGTCAATATGTTTATTCTTATCGATTGATTACTCAAGATGGATATGCTACTCCATGGTATCCACCAATGCTTCCTTTGTTTGTTACTCAAGATTCTATAAATCCAACAAATTGGAATGAATATGAAATGGAGGGAACAGAGACTTTCGTTAATAGTGGCAAAGGGAATAGGTTGCAAATAGTTGGTATTGACGATAGATATGTTGAGATTGAAATAGCATATGTGCACTATATAGCTGATGATTCTCCTTTTGAATCTAACATATTTGCTCGGACAACGATTACTGGTACATCAATGGAGTTTGATCATGTGTCTAATTCAGGAACTCCAATAGACCCTTTAGAAATCCCTGCTCAACGTGTGTCCTTTGAAGGTGCTAAAACAATCGACATTAAAGATGACGTTTTATACAAAGGGAATGTTAATGAAAGGTTTTTTCGATTAACAGAAGATGAGCAGGAAGATCTATTGGTGAATTTAACTATTGAACCTAGTTTTAGATTAATGCGATCGGATGAAAGAAGATTGATTACTCTAAATCCACCACCTGCAGATATACAACCTACAGCTGGTTTTGATCCGATTACACATCAAGTGCCAAAGACTGGTATTTCTACGAAGAGATTAAATCAATCTCATACTGAAGATTACACAGTCAATAATGATTATATAAATTATAAAGGAACCCAAGTCTCACATCAATACCAAGGATTTTGGAGAGGTGAAACATATAGGTTTGGAATTGTCTTTTTTGATATAGCTGGTAATCCAAGCTTTACTTATCACCTTGCTGATGTTGCTGTTCAAAATCAACATGAAGAAGAAATTAGTTGGACAAGATTAAAGTCTGATGGAACAACAGACATTGGTTCTTATAATTATGGAGACTACTTTAGAACTACTGAAAACGGAACTGAAGTAGGTGAAGAACCTGTTCTTAATGGTGAAACTGGAGCTAGTGCTTTAGCTCGGTTAAGAATACTTGGTTTCAAATTTAGCGGTATAGATATCACTAATTTAAAATCAAGAATTAGTGGTTTTATGATTGTAAGAGCTGAGCGTGATACTCAGATTCTTGGACAAGGTTTGATAATGCCTTGTGTTAGAGAACAGGGTTATACTACTCCGTTGCCTTCTCCCACACAAAATTGGTTTGGAATAAATACTATCACCCCAATGGTTCCAGGAGATGCTGGGAATACAATTAAATTAGATTGGCCTAAGCAATCAAAAGCTTTTTATCATTTAGAAAAAGATACTGGAGCTCAAGAGTCAGATAGTAGATTTCAAGTAAGACCAAATACTTCTACTTTATATATGCCTGATATTGATTTTGATATTGCTAGACTTCCAGTGCCTCAACAAATAGATAGAGTGAAATTAGTTGGTGTATGTTCTCAATCAGAAATGATTGGTGATGATGAACCTAGATGGAGACAGTACATGCATTATAATAATTATGTTATTCAAAAGCTTGATTGTACTGATAGTGAATATCATTATACAGCTGATGCTCCATATCCTTTACTTGGTGATCAATGTGAAATACAAGATTTAAGACTTGCTGATTATGGTGGAACTCCTGAAGGTAAGATTGAAAACTATGTAGGTTCTTTAGATTTTTACAATTCGTTTGGTATTGAGGCCGGTGTTTCAACTCCAAACCCAGAGCCTCATGCCTTCTTTCAAGCAGGTAATACAGTGGGTAAATCTGATCTTTATGGTCACGGTAAAAATAGAACTATACTTTTATTTCATGGTAATATTGGTACAGCTAGTAGTGCTTTTTGTTATGAAGACAGAAGTGAAAAACAACTTGCTTCATATTTCATATCTAACTATATAAGACCAAACTCTAGTCCTTATGGAGGTGTAACTGCATCTTCAATTGAACAAACAAGATTCATTTCTACTGGACATTTTCAACCGGTAAACAATCCTTCAATTGCAGACCCTGATGTTATAAATGATGTTGAGGTTTTTGGTGGTGATTGTTTTTTAGATTATCATGGTTTTGCTAGAATATATGGTATTCTTTTAGATAATACATTTCAAGATAATGATGCTTATTCTGATTATGGAATGGGTCACTTATTTCCTTTGGAGTCGGATATACACCATCCATTAAGACAAGCTCAAGATGTTGGTGGTAGAAATCCTATGTGGCCTGATATCGGAATACAACCTGCTGCTGCTTTTTTCGGAACAGATGTGATAACTCCTTGGATTCAAAATGGTTTGTTCTTAAGCTGGGATTATAAAAATAAAGACTATGGCCAAACTGTAGTTGCTGATTCTAATGTTGAAGAGTTTAATATTTCTGGAGTTTTATTTTTATCTGCAAACTTGAGAGAATACTTTGGTTTGTTTTCTCAATTTAAAGATCTAAATAAATTCCCTATTCGTTGGAGATATTCTGATGTTAAAATTTATGGTGAAAATATTGATAGATTCAGAATATTCTTAGCGAATGATTTTACTGACCTTAAAGGTGTGTATGGGCCTATTACTAGTTCTGAGTACATCTTTAATCAAATTTACTCTTTCCAGTTTGGAGCTTTTGGTAGACTAAGAGCATTTGATAGAGGTGCTTTAGTTGATCAAAATCTTGGAAATCTTTATACAGGTGTTGGTTCAAAATTAGATGGGGTTGATTATATCTCTGTTGTAAATGGTAATCAGCATCAATGGTCTTTAATAAATTCAGGAAAAGCTCTTTATTGGGTTGATGTGTTTAAGAAAGATATCATGAGGTTTGCGCAAGATGGTTCTAACTCAATTTCAGATGATCGAAATATTAATTCATATGTGAATTTATATGCTCCAAGTCTTGATTTAGAAGACAATCCTTTAGGTGGCAAAGGAATAATCTCTGTTTTCGATTTTGAAAATGAAGAGGCTATGTTCCATTTTGTAAACACACCTGATGGAGAAATAAGACCTTTTGCTAATACAATACTTTATAATGAGATAACAGATAAGTTCGTTGATACTCCTTCTTTGTTTAGTCTTACTTACGCTTTACCGTTTAAGAACTTTGTTTATCAATTTAATGCTCAAAGTAATAATCAATTATGGCTTCATGATTCAGGTCCAAGAGGAAGTTACTTTGGAAATGTATTTGATTCTAAGGTTACAGTTGTTGTGAATGATATTCCTTCACTTGCAAAAGTTTTCGGAACCATTCGAATGAATATTAATGAGAATGCTGAGACAATGATTAAAGAAATTGTAATGGAAACTCAGGATCAAAACTTTATTATTGATATGACTTCTGATACACGTTGGAAGTATTTAGAACAAATACTGAGAGCGCCTTTAAGAACTGTTGATCAACTTAATCGTATGCGAGGTAAATACATAAAGCTTACCTTTGTATTTGACAATAGTATTGATGAAAGAATAATTTTCACTAATTTGTTAACGTATTTCAGACCTTCAAATAGAATGTAATGGCAGTATTTAATCAAAGAGCAGAATTATCAAGACAAAAAAGACACGTTCCTGTAAAATGGGATAATGATCCAATGTTAAAGGTTCTTGGGTTTAAAGAAACTGGTGAAAGAAATTTATGGGGAAAAATGTTTATGGGGGTAGCTCCTGGAATAAATACTGCTTCTCATGCTATTGCAAAATCAAGAGCTTCTGGAGACACTAAAGAAGCTTTAAATCAAACTTTTGATGAAGCTGTTTCACAAGATTTGGCTGGTGCTGCATTCGGCGTAAGCCTTGCTAAAACAATTGGAAGCGGAGGAATGAGTGGTATGGGCGGTGGAATGAAGGACTTATTTGGTGGTGGAAACAAGATGATGGATGCTGCAGGCGCTGAAGGTTTTGGAGAAGGAGCTATGGAGATTGCTCAAGAAGCAACTCAAAAAACAGGACCTATTGATCAGAAAGGAATATTTGGCGGAAAATTTAAAGGAATGTTTGGAGGTGATTCTAAAAATCCATTAGCGAATAGTATTTCAAAGATTACTGAAACTGTTGCTAATGATAATTTAAAGAATCCTTTTATTGAAGGTTCTCCGGAATATGATTCTTTTGAGAATGATCAAATGTCTCAACAAAATAAAAATAATGTAAATGCTCTAGGTGGCGGTATGAAAGATTTGATGGGTAGTATCGCAGGGGGTAATTTAATAGAAACAGGTGTTAATTTCGGAACATCACTGATTAATAGTGGTGCTTCTAAAAGAGATGCTAGAGAAGATTTACAAAGAGGTAATTTCGCATTTAACCCATCATTTAACTATTTATAAGATATGGCAAAAGAAGGAAACGTTTTACCTGGTGGTGTTCAAGCAGATAGCTATGGTGGTTTGTATGATAAATTAGAAGAAGCTGAAAACTATACGCCTATACGATCAAACTCAAAACCTAAAAAGAAGGTTTGGAAAAAAGGTGTTATGGCTCCTAGTAGGTTTTCTCAGTTTTTTAAGGACTTTAAAAGGGGTGTTAAAAAACCTACCTCAACTGGAGGTGGTGGAGGCCAACCTATACAAACAACTGCCAATACAGGTCTTGCTTCTCAAACACAACAAGTAGATGAACAAGGTGATCCAATTCTTTATGGTGATGCTAATCTTGATGCTTATCAAAGAACTTATGATAAGTTAAGATTGATGGATCCTTCTGAAGAATTTCAGTATGATAAATCTTACGCTCCAGATAAAGAAGGTTTTAGAGATGTTCCTGGTTATCTTATGGATGCTGGTAAAGCAACGTTAGCTGCTTTTGGAGCTACTGAAAAGCTTTCTAAGTATAATCCTTCATCTGACTTCAAAACAATGATTAGTGAGTCAAGAGATAGAAGAAATTTAGGTTTGACTCAAGAAGCTCGTTCTTCTATGGCTAATAGAATGGAGAGAGTTTATAATTACGATCAAAAGAATATTAGAAATTTATCTGGTGGTTCTGGTGCTACTGCTCTAGCAAATATGGGCGGTGCTAGTCAAAGATTTTATGATTCTCAGAATCAATTAAATGCTTTAGATGAATCTCTTAAAATGCAAAACAGAGGTCAGTATTACAATGCTGCATTAGCTGGTGAGCAAGTTAATAGACAGATGTTTGATGATGAGCGTCAAATTGAATTAATGAATAAACAAGCTGCAGGATCTTTACTTGCTGATTCAATGGATAACATCAAGCATAGAAAAGAATATGAGGATACTTACTTGAATCCTGAAAGTCCTTATTATCAGTATAAGAAAGAAATGGTTCTTGACACAAGATTAAATAGAGCCTTAAAAGAAGAAGCTCATAAGGTTCGTAAAACTGAGGCTGATAAGTTTTTACTTGGCGTTCAGAATGAAATGCAAGAAAAAATTGAAGGTATCAATACTGCTAAAAAAGGTGTTATTAATGATTTTAATCAAGAGGCTATCAAAAATGGTTTTTCACCAGAAGTTAACAATGCAGAAGATTTTAAGAACTATAATGGTAATCCAATTTTGGATATCACAGCTAATTCAGCGGATGCTCCCGTTATTCCTGGTTTAGCATCTCCTGTTCAAAGTCAAATGTCTAAGAATGAATTCGGAATGACTGAGACTCAGATGAATGACATGAGCGATAAAGATTTAGCTGATAAAGGAATTGATAGACAAACTCATACTGTCATCATGAAAGATGCTAATGGAAATGAGCTACCACCAGTAAGTTACAATACTTATGGGTTAGCTCAACCAATGGGTGATGCTCAACCAAAATCAATGAATGATCAAGAATTCTTAGATTTGGAAGATGGTGTGAACATGGCTTATGCTGAAGAAGAGAAAAATCTTTTAGATACTTGGTTTATAAAGGATGAGAAAAAATACAACAAGCTTAAGAAAGAGCTTGACGAAAGAAAGAAAGCTGAATTAAAAGCTAAGCAAGACCAATACTTAAAATAATACTTTATGACTGATTTCGCTTTATATCAAGGTTTACAAAGAAAGTCGAACATCTTTGAAACTAAAGCTGCCAATAGACAAATGGAGCTTCAGATTACTAGTGCAATAGAGCAACGTTCTCAACAAAAGCTTCAGGAAGAATCTGAGATTGATGCCAAGATGCAAGAATTCTATTCAGCTGTTAATGAAATAGATATTCTTCAGCAAGATCAGGAAAGAGTAGGTGCTGCAGAAAAAAGATATAGAGCTGATGTTGTTGATTTGGTGAAAAAGTATAATGGTAATTTATCTCACTTTATGCATGGTGGGGGTTCCGGAGCACTTGAAAGATACAAGAATAACGTCATGGAGTCTGAAGAAGTAAAGACTGCTATTGGTAATAAAATGAACTATGCTCAATGGGCCCATGCTCAAGCCAATGGTTTATTCGTTAAAGATGTTGGTGTAGATTTACCTGTAATGGATGAAGAGGGTAATGTAACTAAGGAGAGAAGAAAAGTTTCAATGGATGAAGCTTATAGTCTTTTTGAAAAAGGTCACATTAAACAATTGCCATATGATGGTTCTGAAAAAGATATTGATGTTGGTCCTGATATGTTTCAAAAAATATTTAAGGATCCAAGAAATCCATATTCTCAAGATACAAATGTAACTCCGGAAGATGTTTATTTATGGGTAAGAGAAAGAGGTGGTTCTGATGATCAGGCCAAAGCTAAAATGAATAAATATACTCAGTACGTTAACCAAGGTGGAACTGAGTGGAGATATAAGTCTGGTGATATGATGAAGTATAAACTTCAACAGCAACAGTTATCTAACATGAGACAAAAAAGTAAGATGAACAAACAAGCTATGTCTCAAAATCTTACTTCTTCTGCAGTATTAGATTTTCAATCAAGAATTAGAAACGCTGCTCCTGGTCAAGATGTTAAATTACTTCCTGAAGAAGAAAAGTTTTTTGCTCAGCAATTTGGTTTTGTTTTTGATCAAGAATCTGGAAGATATAATACTACTAGAAATTTACCTGCTTTTGATAGGTCTGGTTTAGATAATCCTAATCCAAAGCAATATGATTTAAGAGATTTTACTTCTTTTTATCCTCAAGGATATCATATTGGACCTAAAGGTGAGGTTATGCTTAAAATGAAAGCTAGAACCGACCCTGAAATGGATACAGATAAGATGCCATTATATGAAGCTGCTCTTGGATTAGAGCAAGTTAATGATGGTGCTCATTTAAATAACTGGGAAAAAGTAGAAGATAATTGGAGTTTCTTGGGTGGTAATTCAGTTTATGAAGGAGATGTTTATGTTCCTATAACTGATTATTATCAAAGTGAATATCCACAAACTTATTTGAATGATCAAATTAATGTAAGACAAAATGCGTACATGACTCCTGCATCTGCTATGCGTGTGAATGATGATCGTACTAGATATTATAGTAACTTACTAAATAATACGACTGGTGCAATTATGTCAACGACTGGTGCCAATAGAGATGGTGCTTTAGAAATGGGGTATAATTGGGCTATGCAAAACGAAAGTGGTGGCGGCCAATTAAATCCTTTTGCAGGTGGCGCCCAACAAACGTTTTCAAACCAACAAGAATAATTATGCCTGGAACTCCAGATGCTAACAAGCAAAGAGAAGCCTTACAAGCAATGGCTGCTCAAGAAGGAATTACCCCTGAAGATGTAAGAAGAGCCGGATGGCATTTACATGATACTGTAGATCCTTACGGACCGAATCCATGGTCAGCTCAAGAAGATGTTGAATGGAATGAATTTGAACAGAGTGCCACTGTAGATTTTCTTAGTGGTGTTTATAATGAATTGGTTCTAGGTCTTGGAGAAGGTTATGTTAATTTAATGCCAACTATAGCTTTAGCTACTGGTCCAGATGAAGATGGATTAGTTAGTAACTTATCTCAGGATTGGATAGAAAATACAAGTGCTTGGTTTAATAAGCAAAGAACATTGTATTCAGATAGCGCTTACGAGCCGGCTGAACATTTTTCAGATTATTTTAGTTCTGGTAAAGTAGCTAGTACTTTAGGAGAAGGTGTTGGATTTGTATTAGGAATTGCTGGTGGAGGTGGTTTAAATAAAGTCGGTAAAGTTGTAAATGCCTCTAATAAAGCTAAGAGTTTTGCTACTGGTACATTAATGATGTATTCAGATCTATATGATGAAAGTATCAATGCCGGTTTTGAAGCTAAAGATGCTGCAAGAATTGCATTGGGAACAGCTGGTGTTGTTTCAATGACTGAAGGTAAAGCTTTAGAGTGGATAGGTAAAGGTGCTACTTCGTGGATTCCAAAAGAAGTTGCTACAAAAGCCTTATCAAATACATTTAAAGAATCAGCTCAATTAGGTGTAAAAGATTTTTGGAAAACTCAAAAGTTATTCTCTAAAAATCTTATGGCTGAAATAGGGTTTAAAGGTGGGGCTAAGTCTGCTAGAAATGCTTTAGGAAATGCTTTGAAAGCTGGTGGTAGAGGTGCTGGTATTGAGTTCGGTCAAGAATTCTTTCAAACATATATTGAAGATGGTTTAAAAGAAGCTTATGACACTTTCATAACTAAATCTGACCATTTCACAAAAGAAATGTTGACGTGGGATCAATTTGAAGAAGCTACTTATGGTGGTATAATTGGAGCTATGATTGGTGGTGGTATGGGTGCCGGTGCTAAAATTAATAACAACATTGATACTGCTCTAGGTTTTATTGATAAGAAGGTAAAATCAAATGATTTCAAAGGGTTGAACAAAATGTATGATCAAGTTGATGCTCAGCTTCAAAAGGGTACGATTACTGAAGAAGAGCATTCTAACGTAAGAGGTAAGCTTGAGGATTTACAAAAGTTTTCTGAGCAAACTAAGAGATTGAACATTACTGACAATAAGGCAAACCATCAATTGTATGAAGCTTTAAGAGCTAAAGAAGAGGTTACTGGAATTGTTGAACAAGAATTATCACCAGATGATGTAGATCCTTTAATTGCAAAATACTACAACGAGAATAAAGCAAAGTCTGAAAAAATTACTGAGAAGCTAGATGAAGAAATTGATTACATGCTTAAAGAAAAGAAGCCTGTAACTAAGAGTAAAGCTAGGTTTGAGAAGATGATGAATAAGGCTAAAGGTCTTTATAAAAAAGTAATCAACAATGATATTTCAGATGAAAAGTTTGAAAAGGAATTAGATGATTTCGGAATAAAATCTAAAGAAAATGTACAGCAAAAGTCACAAGACGCCACCAAAATTAAAGAGGCCGGCGAAATCAAGCAAGACAATAAATCAGTTTCCCCAATACAGAAAGAACAGAAAGTCCAGGAGAAAGAAAAAATAAAGCTTTCTGATTCTCAAATAAAATCTATTGAGGATAGCAATGATGTTAAAATCAAAGAAGATCCAAAAACTGGTGAATACAAAATTGAAGGCACTAAGGTTAATCAAGAAAAAGCACAAGCTAAAATTGATTCTATAGTTTCTAAGGAGCCTAGTGTTGCTAAACCAAAAGATTCTAAAGAAGGTGAGGTAAAAACTTCTCTTAAAGTAGCTGAGACTACTACTGAAGATGCTACTTCTGTAAAAGAAGGATCTAAGCCTATTAAAAAGATTCCTGAAATTAAAAAGCCACTTGATATAAAACCTGTTGCTAAAATAGCTACAACTCCTGAAGGAAAAGTTGAGGGGATATCTCAAGATAAAACGGTTACTTATCAAGGTAAAAAATATTCAGTTTCTCCTGAAGGAACAATTAGGAATGAGAATTCTGGAAACATTGTAAGTAAAGAAACTGTTCTTGGTAAACAGATACTACAACAAGCCGGGGCTATTAAAGAAGCTTCTCCAGAAATTAAAGAGAAGAGGTCTTCTATTGAAAAAGAATTTACCGAAAGAAAGAATAAATCAAAAGCTCCTAAGACTTTAGATTTTGGTAAAAGTAATTTGGGTAGTATAAATGATCAATTAAATCTTGATGCTAATGATGACTTAGATGTTAATCATCAGTTGAGTGGTTTTAGTAGAATCAAGTATGATTCTCAAATAGCAAGTAATCCTGAGTTATTTAATAAAATTCAGAAGCACTTTAAAAATATTTTTCCATCAATATCAGTTACTCAATCAGATAAGATGATTGATAAGTATGGGAACCAGGTATTAGGTCAAATAGTAAACAATGCGATCACCCTTAATAGAGATGCTGCAATGCAATCTACTCAGGTTCATGAGTTCGCTGAGGTTTATGTTGACTTAATGAAAGATTTAAATGCATCATTAATTAAAAGAGGTTTACAGTTCATTGAAGGAACTAAATATCATGAAGAAGCAAAAATATTGTATAAAGACTATTCTAAAGATGTACAGCTCAATGAGGCTTTGGTACAAGCAGTAACTGAAAAAACTTATTCAAAGTTACTTGAGAAGTTAGAAGGTGGTCCAGTTAAAAAGTTTGTTGCATGGGCAAAGCATTTTTGGAATAAAATTAAGGATAGAATTTCTAAAGATAAATCTAGAGATATCGTAGACTTAATGGCTAGTGATTTATCTATCAGAAACAATCCTTTGTCGGATAAAATTCCAAAGATATCGTTAAGGTATCAACTTGGCAATAGAATGAAGCTTACCGATAAGGGTATGCCTTTTACAGCCAACATAACCAATACTGTTATTCTCTTAGAAAAATTCAATTCAATTAAGAATGAAGAAGCTCCAAATGCATATCGAGCTACAGAGATGGGTATTAAAGCTTTGTATAGCAGGTATGTATCTGAATTAAATGGAACATCAAAAGGTGAAAGGATATTTAATGGTAAAGAGTATGGGCCTTCTTTGGCTGACATAAGAGAAAAAAGTGAGGCTGAAAATTTAAATTCATTCTTTCTTTCTTTCCAAAATTCGTTCCCAAATCGTTGGGAGTACATGATGAATTCAATTGATAGTTCTTTTGCTGATTCAGTTCCTGAAGTTATTGATCATTCAAAAATTGAAATCAAACCTCAAGCTGGTGTATCGGCCAACACTAGAACTATTATTAATTCAATACTTGATTATGAAACAGGTTCTCCAGTTTCTAAAGAAAATGTTTTGAGAACTATTCTTTCAATCAATAATAAGGCTAGTGGTTCTGCTCAGTTCATGAGAGAATTAGATTTGAGATCTGCTAAAGGTGATTTAGTATCTGAAAGACTATCATTCATTTTAAAGACTTTGAATAACAAATACTCTAATCCAATCATAAGAGATTTGTCTTCATTAGAGCAAGTTAAATACACTAGTACTGTTATCATGAAAGATGCTAATGGTGATACCGTATTTAGAAAGCGTATCGTTAATCAAGATTATAATCAAGAGGAATCAATCAATAAGTATTCAAATGATTTACTTAGAGCTTCTAAAAGTGGCAAACTTGATTCTCATGTAAAGATTATTAATTCATCTCAATCAGAAGAAAGTAAGATCTCTTCTATTTCAAACGCTATTCAAGATGTGTTTGAGCTATCTAATTTTGATTATCAGGCATTTTCTAAGATAACTGGATATAAGTTCCCTTTCTTAAGGAAAATGATTTCTCAGGCTTCTAATGAGCTTGATTCTAAATCAACTCAAAAAGATGTCATTAAAGATTACAAGAATTTCTTAAGATTAATATCAGTAGCTGAATCTGATTTAGATGTTCTTCAACCAAACTTTATTAACACAATGGGAAATAGGGTTACTTCAATTAGATTGGAAAGTAACTTCTCATTGGTTCGTAAAGATTTAAATAATCCTGATTATGTTCAACGACTTTCAAAAACTAATGTTTATGCTAACAATCCTGTTGTTAAGTCACTTCGACAAGGAATGAATATGGAGATGAGTATTCATGATGCAATGTCTAATGTATTAAATAACAATACAAATGATTACTCTAAACAATCAACAATTGACAATAAGGTAAATAGCCTTTTAAGATTCTCACTAGCTGAAGCAATTAACTCTAAACATTACGATCAATGGATTGGTGTTACAGCTGATAGAGGTTATCAAACATTTTTTACGTCACCAAAACATTCTATGGTTGGTGTTGATGGGAAATTAAATGATTCCGGAAAGAAGGTTCTTAATGATTTGTATAATCGTGACAAAGCTGTTATTGAGTCTATCAAAGATCAATGGAGTGGATTAGATGAAAGCTCTTTAAATAAGTTTGTTGATGCTTTAAATAACATGACGATAAATGATGTTTCTATTAAAAATGGAAACGTTGTTGTTTCTGAGAATAAGAACCCTGATGTTAATGGAAAATATCAAGAAGATATCAATCAATTAGTAAAAGAAGTTTCTTCTTTAGGGTTAACCGAAACGCTTGTTAAGCAAACTAAGAAGCCTATTGAAATGTTAGCTTCTCAATATTTTTGGAATGATTATGTCAATAGAAAATCTCTTGAAGATTTATATACTGGTCCTTTAGAAAGACACATAATTAAGACGAAG